>Ga0123353_10008731_pt1 | contig 13879 bp, 11 predicted proteins | sample TergutLab28metaG_3_FD_92763 | JGI IMG/M metagenome (GOLD analysis project Ga0123353, IMG submission 92763) | Labiotermes labralis P3 segment gut microbial communities from Petit-Saut dam, French Guiana - Lab288 P3 | ecosystem: Host-associated > Arthropoda: Insects > Digestive system > Gut ... | reverse complement strand
GCGCAGGAAGGTAAATCGACAAACAAAAGCAGTGTGAAAATGCACGTAAGGGCTAGTATTACCCCTTACGTCACTTGTCACCCGTAACTGTGTTTTATTAATGACTTATCTATTCTGTCACAAAGCGTTTTCACTAAGGAGATTTGCCCTTACTTTTCACAAATGAACCAAAGTCCATTTGGCACTTTTCATTCTGGCACAGACTATTTCGCCTTAGGAAAAACATGGCTTTTTCGTGTCGAAAAATCAACTTTTCAAAATATCTAGGTTTTGTGAATAAATGCTTTACAGTTACAAATAAATAACTTGACTCGCATTTCTACAAGTTTCTTTTAACTCTGATAAGGGCGGAGGTAAAAGAAAAATGGTAAGATGCCGAAGTCCACCAAATCAGGTGTGCACAAAGGTATTGCAACTAGCAATACCTTTTGTGTTATTTGCAATTTTGTTGAAACAGATGTATATTATTACAATGGATTTCAAAAAACTCAAAGGGATTGATATGTATATCGCTTTACTAGAGAAGCAACTAAAGGTTATGCATGATGATTTCGATTACGAGTTTCACTATGACGAACCAGAGAAAAGACAAACATGGCAAATAGAATTACAGTTGGCAGAAGCTAGAGCTGACTTAAAAAAATTTTTTGCAGCAATTGAAAAATACGATTACCTAACTAAACTTTTATTACATGACAAATACATCAAAAATTTAAGCGCCAAAGAAATATGTCAAAACCATGGTATTAGTAGGTCTGCTTTGTATAGCCGCATTAAGCCAGTTATTAATGCCAATGAAGACAAATAAGCACAAACTTGGACATAATTGGACTTTGCAACGCAATTTGATTGTGCTAACATTAAAATGTTATTAGTGTGCCCATTTCAATATTGAGGGCACATTTTATATTTAAGGAACTTCGACAGAAATTTAGGACAAGTAAGCACTTGTCCTTTTTGATGTTTTTAAGGAGAAACAATATGCATAACTTTTTGATAAGGTATTCTGCAATTGGCGGATATATTATTTTTCTTTGCATGACATTTATTTTGATTGCAAGTGATAGGCTGTTCTCTGTATTTTTGTTTCTTCTACCTTATATATTTAAACTAGGTTTCAGAAAATACGACTTGCTTATAGCAAAGGAATTGTATAGACAGATTAAAAAGAAAACTATAATTCTAGGTAAAGTAATAAGAAAGGGCATTATGACAGATGCTCTTTTTTATTACCTTGTTATTCTCCTGCTTTTAATCTATATAATTTTCGGCTAAATTTTAATTACTATCCCAAATACCCCCTTGCAAAAGATATATTTTACTTGGGTTCGTATAGTGAGTGTTTTGGCGGAGAGAGAGGGATTCGAACCCCCGTGGCCTTTCAGCCTAACGGTTTTCAAGACCGCCCCGTTGTGACCGCTTCGGTATCTCTCCGGGCGTGGGTAGTATAGCAGAAGTGCCCGCAAAAAAGCAAGCGAGGGAAAACAATTGACTTTGGGAGAATTTACACTTTAATATTGGCGTAGGACAGCAGTGCTGTCGAAAAGGAGAAAAAGTATGATTGGAAAGATTTTGAAAGCGTTGATGAAAGGCAGTAAGGGTGGAGGAGGCAAGAAAAGCGGGAAGAGTAAAGGCGTCAGTGTTAGTATGGGCGGCGGGAAATCGAAGCATACGGAAACACACTTTGAGAGTGGCAGACGGGCACCGGCAGAATGGGGGGCGAATGTAACAGCAAACGGCACAGTTGCGCTGGTAGCAAATATGAAAACGCACTTTGACAATATCTTTGCAACCGAGTTTAGTGAATATCAGGTGCAAGAACAATTGCCTGTTGAACGCGTTAACCCTGCGTTTGCCGGCAAAGGCGGATGGCCTTATCCATATGCGTTGTTCAGCGGCAGCCGGCTTGTTGCGTTGATTATGATTACCCCGCAAGGCAAATATCATACAAAAGGATTCTTCAGCGCCCAGCAGGCAGCACAAGGAGCAGGTGTAACATTTATTAACTTTAACGCACACTATCCGCACGAATATGCTTATGTCGTAGACCGTATCAAAAGTTTCATCGGCAAATAAAGTTTGGAAAAACCGCGTAAGCGGTTTTTTATGTACAAGTGGTTGACATAACCGGCAATCTCCAATACCATAAACGTGTAAAGAATGGGAAACGTCGGTAAATCCGACACCTGCGGAGGGCCAAGCTTAGCGTCTTTAAAAAGACCGTGCAGGTGGTCGATGCAAGTACGCGCCCGGTGTTGTCATAGACAACCTTAAAGCACTTTCCCATTCTTTTTTCATGTGCTATATTTTTTCAAGAGGCTAACCGGTTGAAACTTTTGAAACAACTTTGCGACGAAAAGGCATGGCACGAATTTTTTGAATATAAAAAAGAACGGTCATATCTTTTTAAGAGTGACGAAGAACGGCTGGCCGAGTTTATCGAGAGAAAGGAATACAGTGGTCTTGCGGAAAAAGTTTTGCGGGACGGCTTTTGTTTTGAAATCCCAGAGAAAAAACTTGTCAATAAAATGGGAAGCAACAAAAAGCGCGTTGTGTATTCGTTCAAGTACGAGGAAAGCGCTATCTTGAAACTACTTTCATATTTGCTTTCGAAATATGATGGGTATTTTGTGCCGAATTGCTATTCCTTTCGCAAAGACTTTGGGATTAAAAGTGCGATTTTCAAACTTGTTCGAACAAAGGGCATCAACAAATGCTATTGTTACAAACTTGATATAAAGAATTATTTTAACTCGATTGATGTTAGCCTATTATTGCCGAAGTTGAAAAAGGTTTTTCACGATGATTTGTCATTGTATTATTTTTTTGAAAAAATGTTGACGCGAGGGCAGTGTCTGTTTGAATGTCAAATCATTTCGGAAGACAAGGGGGTCATGGCGGGGACACCGACATCGCCGTTTCTGTCAAACGTATTTTTAACCGCGCTCGACAAGCATTTTTTCGATTTGGGAGTCCCGTATGCGAGGTATTCGGATGACATAATTGTTTTTGCGCCAACCATTGAAGAGTTAAACGAACACAAGGCTTTTATTCACGGTTTCCTTGTCGGGCACAACCTGACTGTCAATACGGATAAAGAGCAAGTGATTCCGCCTGATTTAGCTTGGTCATTTTTGGGCATTCAATATTGTAACGGTGTGATAGACCTGTCCGGCGGAACTTTACAAAAGATAAAGGGCAAAATTCGACGCAAGGCACGTTCGATATATCGGTGGAAAAATAAAAAGCAAAAACCCAACGACAAGGCACTTTATATTATGACAAGGCGTTTTAACGTAAAATTCTTTGGCGGCGATAAATCCAAAAGCGACCTTACGTGGAGCCGTTGGTTTTTCCCGCTGCTTACTACGGACAAGGGTTTGCGCGAAGTCGACGAGTACTTGCAAATGTATTTACGGTTTTTGGTAACCGGCAAACATGGCAAGGCGAATTATAAAAAAGCGCCATATGAATATTTAAAACAGTGCGGTTATAGAAGCCTTGTGCATGTGTATTATAAATATATAAAGTCTATTGCTCTGCAACCGGATTAGCCGCTTGGCGCCTGAATAGTTCCGCATAGTATTCACAGGATTCGATAAGTTGTTCGTGCGTGCCGCTTGCGATAATTTTGCCTTCGTCCAATACGAATACTTTGTTGCATTGGCGCATGATGCCAAGGCGGTGCGCAATGACGAATACAATTTTCTGTTTTCCAAGGTCTTTCATCAATGCGTTCATATGCTGGAGATTATTTCTGTCCAGGGCGCTTGTGGCTTCGTCCAACAGGATGACAGAGGATTCTTTTAAAACTGCGCGTGCGATTTCAAGGCGTTGCTTTTGTCCGCCGGAAAGGTTGGAACCACTTTCACCAATTATTGTGTTATATCCATCTTCGAACACCATGACTTCGTCGTGGAGTTTCGCAACCATGCATGCGTTTTCAATTTCCTCGGGGCTTGCGCTACTTCGCGCGAACCTCACATTATTGTAAATTGTATCATTGAAAATGTACGGGTCTTGGAGTACAGGAGTGATTGCATTGCGTATTGCGGATTCGCTTAGGTCATTGTAATCAATTCCGTTGATTGAAATTGTTCCTGCGTTGCGTCGATAGAAGTTTGAAAGAAGACCGAAGATTGTAGATTTACCGCTGCCGCTTCGTCCGACAAAGCCGTACAGCCCGTTCCTGTCGATGTCGAACGAGATGTTTCGCAGAACCGGCACATCTGGCTTGTAGGAAAATTTAACGTTGTCAAATTGAATGCTTGTGACAGGTTCGGAAAGTTCTTGTGTGCCGAAATGGTCGTATTCGTGTACAGGGGCGCTTAATACGTCGTTGAGACGTTTCGCAGAGATTTCGCCGGTTACTTGGGTCTCGCGTATGCTTGCAAGTGACGAGATAAGTCCGTAAATATTTCCTTTGTAATTATACACAACCAGTACCGCCGCAAGTTCGGCAAAACCGTTGTACAACAAGTATCCGGCAAGCAATAAAATCGCAAGGTCTGTGGCGGCTTTTACGATGGAGATGCTGCCATTAATTTTATAATCAAACAGGTTGCGTCTGCGTCGTGTGTCTGCAACTTTTTGATTCGCCAGGCAGTGTTTGTCAATAATGGCACCGCGCGCGCCCTGCCCCTTTATTTCTTTAAGTCCTTTGATAATTTCAGTTTCGTTTGATTTGATTTCTTCGCGCGCACGTTTGATTTCCCGCATAAACTTTGCTGCGCGTGTCACGCGAAAGTATTCTAAAAATACTAGAACCCCAAGTCCGACAGCAAAAACCGCGCCAAGCAACGGGTTCAAGACAGTAATATAACCAACGAAGGAGAGGTTTAACAAGATGCTTATTTGTGCACGTTTGACTTCCAAAGGCACCATGCTTACTTCGAATGAATCTTCGCTTAACCTTTCAAGAAAGAATCCGGAGCCCTTTTCATTAACGGTTGCAAGCTTCATGGACATTATCTTTTCCGCGGTTGCACGGCGTACGTCAAACCTTACTTCGTTCGAAATTTTCAGGAACAACCGATTTGCAAGATAAACCAAAACGGCGTTTATAACGACAAGTATAAAAAGTACAACGGCAAATTTTGTCAGCCCATCATATTCGGCGCCGGTCAAATCCATTATAATGCGCGACGTAGCAAACGGGTAGGCAAGGGCGACTGCGCCGGCCGCGACCGTGAGAAAAATAAATATGTTGAAAAGAAAGCCGTACCCTTTGTAAAAACTGTTCATGCTTTTCAAGTTTTCGTATTTCTTCATCGCCCTAATATAACACATCTTGTGTGCATAACAATTAGTATTATGAAAAACTTTTTGTTTGTCGTATTAATCCTTGTTTTTGCCGCTGGCTTTTTAATAATTGATGCGCCGCATGCACTGCGTGTATATGGACGTGCCGAAGGATTCCATGTCGTGATTGACGCTGGTCATGGCGGCAAGGATAGAGGAGCGTCAAGCCGTAACGGCGTTTATGAAAGTGATATCAACCTTGCCATTGCACGCTTTTTGAAAGCGGAATTTGAGATTCGCGGTGTTGGCGTTACAATGACACGCGAAAATCAGGACTGGCTTGCGTCGCCTCTTGCACAAAACAAGAAAAAAAGCGATATGGATAAGCGCCGTCAAATTATTGAGCGCGTTCGCCCGGACCTTGTGATTTCCATACACCTGAATACTTTCCCGTCGGATTCTTCTGTTCATGGCTTGCAAACATTTTATGATAAAAGTGGAACAACATCTAAAATCTATGCGGAAGCAATCCAGAGTGAATTTAATCGCAGTCCGCTTGATATTAACCGCAACGCGCGTACCGGCGACTACTATATGTTGGATTCAACCGCGTACCCTTCTGTTTTGGTCGAGTGTGGGTTTTTAAGCAACCCCGACGACGAACGCCTTCTTGGCAGGTTAGAGTATCAGCGTATTATTGCGCATTATATCGCGTCGGCGGTTGTTGCAACACAATTAAAAGAAAGCATAAGTATAATGGAATAGGTCTCGAAAGACCGCTACAAAGGAGATCATATATGTTCTGTTTTAATCCATTGAACTGCCTATGCCGTCGTGAAAGGAATTGTTGCCGTCGTAACGACCATTGCTTTGTTTGTTGCCGCCGATGTCGTTGCCGTCGCGAAGAGCGTCCAGAAGAGGCATCGGAATCCAGTTGCGCATGCTTCGAGGCAACGTCTGAAGAGTGCTGAACATGAAAAAAAGAGGTCCGCGCGCCTCTTTTAAATTGACTTTCAAAACATAAAATCTTATCTTTAAACAGAATGAAAAAACCTTGGGCGTATTTCAAAGGGGTAAGGAGATACATGTTTCTGTACATGGGTTTTCTTGCGCTTATGGAAGTTTTAGCCTTGGCGTTTCCGATGCTTCTTAAAAATATTAACCAACTTGCAACAGCAGAGGGAACAACTACCGGCTTGCTTGTCATACACGGTCTTATCGTGTTTGGTGTCGTGGTATTAATTTTCACAGTAAACCTTATGGGCGAGGTTTTTGGTGCTGTTGCTCTTTCAGGATTCCAAAAAAACTTGCGCAACGAGATGTTTGAAAAATTGCAGGGCGCGCCTGTTGAACGCATTAACGAGCTTGGAACAGGTTCAATATTGCCAATCATTATGAACGATACGGCATGGATTCGTAATATGCAAAGGCATCTTATGATTCTTGTTGTGTTTTTCCCCGTGGCGATTATGGGAAGCATCATTATGCTTTTTAACCTTGAGATTTATTATGGTCTCTTTGCGCTTGTGAGTTTACCAATTGTTATAATTTTCTTTGTTGTTAATACTCGCAAACTTGGCAAAATCATGCAAAAAAGTATTCCCGGGTTTGACAGAACGCATGTCCAAGTGAAGGAAGGCATTATCGGCGCAAAAGAAATCCGAATTTTTAACAAAGCAGAAGAGCGTGAAAAAGATTTTGAAAAAACGTTCTGGTATAGCCGTCAGCAGAGTGCCATGACGCTTAAATCAATGAACCTGAGCGCGTCATTCAATGCCGTGCTGTTTACACTTATAACGGTAGCAGTCATTATTTATGGTGCATACACGATGACCGATGTGTCGCAACTTGTTGTATTAAACGTCGCTATTCTTTACATAAACAGGCTTTGGGCGGGCTCGCACGAAGTTTTTAAACTTTTTGTAGAATACGTCCCGCGAATCAAGATTGCAAAGGAACGTATCGCCAGAATTTATAACTTGCCTGTGGATTCACGCGGGGATGGGATAAAACCGGACTTGGCGGGTATAACAGGTGTCAGTTTGGAGATGAAGGGTGTTGGCTATAAATATCCGAACGCTGTTTCCGGTCTCGTCAGTGTTAATGCAAAGGTTGAAAAAAACACTCTTGTCGCTATAACTGGTGGTGCCGGAAGTGGGCGCACGGTTATCCCGCAATTATTACTTCAATATGCAAAACCAGCCACGGGGAGAATTACAATTGACGGAACGGATATATACAATCTTCATGCTTCGTTCTATCGTCGCCACATGATATCCTTTTGCGACCAAACACCGGAGTTTATCCCCGGCACTATTCGCGATAATTTAAAATTGCTTAACCAGAAGGTTACGGATGAAGAAATCTTGAAACTTTTCAAAGATATCGGAGCGGAGTCCTTTACGGCGAAGTTTGACAATTTCCTTGACCACACTATTTGCGAACGTGATGGTTTTAATATGGCAACAAAAAAGCTTTTGAATCTTGCGCGCTCGCTTTTAAAGCCCGCGCCGATACATATTTTTAACCAGTGCTTTGACCACGTTAACCCGGAGTATGTTGTAAAGATTTGTGCGAAATTGAAAGCGGAGAAAACGACGTGCTTTTTTATTACGCAGAGTAACATTATAACTCAACATTGCGACAAGGTCTATGTCTTGAAAAATGGTGTGATAAGCGCAACCGGTACACACGCGGATTTAATTAAAAACAGTGCGGATTATCGCGAGCTAAGCCTTGCTTCCGCCGGACGCATTATTAACGAAGAAGTTGCGAAAGAAATCGATATGGTCCCGGAAGATACAAGCGCGGGAGGTGATGCTTTATGAGCGAAGCGACCAAGGCCCCCGAGCGAAGCGAAGGGGTTCTTATGAGAAAGAATGTTCCGCAAACCGGCAAACCAAAAAACAAAGGGCACATGCTGCGCGTGCTTAAGACCTTTGAGGAATTCAAATGGCGAATGGTGATTGTAATAATCATTGGTATTCTTGGCATAATTGCGTTTTCCATGATGCCTACCTATTTAAGGAGCGCTATTGGAAGTATTGAAGGTACGCTTGAAAAGAATCTTTCCGCCGATGTTGAACATATTTTCTGGATGCTGGGAATCTTTATTGCTTTGTTGCTTGTTAACGAAATCTTTGCAGTAGTCTGTATATTTATGATTTTAAATTACGAGGCACGTGGCATACAAAAACTTGGCGTTAAGGTAAAGAGAAAGCTTGACGTTGTACCAACGGCGATTTTGGAGAGATATACAGTTGGCGACCTTACACGTGTTGTTGCGTATAACACGCCGGATATGACAAAAAACGTGCTTGTTACGATTTATCAGATTTCGCGTGCAGTGTTCTTTTACGGCACGACTTCTGTGGCGATGTTTATGATCAGCCCGTTCTTGGCACTTATGGTTGCGTTGTCTTTGCCTCTTTGTATTTTTACCGCGAGGTTTGTTTCCAAGCGCACGCAAAAATATTTCGTCGCGCAAAACGAAACCAACGGTGAATTAAGTACATATATAGACCAGCGAATCTCGCTTATTGGTTTTTACAGGATTCACGGACTTGATGAAAGTAATACAGGGTTTAAGGAAAAGAACGCAAAGCATTGTCGTGCGGCGGCTGGAGAAATTACCTGCACCGCACTTAATACAATGTACATATCATTTATACGAAATTTCATGCTTGTCTTGATAACCGTACTTTGTTGCATTCTGTACAACAACGCGTTGTTGGCGATTGCGGCTTTGCCGACGTTTATTATGTTCAGTCAACGGTTTTTGGATCAATCCGTTGTCGTCACAAACGCGACAAATGTATTGCAGGTTATGAGCGCACGTGCAACACGTGTATTCGAAATTCTTGACCATCCAGAGATTACCGAACATGAGCATATAAAGGTTTCCAAGTTGCATGGTGATATAAAGTTCCAAAACGTTACACTTGTAGAACATGGCGAAAAAATTATTGATAATGTGTCTTTTACAATCCCGAACGGAGCCAGTGTCGGCATAATTGGTCCTACGGGCGGCGGCAAGCACAAGATAGTAGAGCTTTTGGCAAAACTTGCAATGCCGACAGAAGGACGTGTTACTGTCGGCGATGTCGATTTGCGTGAAATTCACTCGGCAAGTTATTATGACCGTATCAGTATTGCGTTCGAAAAACCGTTTATTTTCAAAGGCAGTGTTGCGGAAAACATTTTATATGGCGCCGGCAAAGTTCTTCCGGAAAAGGTTATGAATATCACAAAAAAACTTAAGAGCCATGGTTTTATCGAACAATTACCACGGGGGTACGAAACAGAACTTTGTGACAACACAACCTTTTTGTCAACAAGCCAAAAACAGGCAATCAATGTCGCGCGCAGCGTTTTGGAATCCCCCGACCTTATAATCATGGACGCAGCGATGTCGTACGCCGACAATATTATTGAACGTGAAGTATTTGATGAAATTATCAAAATGGATAAAAACCAAACCAAAATTTTTGTTACACACCGTTTAGGCAGCATTCAAAATTGCGACGTGATAATTTATATGGAAAAAGGACGGGTCCTGGAAATCGGTACGCATAAACAGCTTATGGACAGGAAGAAGAAGTACTATAAGGCCTTTACGGGGGTGGGGAATGGATAAAATAGAAATTCTTGGGCTTGTTGCCACGTTATTCGTGCTTGCGTCGTTTTCACTTAAAGGGGAATTGAAAATTCGTTTTGTCAACAGTTTTGGCGCGATGCTGTTTGTAGTCTATGGAGTGTTGAAAGGTGCATGGTCGATTTGGATATTGAACATTGCACTTTTGATTATTCACATTTATTACCTTACAAAACCCGCGAAGAAGGGCGTTCGCCTTGACATCGATGAAAATGAGTGATAATATAAAATATGAGAAAAAATACGAAGAGAAAAATTACGTCATTAATGATTTGTTACATGCTTGCCGTCGCATTATGTGTAAGCGGTCTAATATTGAATACTGACCCTGCATCCGCGTCAAGTGGCGGGTTTATCAGTGCCGGCGGAAAAATTCCGTTGGTGGACATTGTTTTATGGTCGTTGATTGTTGTACTTACAGTAGGTATAGCAACAGCGTCCGGTGTTATTGCATATCAAGATCATAGGAGGGCAATTGAAGCAAGCAAACCAATCCGCCCTAAGATACCTGGCCGCAACAATTCTTAAATTTCTTTCCGCTTTTACAAGGACACGGTTCGTTACGGCCGATGTCCTTTTTAATATTTGTATAAGTAGTTTGCGGCCCGGTTGACACATTCTCGGCACTTGGAGCCACAGGACCTTTTGTGATTTCTTGTCCGCGTCCGGAAACCATGTCCGTGGTTTCGCGTCTTGGTGCTGGTGCGGCTTGCTGGATATTGATTTCAACTTTAAACAAAAACAATGCAACGTGGTTGGAGATGCTTTCAACCATTTCATTAAACATTGTACCGGATTCACGACGGTATTCAATAAGCGGGTCGCGTTGACCGTAGCCGCGAAGACCGATGCCTTGTCGGAGTTGAACCATGGCGTCGATATGATCCATCCACTTTTGGTCAACAATTTGCAAAAGAATTCCGCGTTCGATATCAGAAAAATCAATTCCGATTTCTTTAAGTGAATTTGCTTTCGCTTCAAATTGTTCTATAACGGCGTCCAAAACCATTTTTTCGATTTCTGTATAGTCAGCGTCTTTTGTGTTTTCTTTGTCAAGATACGCGACTTCTTTGCCAAACAGGCGGGTGCCCAGGACTTGGTTGGCGCGGTCTAGATCCCACTCGCTCCATATCTTGTCTGTGTCTAATGCATCCGCGACGATTTTGGAAACAAGCTCTGGGTACATTTTAAGTATTTGTTCATGGACATCTTCGCCGTCCAGGATGCGATTACGTTCTTTATAAATTATTTCACGTTGCGAGTTCATCACGTTGTCATAATCAAATGTGTTGCGGCGCGCTTCGAAGTAGTGTCCCTCGACAGCTTTTTGTACGCGTTCAAACATTCGGGTAAGAAGACGGCTTTGCATTCCGTCGCCTGCGACAAAGCGCAACATTCCGCCAACGATTGATTTTCCGAATCGTTTAATCATTTCGTCTTCGCAGGATATATAGAAAATCGTTGACCCCGGGTCACCTTGACGCCCGCTTCGGCCACGGAGTTGGTTGTCGATACGGCGGCTGTCGTGGCGTTCTGTGCCGATAATGTGGAGACCGCCAAGTTCAACGACTTTTGCTTTTTCTTCTTCTGTTTGTTCTTTGAATTTGTTGTGGAGTTCACGGAATTTTTGACGGAGTGTAAGAATTTCGGGGTCCTTTGTGTCGTGGTAACTTGTTGCGTTGTCGATTTGTTCTTCGTCAAAACCTTCTTTCTTAAGTTGCTGTTTTGCTAAATATTCCGGGTTACCGCCAAGCAAGATGTCTGTACCACGTCCGGCCATGTTGGTAGCGATTGTTACAGCACCGATTTTGCCGGCCTGGGCAACGATGTCGCCTTCCTGTTCGTGGTTCTTTGCGTTAAGAATTACGTGAGGGATTTTCTTGGTTTTTAAAACCTTGCTTATGTCTTCCGATCTTTCAATCGTGGTAGTACCAATCAAAACGGGTTGCCCGCGTTCGTATCTATATAATACATCTTCTAAAACGACATCGTATTTTTGTTCCAAAGTTGTAAATACGACGTCAGGGGCATCCTCACGTTGGACTTCTTTGTTTGTTGGAATAACCACAACGTCAACGCCGTAGATTTTTTGGAATTCTGTTTCTTCAGTTTTGGCTGTACCTGTCATGCCTGACAATTTGGCATAAAGTTTAAACAAGTTTTGAATTGTGACTGTTGCAACCGTTTTGTCTTCGTTACGGATAGGAACGTTTTCTTTTGCTTCTATGGCTTGGTGAAGCCCGTCGCTGTATCTGCGCCCAACCATCATACGACCGGTGTAGGCGTCAACGATTATAACTTCTTTTTCTTTGTTAATAAGGTAGTCGCTGTTAAGTTCGAACAACAAATGCGCCCTAAGTGCGTTGTTGATAAAGTGGTTAAGTTCCATGTGTTCTGCACCTGATATATTGTCAATATTAAAGAAACGTTCAGCTTTTTCAATACCGCTTTCGGAAAGGCGCACGGCACGTTCTTTAAGGTCGACTTCGTAATCTTTTTCGTTGAGACTTCTTGCAAATCGGTCCGCTGTTTTATACATTTCGCTGTTGTCGCGTGTACGGCTTGACATAATAAGAGGTGTACGGCTTTCGTCAATCAGGATACTGTCCGCTTCGTCAACGATAGCGTAGTAGTAACCACGCTGGACGCGCTCTTCTTTTCTGTGCGCGATATTGTCACGAAGATAATCAAATCCGAGTTCGCTGCTTGTTACATAAGTAATGTCTGCCGCATATGCTTCGCGCTTTTCGTCGGATTCCGCTTGCGAGCGTGCGTAACTTACGGTAAGTCCAAGGAAGCGGTGCACTTTTCCCATCCATTCCATATTTCGTTTGGCAAGGTATTCGTTGACCTCGACAACGTGAACGCCGAGACCTTTAAGCGCATTGAGATAAGCGGGGAATATACAGGTAAGAGTTTTGCCCTCACCCGTTTTCATTTCTGCGATTCGCCCCTGGTGCAATGTAATGCCGCCCAAAAGTTGAGAGTAGAACGCGCGTTGTTGTAAAACACGTACTGCGGCCTCGCGCACGCATGCAAAGGCTTCCGGTAATAATTGGTCGATTGTTTCGCCGTTTTTGATACGCTCTTTAAATTCTTCGGTGCATGCCCGAAGTTCTTCGTCCCTCTTTCGTTTAAACGCATCTTCCAGAAGCTCGACTTTGTCGGCAATTCTGCGAAGTTTTTTCAAATGTCTACTGTTATCCGATGAAAAAAGTCCCATGTAATCTCCTATACAAGAATCAATATAACATATAGTTAATTTCTTGTGCAACCTTTCCTTTTATGTCATAATCAACCATGACTAAGGAACCAATTTCGTTCATTGAACAAGACATCATAGAAAGTAAAGCGCGGGGTCAAAAAATTTTGACACGCTTTCCGCCGGAACCAAACGGTTATATGCATATAGGTCACGCAAAGGCGTTTGGGTTGAGCTATACTTTTGCAAAAAGACACGGAGGCGAAACTAACCTTCGTTTTGACGACACCAATCCGGCCAAAGAAAGCATGGAGTTTGTTGAGGCAATGAAACACGACATCCGGTGGCTTGGGATGAATTGGGCACGTGAACTGTTTGCAAGTGATTATTATGAACAACTATATGAGATGGCAATCGGACTTATCAAGAAAGGACTTGCATACGTCGATGACCAAACCGCAGAGCAAATAAGTGCAACACGCGGCACTTTTGAGCGTCCCGGTACAAACAGTCCGTCCCGCGACCGTGATGTGAAAGAGAACTTGCAGCTGTTTGCCGACATGCGCGCAGGGAAATTCGCGGACGGAACACATGTGCTTCGTGCCAAAATTGATATGGCGAGTCCGAACATGAATATGCGCGACCCGGTGATGTATCGCATTATGCGTATGACGCATTACCGTACGGGTGATGCTTGGTGCATTTATCCTATGTATGATTTTGCACATCCGCTTGGCGATGCTCTTGAAAAAATCAGCCACAGTATTTGCAGTCTCGAGTTT
>Ga0123353_10008730_pt1 | contig 13880 bp, 7 predicted proteins | sample TergutLab28metaG_3_FD_92763 | JGI IMG/M metagenome (GOLD analysis project Ga0123353, IMG submission 92763) | Labiotermes labralis P3 segment gut microbial communities from Petit-Saut dam, French Guiana - Lab288 P3 | ecosystem: Host-associated > Arthropoda: Insects > Digestive system > Gut ... | reverse complement strand
TTTTTTTACATTAAAACATTTAAAATCGCTCCAACATGTTTCGATCCTAAGATCATCTTCAGGAAGCTACACTGTTCCTTGCTAAAGTCACATTTTTAAAAACACTCACTGATTAATTTCCTTATATTAACTTGGTGTTGTGGCAGCATGTCGTATTTTGTAAGTCGTAAGCTGCTGAGAATGCGCCTGACTATGGTTGTGTGTCGTGTGTTATGCTGCGTGAGTCACGCAGCATAACACACGACACACACTCTACGAAATGCACGGTGCAACGATAAAGATAATCTGTGGCACTTTTACGTTTCCTGATTTATGTTTTCTCAAATACTGATTAGCGGACCGCGTTGGCCGTGCGGTTCAGGGCGTAGGTCTACGGCCACTTGATTGCTGGGATCGCGGTTTCAAATCCCGTCTGTTGTGTTTGTTGTGTAGACAGCGGCCTCTGAGACGAGATTATCACGCCTGCAGAGGAGTGCTGTATGTATGCGTTATTGTTCTTGGTCTAGGCCCGAGTGGGGCCGTTGCGCCGTAAAAAAAAAGTGGTAATACATGGAAATGCTTCGTTCAACCACTCGATGGTACATAAAACTTAAGCCGCATAAAATTCATTGTGAGCTCCTGTGATATCTACAGCGATCCACCGGATTGCATAAAGGGCGGTGAATTTCTTGGTTATATGAGCGACTCTTGGCTGCTCAAGGAGGACAATGCTTCGTGGGGCGAGCTAATTGGGTAGTTCTGTATCAAGTACTGGATTTGGTAAAGGAAAGTTATAAGAATGTAATATTACCATTATCTTGTTTATTTCAGAAATTCAGTGCTGTTTACGATTTTGAAAAACATTGTGATTCGTTACCGGTAGAGATATTCTGTGGCAGCAACGCACTTTGAACACACACACACCACGCACGCACACGCGCGCGCACACACACACACACACGCTCATTCATTCATTCATTCATTTATTCATTCATTACGTGGTCCCCTTTGCGACAGGTCCACACCCACTTCCACAACGAGTTCTCCGTGAGAGTGCGATCTACAGCTACGTCTTTCAAATTCCAGTATCCGATATTTGCTTAAGGTCATCCAGTAGCTGCGTACGTCTTCTTCCTCACCTCCCGTTTCATCCATTTTCCCTTCTATCTTTCCTATAATAACGGTTTCAGAAGGCAGTTCCTACGCAGTATGTTACCAGTCCATTCAGCCTTCCTTCTTATTATTGTAGTTAGGATATTTCTCTCCTATTTACCTGTATGTAAAGTTTCTTCATTTCTCACACCTTTGGTCAAACTGATCTTCTCCATCGTTCTTCAGCATCACATTTCAAAATGGTCAAAGTATTTCGGACCCTTTTTCGAAAGTGTTTAAAATTTTAGCACCATACATAGCCGTGCTCCAAATGTAGCATTTCACTAGTTTCTACTTTAAATTTAATTTCACTGTGCTACCCAATAGAAAATAATTAGATTCTGTCTAAAATGCTAATGTATGTATTTGTTAATCGAAGTCATCATTGATCCTACCTACTGTAGAGCCCCGTAGAGAAAATTTTATTTTATTCTATTCCGTTTCATTTAATATATTTCATACATGCTGCTAGCATTTTAAGGTACGGCTGGGCACATCTCCCAGCCGAACAAACAGGAAGGCCAGATCACCTGTCACTCATATAGCAACAGCAAACCAGTTGAAACTGCAGAAAATTGTTGCTAGGTGAATATGGGAAATGCTGACTTTAGCTGAGAAGCGTGGTGTAGCTTGGTAAAACGACGGTGCAGAGTTTTTATTGAACCTTCGGTAGCGGCAGACATATGAAGAGTGGAGAAAGAGTAAAATTTACAAGATGTGGGTTCTGCTACTAATTATCTTGCTAGGTAAACGTGATTAAGCTGATTGGTACCAAATTGAAGCGTGCGAAATGATTTAGGTTATATTTTGTTTTATTTTGGGTGCTTTATACGTTTGTATTCCAAATTGATTGGTTAGGTAATGGAAGAAAGGAAATGTGCGGCAACGGGAAGTGATCAGGCTTTCCTTATGGTAATTCCTTGATAGAAAATTGCTATTCTTGTGTTAGAGAAGTACTTTGTATTGTACCTTAGACTTTGGTTGGGTTATTTATTTGTTTAGACGTTATGATATTCATGTACTATGTGGTAGTGTTGTAGAATATATTATATAATAGAAATATATCATGGTGTTGTCCAACGTGGTGGTGGCGGATATCATTTTAGGTAATGGGGTCGATGGTTAAAGACGGCCTCCGCATCCCATTACACTACAATTTTAGTATTGTACTTCTAAAATGAGCCATCCCCGTTGTGTGTATATAAAAAATAGGTGTAGGTATCAGTCAATAACACAACAACTTCTAAAAAAGATGTTTAATAAAGGATGAAGTAAACTAGTTTCGGACAGCAGCGAGTAGACATACTTGAGCTGCACACCCCAGGATAGCACACATTACATATACTCCCCCCCCTCCCCGTGCCCCTTAAAAATAGCATATAACAGACATCACAGATGCTGAGATCTCACCATCGTGACATGCCCATATCAATCCTGTAAAGACCCACCATACTTTCGGATGAAAACCGGATGATGGCCACATTAGGCCGAAACATGTAGTTTACTTCATCCTTTATTAAACATCTTTTTTAGATATTATTGTGTTATTGACTGATACCCACACCTATTGTTTAGTATTGTACATTGTCTACGCTTTCTTCCACAACCGGAAACGAGTTTGAAACAGTTCCAGTGTCTTCATCTTGCTACGGCCCATGTTACTGGTGTTACAAACTTGCCGCTGCCTTTTCTTGTTAGAAATCAATTTCGAGACCTCCAGAGGTGAGAACCCAACTGTGCTGCAACATGGGCGCCATGTAATCTGATTACAGAAATTCATAACCCGCAGTTCCTGGTTGCATTGGATCGCATGTACAATAATTGCTGCAAGGTAAAATTAACTGCCAAAATACGTGAAAAAAAAATTGGTTTATATTTTGTTAATGTTCCTGTTTTCGGAAAGTTAAGGTACAGTCTGTATTGTGCTGTAGTAGTAATGTGAACTGGATTGGGGTCTCCAATTACATGCAGCGCTTCAGCGATCCGGCGCTAATTTTGTGACCGTGGTATATATAAGTGGCCTTTCCGGAGGATGGGTTGGGGGAGGAGGTTGTACACGTTTACTTAGAAATTTTCAACTTAGAAGCAATTGAAATTCTCCCTTTGTCGTGCATAAATTATGTAGGTGGTCAGATAAATGAATATTGTTGTATTCTGGTATATCAAATTCCAGAATAATTGATACAAGGAGGAGGTAGAAGACACGTTCTGAAGTGCATGAATGTACTAGTCCTGTTTTGAATAAGGAAGGCGTGCTTCGACAGTGGAGGGAGCCAATAATTGTACTTACTTATAAGAAGGGTGATAAAACAAATATTAATAATTACAGATGCATATCATTGCTATCAACAGCATTCAGGTTTTTCTCCAACGGTTTTCTCTAAAGTTAAGTCCGTACGTAATCGAATTATTTGGGAAAGTCACAGCGAAATTCGACGTAACGGAATAACTGATCAAATATTTTGAATTCCTCAAGTACGTGAGAGAAACGGAAATACGGTGAGGCAGGACGTCATTTTCAGAGAACTCAACGAGACATGATTCGCTTAGTAGGGCAGTTTTGTAAGCATAATATTCTCATTTATTGTGGTATATTCATTCAAATAACTTAATACTTTTAAACAAACCTATAGTAAAATCCGGTTTGGTAAACACGTGTGTAGCCCATCCCGGTGGCCTTGTGTTCTAAGACGTAGTTTTGCGGCTACTTGATTACTGCGACCGCGGGTCGAATCCCGCTGAGGGCATGAATGTTCCTCTGTTGCATGTGTTGTGTGTCGTGTAGGTAGCGATCTATGCGACGCACTGATCACTCGTTCAGAGGGACCCTGCCGGTTGTGTATCTCTAAGCGTTTGTGATAACCCAGCCTCAACAATGAGGTGGCCTAGGCCCAAGTTGGGCTCTTTCGCCACGGTAAACAAAAGCACTTATCTGATACAGTTCCTGTCCATAACAGTCTGAAACAAGAAGATACTTTATGGGTTTTAAATTTTCTTACAATATGCCGTTAGGAAGGTCCAAGAAAACCAGGGATATTTAAATCGAATATGGCTCGTAACCCTCTGGTCTGTGCTGATGATTTTAATGTACTGTAAGAAAAATACGTACTCCGAAAAAAAAAGACAAGAATGAGATAGAACCAACAAGGTGCGGTTTTCACATCTTGCTTATTTACGATCCTACAAGTTTCGGCTTAAGAAACGTCCTCAAGAAGACGACAAGACCGTTGCATATTAAAAAGAAGTGAAGGATAAAATATGGGTATGATTACAAACGATAAAATCGATGAAGAGTGGGATCGTACATAAATATGTTACGAAAATTGCACCTTGTTGCTTTTACTGTCGAATGTACGGGTGTTTGTGTACACGGTTGCAGTGTGTTGCAAAAACAGAAATTTTGATAGTCGCTAATGAGGAGGTTGTTCTACAGGTAGGTGTAAATACTGATAAAACGGAGTATTCTGAAATGAACGCAGCATAAAACTGCATCGTGAATATAGGCGGCTATTCTTTTTAAAATGTGGCAAAGCTCAGATATTTGGGAACAAGTGTGACAATGAAATTACAATTTACGATACAATTAAGAGTAGACTGAAGTAAGGGAATTGCCACTACCATTTATTCGGCAATATTTTGTCTTTCCGTTTGCTATTCACATGTATCAAGATTAAAATCTACTGAACTACAATCTTTTATGTTATTTTATGTGGGTGTGAAACTTGGTCTTTCACAGTGGGGGAGCAACCTAGTCTGCGATTGTCGAATATAGCGTGCTGAAAGATGCATGGGCATAAATGGGATGAGGTAACAGTGGGCTGGAGGGGGCTGCATTCTGGGGACCATCGTGATCTCTACTTCTCACATAATATCACCCGGCTGATCAGATTAAGAAGAACGAGATGGGCAGGGCATGTGGCATGTATGGGGAAAAGGAAGGATGCATACAGAGTTCTGGTGGGGAAGACCTGAAGGAAACACCCTTAGAAGACCTAGGCGTAGATGGGATGACATTGAAGTAGTTCTTAAGAAATAGGACAAAAACATGAAAAATTGGAGCCAGCTAGTCAAAGAAACAAAAGCCTGGAAAGTTCTGGTGCAGAATACCAAAACCCATGTACCCAGGGTTGTAGTGCCAGAAGAAGAAGAAGAAGGAGAAGAACAAGAAGGAGGAGGAGAAGGAGGAGGAGAAGGAGAAGGAGAAAGGGAAAGGGGAGGAGAAGAAGAAGGAGGAGGAGGAGGAGAAGGAGGGAAGAAGGAGGAGGAGGAGAAAGCGGAGAAGAAGAAGAAGAAGAAGAAGAAGGAAAAGAAGGAGACTGAGAAGAAAAAGGAGGAGGAGGAAAATAAGAAGGAGAAAGAAGAAGAAGAAGAAATAGGACACGGTGGCGTTGATTGGATTGGCCTGGCTCTGGGTAGGAACAGGTGGCGGGCTGTGGTAAATAAAATATATTTCTGCGTTTTCTTTTTTTTTTTTCATGAATAAACATTTTTCCCAGCTGATATCAGTCGTCCGCGCGCCGGGCGAAATGACTGCGGGGACACGGGTTGCCAACCCTCGGATACCAGCCAGAAGCAACACTATTGCATCTGAATGTCAGTGTGATACTATAAAAAGATCAAGATTTTCTGATAGTGTGGTGGATACCAGTCGTATTGGCATGTACAATCGGAAATCATTTGAAGATATTTTCCAAATAATGTTACTATTTGTTTTTTTTAGCCTACACATCTAATGTTCCAGCCACTAGGCACCAGGTATGCATACATTCTTAATGAGCTATGGTTTTATAATTGTGAAATGTCACACAAGTAAACATTCCCATTTTATATCTGTCTTGCTGAACTGCGTTGTAACCTTGTGACATAAATAAGGAATAAATTGCCAACATACAGTTGATCAGTGGCGTACCGAGAGGGGTGTTGAACACCCCCCCCCCGAAATTCCGAAGGCCCTCCAAAATCGTGCCAAACTCAACCCGATTGTGAAAACTGTTAAAAATTGCTGAATTTAGGGCGCCAACACTCAAAGATGTTTGGAAAAAAAAGGCAGTAAAGTTCTAAAACTACCTAAGTTCGCAGTTGTTTTGCATTAGCAATGACGTATAAATTGGTTGTCTTCATAAATAGTCTTAAAGTACCAAAAATTAAGAAACTTTTACTCTATGAAATTAAATTTGTTGTACCAAATTACAGCTGCCTCCAGAACCCTTGACTAGGGGGTAGAGGGCTACCGCCCCCAGATCTCCGTTCTCTGTCCTCAACTGAATTTGTTGAACCCCCCCCCCGAACAAAATTCCTGGGTAAGCCACAGCAGTTGATGTAATTCTGGAGTGGGGTGTGGGTTTTAGTATCGAATTTTTACTTTTTTTTTTTGTATCCCATAGACTGTAGCTATTCAGTTACAAGTTATAGAACTGGTGGTGGTGTTTACATTGTATATAGGTAAATAATCGCTATTTATTCTGGGAATTACATGAAGACACATAAATACACTGTGCCAGCAAAACTGAGTGCCGTGCGTTGGGTGGTACAAGTGGTGGTATAGTACATATCGGTACCTTTGGGCATTAAGGGGCTAAATTAATGTACATTTGAAATGAGACTGTTTATTTTATGGAATAACTAAATATCGGCTGAGGGATTCAGATATTCCGTGATACCATATCAGAGGAGGTCCCAAAAACTTTGCTGCCAATAGAACGTCATACACGTGCTGTTCTTGTGATAGTCCACTCTGTAGGTGACTTTGCGTAAAGGTTAAGAGGTTATGCTGGTGTCTCATAAGATAAATGATTCAATGTGTGGATTAGCTCTTCTAGTTCGATTCGGGTTTCCGGTATACGAAAGTCCAAGGGCCACGCTGTGTCTGTCCTGCTTCGAGCGTACGCACCAAGACCGGTAGATACGTGGCTTATTCAGTTACTGAAAACAACAGCATTTCTTTTCTGGCAACTTGCCGCGTATAAAACAGCAGTCTAATTCTCACCTAAAAATACTCTAACCTAATTTTTGTAGTGCTGTTTGTTCCTTTGAGCGGGACATCTCAGTGAATGAGTGACTGGCCAAGGACTAGACATTAGCGGTTCAGTTCTAGACAAGGATATTAAATTCTGTCTTTTTCAGCAAGTGCAAGCTGGCTGTGCATCCATTTACCCACCCACCAGTCCTCCTGTACATTCCTCATTGATTTTGATATGAAGATATGAAATTGTTCTTGTAAACGTACTTGCTTTGCAGTCGTACCAAACAGCGTCAGAAAATATTGCCATCGCATTCTGTTAGCTATCCATTACATATGATAAATATCCAAATAGAACTTGTAGATTTTAATGGGATCTGTATTTTTGAGGCGCCTTAAATATTTTTAAGACGATACGTTTTCTAAATAGTTGGTACAGTTTCTGTTTGAATATACTATAATATGTGCATTAAATCTATATTGAACCAGCGATGGCCCAAAATTAAATTCTTCCCGTATTTTTATTGTTAATTATCCAGTCATTTAATTCAGTTGGCACGTGCTGTCATGCAGACGCTGACCATTAAGCTCAGATGGTCAAGAAATTGCCCGTATTAATGGCACTAGAAAGAGTCGAAATAGCGAAGTCGGTGTAGCGAGTGGACTGCGGACTGTACGACTAAGGAGATATGGCTCGATTCCTGGTATGAGCAAGTTAAGTATGTCTTGTCCAAAGAGTCAATACCAGCTCTGCGGTTCAGGCAGCATCATATATAATGGGCACCGGCCATTCTTCCCTTGAATAAAACGGCCGGAACGTGAAACTAGGTACTCACCTCCATTTCATGCCGATGTTAATGCCCGTAGATATACCTCCACATTTCCACATGCCATCATGTGTGTACATGGACAACTTGAATTTTTATGGAACTCCAAGTTTAATTAGGGCAGAGGTGTTCACAAGTTCTTTGCTCTGTGTAGAAGATGAAGAGACAAGCTGAAAAGGAAGCAGTACTTCGAAACGTCATTGGTGGAGTGTAACCGAGTCCCGGTTCCAATCACTTGGATTGGTCGATGAAAGCTTACAATAATAAAGAAAACGTTCGTCTCCCCATACCGCAGATCTCGCCTTCTTTTACGTTAGTTCGCCTTGTTTTGTGGACAAAATGCACACAGAAAGTAAGGCACCGCTCGTTATTTTGAAGAAGTAAGCAGGGAGACTCGTCGTGTGGTTTATGATTCAGGCGGTTCCTCATCTAATTACGCTGTAAGAGCTTTTTTCTGAGAATGGAATTGGAAAAGTTTCTCTTTGTGAATGCAATTTTAAAGAATTACCTTACCGTGAAGTCTTGTGATTTTTCACGTCTTCATCTTTGTTACCGCTGTATCTTTTATTCGCAGTCGTGAAATTACGTATTTCATCTCTGCATCGACCGTATTTAAGACGTATAGGAATGTTATTTACTTCAATTTACGGTATTAAATCAGGGAGGTTGTGATGGTAGGTGTATCGTGAAACACAGATGTTAGGAAAAGAGGCCATTGAATCTCGTTTCTATAGTAAAACCAACTAGATGCAACAGTGTATCTAGTTGGTTTTACTATAGAAATAATATTACGGTGCATGGCCCTGTGAACGTCAAGTAGGCCATTGAATGACATGCGAGGAGGGGATGATTTTATTAAGGCTGATCGGTAAATAAAGTACGAAGAGGTGAACTGCATTGAACTGAAAAATATAAGCTCTAATGCGGCGATTTTCTGAACGCCTTTAATAAACCTTGAGAATGTGTGGAAGTAGGAGATTTGTTGGCCGGTAAAATTAGACATCTAATTCCATGGAGCCAAGTCCTGCTTTGAGAGACTAAGAATTGTATAGCTGGGCAAAATTTCCCCACAAATTTTAGTGATTTGCGAGTGTCATATGTAAAAAAGAAAAAAGAATATCGACATTGCTTCTTATGCTTATAATAAAAGCCAGCGAGATGCACTGTTTCTCAGCTTTATTTTGGTAGACAACGCTACGTGTTTCGGACAGACTTGCTGTCCATCATCAGGAGTCTTAATACTGTATTCACAGAAATAAGTATTTGTCAAACTAGTTAAGTTGACTGTCTGCCAGCGAGGTCGCTATCAGACAGTCAACATAAGTAGTATGACGAATACCAATCGTTGTGAATACAGTATTAAGACTCCTGATGATGGACATTAAGTCTGTCCGAAACATGTAGAGTCGTTTACCAAAGCAAAGTTGAAAAATAATTAACCTTGTTGGCTTTTATTATAAGCATACATCACAATGCACAGTCCTATTAATTTTGATGTTTTGCTGACCGTGCATCTCAATATAATCTTAGTAATTAACCAGCTTAATGTACATATTCTTGTTTTGTAATAAGTTTATTATATGCCTCTACATGTTTCGAGCGCTATGCTCTCATCATCAGAAGGTCTAAATTGTATTATTCAGCGTCTGGTATCTTCACACTCTGTAGGTGGCCGTCCGGTATGCCGGACAGCCACCTACAGATTGTGATGATACCAGATGCTGTATAATACAATTTAGACCTTCTGATGATGAGCACATAGCGCTCGAAACATGTAGAGGTATATAATAAACTTATTATAAAACAAGAATTTGTGCGTTAAGTTGGTTAATTACTAAGATTAGTCCTCTGAATGCCAAAATCGACATTGCATCCGTCAGTGCATGCTCACAAAGAGACATCTTACTATTTTTTCAACATGCTAACAAGTAAGAAGATGAAAAAGAAGGATTCGCTTCGTATTAAGCGAAAGGAATGGAACAAATCAAATTTAGGTGCGTTTCCACAACAAATAACTTAAAATATTTAGCAGAACTCGTCTGGCTTATTTAGAAAAATAAAACGAGCAGGAAAACGGAATGTGTGAGTTCGGTCTGTCGCCTCCTGGTAGCTTCTGTACAGTACTGCAAACTGATGTCAGGGTCTTAGTACGGGCTAGTCAGACTTTCGGCACAGGCAACACAGCATACGCATTTACATTCCGATGCATGCACGCGGCTTAATCGTTGTCTCGCACCTGATGGTCGTTTATCAAAGTCTGTCTCTATCTATCTCTGTCTTTTGCGCCTGAAAGCCTATCGTCTGCTGTGACTTCGTGTTTTTGCGAATTGTGTGCCTTCTGATTCTAAATGCTTCCGAGAGACTGTACTGTTTATACGTGTGCGTGTGTGTGTGTGTGTGTGTCAAAAAGCTACGCTTCTACCAAAGATACGGAATGAATCAATTAAAATGTAAATCTGAATTAAAATGTAAATGAGAATTTGCTGTGTTCCTTATCATTGCTTTTCCCTAGGCTGTGTCTCCCACCCACCATCTCTCTCTTTCCCGCATCTGCATTTTGTTTACGTCACGTACAATCAACAAATTTTGATGTGGGATAACATGTTTTGTGCGCCCCAACATTGCGGTTGTGTAGCCTGTGGTTCTTGTATCGAGAGCGAGCTGCAGGCGTATGAGTGTCTGCGGCAAATGAAATTAAATTCTCCCCAGTCCGTGCGAATTTTTCATATGCTCGTTTATGTATTGTGTGCACAAATTTCGGTATATATGAAAATGTGTAACGGTACCTTGAGCAAAATTCTGGGACAGTACCTTAATTTAGAACGTGAATTTTTCCCGCCATGTCATCTGAAATTCGTTATTTAGTATCATCTGTTTTCCAGCGATGTATGGTCTGAATTGCTGACAACATCGTTAAATATACCACATGTAAAGAAATTAATAAGTAAAATATTTGCAGATACACACGTTTTATTACACATGAGAAGTTTAAGCCTGTACTGGAACAGTCATTTGGAGACTGCGGCTAAGGGGGTATGAGTTTTTTTTTATTGGAAATCAGGATAAATTTCTGACTAACTCAGTACATAGCACAAACACAAGAAATAAACACCATCTACATAGACCTATTGCTAACCTGTCTTCTTTTCAAAAAGGTGCATCCTGCTCTGGGATCAAAATTTTTAACAACATATCACAAAGTATTACAAGCCTTCGGAATGAAACACCACAGTTTAACCTTTTGGCGCCGGAATTATTTTTTTTATTTTAGCACATCCTGTATATAAAATGTGAATAATACAGGAACCAAATGCGTTATAATTATGAAACAAACTGCATTTTGAAGAGAAAAAAACGGAGTATATATACCATATTTAAATATTTAGTACATATATTTGTTGAATAAATATATATAATGGAACTTTAGAGGTTAGCGGTGCGGTACAACCACTATAGTTGACATTAGGCGTCAGAAGGTTAAAGTAGCCCTAAAAATTTTTATGTGCCCACTTCTTTTCCTCTGTGGATGGAATTTTTGCGTGTACAGATGATATGTATTACTGACTTATATGACTGTGTAAATTCTTACGCTGTAATAATTTTATATGTATTGTATGCTTTTGTAATTTTTTGACATGTTCCACGTCCTATGGCCTGGTGACAGCCTCAGGGATCTATGAAATGTACATATTTATGTATGTATGTCATTATGCGATGAAGATTATGTAATCTGAGATCTGGACATCTGGACTATTTGTGTCCTGTTTTTAGGCGCGTTCCTCAAACTGCAAAATGCCACTACTAGATTCATCATATCTATCCGTCAGTCTTTCTGCATGGAACAACTTTACGAATTTTCGTGAAATTTAATATTTGAATATTTTTCGAAAATCTGTCGAAGTTCAAGTTTCATGAAAATCTGACAAGAACAATGGGTACTTTACATAAATACCTATGTAAATTTATGACGATAACTCGGTGAAATCTTCTTGGAAAGAGAAGTGTTTCAGACAAATGTTGTAGAGAAAATCGAAATACACATTTTATGTGTAGCAACTTTTTTTCCGAAAATCGTGCCTTTATGAGATAATGTGGAAAAAAGCTGTAGAACCTGCCAGGCGACAGATGAAGATATAATACGACGCATGCGCATTGCGTGCTGAATAACAAAGACTACAACAAACACGCCCTAAGAATATATATAATATTTATTGCTCTTCCACGGCAACAGGGGTTACGCGAACGAAACAATTTTACTTTTTACATAAAATACCTTTCTTGTAGTGTGTTTACAACTGCTAGGAACTGAAATTAATCTGCTGCTGCCTATCATGAGAGGTGAAGGTGTGAATTTTCATATAACTGACATACAGTAGTGCAAAAAATTAGAATTTTGAAGAGCGAGCTGCAATAAAAATTTCATTCAAATTAATAACAATCGAATCCTCACCTAAGTTAACAATTATTTTAATACTGTGTTTGTAAATCTGCTCATTAACCGCTAAGCTGTAAGAACGGTAGCCGGACTTCAACATAACTGCTGCATGATGTGTATTTTAGTTATGGGACCTATGATCATGAACTGATAGCTCATTTAAATATTATCAGACAGTTATTCTTTTTATGGTGGAGGGAATTCTATTTAAAAGAAAGTTGTGTGTGATATACCATAGTCTGGATTTATTTCCATTTAATAAAACCACATTCAAATTTGATGTGTATTGGACCATACATCATCTTGATAAATGAAGAAAAAATCCAACTAGATGCCACTTATTACTTTATTATGCTTATGTTAGGCTCAACATGTTTCGGGCACCATTATGCCCATCACCAGGAGCTCACGACGATAGCGTTGGTTATCACATAGGCCGTCTGGTTCTCGAGTTGCTGCTGGTTGGGAGTTAAGTGCAGGCAGGATGGAGGAGTGTCCAGACCGAAGGCTGTACAGCCTTCGGTCCGGTCCGGTCCTTAACTTCCAACCATCAGCAACTCGAGAACCAGACGGCCTATGTGGTAACCAACGCTATAGTCGTGAGCTCCTGATGATGGGCATAATGGTGCCCGAAACATTTTGAGCCTAACATAAGCATAATAAAGTAATAAGTGGCATCTAGTTGGATTTTATTCTTCATTTAAAACCACATTCATTTGAAATGAACGCCTTTTACTAAGTTACTGATGGGCTGCTTCAGGCTAGGCAGGTAAGTACTGATACAATTACTCGAACTGTGGTGGTTGTAGTCTAATTTACTGCCGACACAGGAAGTGTGATGTGGATTGAGACATCTCCATGCTGTGTGTGTACGTGTGCGCTTGCCTATGTGTGCGTAGTCATCTGTGTGTTCATGTACATGTCCGTGTTTCTCCCCACATGTTTTGGCCCATTTTACGGATTTCACGTAATATGAACGCTGTCCCATCGGAGGACACACCAGCGCCTTAAGCTTTAGTTTCATACATTCAGTAATAACAACAACAACATGACGGACGTCCAAACATTTGAGGCGCGAGCGGCACTTGCGACACTTATTTTTAGGTCTTCAAGTGATGTATTTTAATAGATTTTGGGAAGATATGCAACTTATTTGAAGGTAATATCGTTTGTGAATTTAAAATGAAACATTGTGACCATGCAGTTTCTTTTAATGTGAAAGTAGTAGGTAGACCACACACACACACACACACATACACATACACACTGTTACACACACACACACACACATACTGTCTCACACACACATACACACTGTCACTCACACACACTGTCACACACACTCACACACACACACATACACACTGTCACTCACACACATACACACTGTCACTCACACACGCACACACACACACACACACACTGACACACACACACTGACACACACACACACACACACACACACACACACACACACACACACACACACACACACACACACACACATACACACACACACACACACATA
>Ga0123353_10008729_pt1 | contig 13880 bp, 19 predicted proteins | sample TergutLab28metaG_3_FD_92763 | JGI IMG/M metagenome (GOLD analysis project Ga0123353, IMG submission 92763) | Labiotermes labralis P3 segment gut microbial communities from Petit-Saut dam, French Guiana - Lab288 P3 | ecosystem: Host-associated > Arthropoda: Insects > Digestive system > Gut ... | reverse complement strand
TCACAACTGTTATACACTTCGGCTTCGTGATCAAACTTAATTAGTTTTTGAATTGTTTTTGCCAGCTTTTCTTCATTATTATTGTTTTCCATTTTATTCTCCCCCTAAGGATTTTTGTTTAAGCATGCTGCATGCTTTTTTGATATAATGTGTGTGGGCAAAAATCTTGCCCGCTTGCCCATAAAATCTCGCCATCGACCACTTGCACTTTGCAGAAATATTTAATATCTTTTAATTGCGCATAAAATGGATGATTTAAATTATATGCGAAATCAAACAAACGCTTTTCGCCATTATCAAATTCCAGCTCAAGCTCGTAATCTTGACGAGGAGTGACTTTGGTGAGCTTTGGATATTCCATCTACTCCAACCCCTTAATTTTGAAATAATCGCCGCTTGTTTGCATTACATCCCACAGCGCTTTTCAAATTTCCATTCCATTATTCCACAATTCATTAGCCGATAAATCGATTTCGTCATTCCAACTAATGCCATAGCCGCCGGTATCGACTTTTACACAATCAAACAGCCCTTTAATCAATCTTAAATCTACAAATACTGATTGTTTTTCCAACAAAGGCTTCATATCATATTTTTTTTCCTCGCCGCTCTGAAACTTTGCTATCAACTCATAATTCTCAAGCGGCTTAATCTGCTCTACTTTTCTAAACATATTATCACCTACTCTAATGGCGGAAGTTCGATGAACTCTTGCGTATTCCATATTTTGATGAGCTCTTCTTTGTGTTTTCCTGCCCATTCTTGCACTAGCGCTAATGCTTTCTTTGGTAGGTCGCCTTCCAACATTACATGAGTTTGCATATCAATTACACCAACTTTATCGCCATATATGCAGTGAAAATGCGGCGGATTATGTTCGCTCTGCTGGAAATAGATTTTGATTGTTATTCCATAGAATTTTGAAACTGTTGGCATTTTTGATTCTCCTTTTTTTTAGATTATCCTTCGAAGTGCGGGCGAACGCGGTTCGCCCCTACGAATTATGTGTTACTTTTTGCTTCGTAGGGGACGATGGCAATCGTCCCGAAAGTTTTGCTCGGGCGGATTGCCATCCGCCCCTACAATGCTGAGTATGCGCTTCGATGTGCGGGACGATGTGGGCATCGTCCCCTACGGGCAAGCGCCATCACCTTATCCTTTCATCAGGAGGCAACCTATCTATTTGATTATAAGGCACATTTTTGGTTGCAGGAGGCAAACCTATTTTTTTAATTAGTGCAGCAACATGAGATTTACCTTTGGCAATTACAATTTCTAGGTGGTTGGCTATCTCAGGGATTAGTTCCATATGTTTTGATGTAGCCCCGCCGGCACTGCCTCTATCATACCAAGCCACCTCATTATCGTTATCTATTTCTTTGATAGAAAGCATACTCATTCTGCCATGATTATAGCCAAATTGAGAAGGTTCATTGAAAACTCTAGCTTCGAATTTCAAATCCTTGCCATATGTTCCCTCAACATAACCTCTTTCTCGGTCATCTGAAATTATTTTGATTTTTTCATCCATTTTATTCTCCCTCCATTTTTTATTCTGCCAAAGTTTTTGCTACTTCTGCGGCGAGGTCATCTTGGCGTTTTTCAAGGCCTTCGCCGCGCTCGAATCTGGCGAATCTGCGGATTGTGATATTTTCGCCGATTTTGCCGACAAGCGCTGCGTTTACATCGCCCACCTTTTGGTCGGGGTCTTTAATAAACGGCTGCTCAACAAGGCAAATTTCGGAGAAAAATTTATCTATGCGGCCCGAAACGATTTTCTCTGCGATATGCTCGGGCTTGCCTTCGCCGGCGATTTGCGCCATCAGAATCTCTTTTTCTTTTTCCACTTCCTCGGCGGGCACTTCTTCGCGGCGGACATATTTAGGATTAATGGCCGCGATGTGCATAGCAACATCTTTGCAAAATGCCTGAAACTCCTCATTTTTAGCCACGAAATCGGTTTCGGAATTAACCTCGAGAAGAACGCCGATGCGCCCGTCACCATGGATATATGATACCACGAGGCCTTCGCTTGCAATTCTGCCGGCTTTTTTAGCGGCTTTTGCAAGGCCTTTTTCGCGGAGCAGGTCGCTCGCTTTATCGAAATCACCGTTTGCTTCGGATAGCGCGGATTTGCAATCCATCATGCCGCAACCGGTTTGTTCGCGTAAATCTTTTACTGCTTGTGCTGTTACCATTTTTTATTTTCCTTTCTGTGTGTAAAATTAAAATTAAAACATTGATGCTACATTATAGATAATTGGTCGATATTTTGGTTTTGGGATTTTAATATCGGCCTCTTTTGCTTCTTCGAGCCATAGTTTTTCTGCGAGGAGGGCCTCTTTTAGTGCTTCCTCCGGAGTTTCGCCAAAGGCGCTGCAATGCTGCAAATCGGGAATATCGGCGATATATCCTTCATCATCTTCGCTATAAAAAATATTGATATGATATTTTGACATTTAGCCCTCCATCCTTAAATCATATTTTTCAACTATTGCTAAAAACTGCTTGATTTGATAAGGTTTTGCTTCGCCCTTGACATTTTGGATGTTGATTATTTCGCTGATATCACTATGCCGAAAAATGCTATGGCTGCCATTCGTTCTCTTCTTTGCAAAACCGAAACTTTCGATTAGCACAACAAAATCATTATATTTCACATTATGCTGGTTCGCTATTACTTTTTGCAAAAGTTTATCTTTATTCATTAATTAATCCTTGTGAATGCAATTTCTTCGAAGTTGCGCGACGATGTGGGCATCGTCCCCTACGATTGCTCGTCCGTAGCCTCTTCTTCCATTGCGGCTTCCTCAACGCTCATTGCTTCAGGTTGTTTTTCCGCTTCCATAACGCCTTCGCGGGCCTCGACGATGGATTTCGCCATTGTTTCAACGATTAGCTTTACGGCGCGAACAGCATCATCGTTAGCGGGAATAACATGGTCAACTTCATCAGGGTCGCAATTTGTATCGCAAATTCCAATAATCGGAATGCCGAGCTTGCGCGCTTCGCGGATTGCGATATGCTCTTTGCGTGGGTCAACCACGAAAACTGCGCCCGGGAGTTCTTTCATTTCGCGGATGCCGCCGAGGTAGTTTTCAAGGCGTGCGCGCTCTTTATTAAGGCTCATAACCTCTTTTTTGGTGAGCATATCGAAAGTGCCGTCTGCCTCCATTTTTTCGAGTTGAGTGAGACGATCAATGCGGCGGCGGATGGTTTTGAAATTAGTGAGCATGCCGCCCAACCAACGAGCATTGACATAATGCATGCCGGTTTTTTCAGCCTCATCTTTCACCACTTCTTGCGCTTGCTTTTTGGTGCCTACGAACAGAATCGACTTGCCGCCTGCCGCCACATCACGCATAAATGCATAGCAATTTTCGATTTGCTGAGCGGTTTTTGCTAAATCTAAAATGTGGATTCCATTACGCTCCGCATAAATAAAGCGGGACATTTTAGGATTCCACTTACGAGTTTGGTGCCCGAAGTGCACCCCAGCTTCGAGAAGCTGCTTCATTTGAACTACTGCCATTTTTGGTAATTCCTTTCCTTAATTAAATTGTTTAAGCGGGCTTACCAAGGCAAGCCCCTACCGCAAAATTTGGGATTTTCCGCTAACCCTTTCACCGACGGAAGATTAAGCTTTTCGTTACATTGTAGGGGCGAACTGCGTTCGTCCTAGCGGTCAAAGACCGCCCCTACAACTCGATTGATAGCTTTCCTCTAATCGATTGCACGGGAACAATAACGGCAAAACTTTGCGTGCTATTTAAACTTATTTTGAATAGTAACAGTTTATTTGCTTTTTGTCAATGTTTTGTCACAAAATTGTTACAGAAATTTAACTTGACATTTTGGGCTGGAATGAGTATTCTATAATCGAAAAAGGTTAAAAACGACTTAGGTCGGACGGTTATGCCCCTACTCTGCAAAAGAAGGGGGTGATTGTATGGATTTGATTGCATTTATTATTCTCGGAATAATTCTGCTAATTACGATTTTATCTGGTTTTATTTGTTTCTACAAATTAGCGAAGAAAAATCGCCCTCATACAAAAAAGTAACCTTCCACCCTTGCTAAGTGTTTAGGTTACTTCTCTAAATTACTTTGGCATAACCGTTGGATGCCTTTTTCGCTTTTCTTATTTATATTATACGAATTTGCGAAAATTATGTCAACTATTTGTCAAATATTTTAATCGAGCCATTTTGGTTTTCAGCGATGATTTGATTTGGGGCGGATTTATTGCCAATAGGATATTTGATTTTCTCGCCGTTTAGTTTGCAGCTGCCGTTTTCGGTGTAAGCTTGTATATAGAAATTATCTAAATAAAAAGCAGAAATTTTAATTGAGCCGTTTTCGTTTTTAAACTCATTTCTGCCCGCAATGCCATCTACCGTTATGCTGCCGTTTTCACATCTGATTTTGCCGGTAGTGCTTGTAAAATTTCCAAGAGTAATAGACCCATTTCTATTTTGAACTTCAACTGTTTCTGCCGTTAAATCAAAAACCCTCACGGCGCCGTTTTTATTTTGAATCTTGGCCTCGGTTGCTGTTATATTTCCAACCCTAATCGAGCCGTTTCTGCCCTCTGTATAGAATATATCCGCATAAACCTCACTTGAAATATTAATGGCACCGTTATCATTATAAACTCTTAATTTTTCTAATGTTGAACCGGTTGGAATAGTAACAGTAAGCTTTTCGAAGCCGAGTGTGAAACCGATGTTGAACCAAGATTGATGGGCACCGCCATAAATCTCTAAATTGCCATTATCAAACTCGATTTTCGGCTCTCCATACATATATTTTGCTATGACCGAAAACTCACTTCCGGGAATAATTTCGACTTTGCTATTGTCATATTTGATATAAATATTTGTTACATCATCGAACGAGCGGGTGATTTCCAGCCCATGCTTTGGGGTTGCGTGGAAGCCATCTTTATCCAAATACATGCCGAAATGCCCGCCGAATGCGGCGCCAAAAATACATAGTGCAAAACCGATAGACGCAAATATTATTATGATTTTGTTTAGCTTGCTCATTTTTCATTCCTCCTTAAAATTTTACTGAAAGCTTCCAAAATCCATTTGGAAAACTTTTTGCCAATTATCCAAGTGTATTTGTAGAACAAAAGGCCGATTGCGATTGCTATGCAGCACCATCCCATGCAGAAAAATGCAGTGAATGGGCTTATTGGTAGCAATATCAAGCTTGCGATGCCGCTTAATACACCGCCAAATATGATTGCGATACCGCTTATGAATAATGAAAAAATCACGGCAAACATTGCGAACACGAGGGAGATTGCTGTGATGCCGAGGGGCAGCAAGAGTGGCATTGAGAAGATGGATAGGATGATTATCCAGATTTTTGTGCCGGCTTTCGCAGGACGATTGCTATCATTCCCTATAGGCGCGGTTGCAAAGTCTGCTAAAATCTGCCGCGCCACTTGCTCGGGGCTTTCTTTCACTTCGCCGCCATCGGCGAAATATTGCTCGTAGTAGCTGATTGCCTCGTTGTATTCGTCGTGCGGCAATCGTTTAAGTAATTGCTTTAATCTTGTGATGTACTCTTGTGCTGTCATTTTTGTCCACCTCTTTCTTTTGTTTTTGTCTGGGTTCCTACGAAAATGGAATCCAGTTTTTCCTTTGCGTCCTTCCAAGCTGCTAAATAATCGTTGAGCTTTGCTTTTCCGCTTGCTGTGATTTTGTAGTACCGGCGATTTCTGCCGTTCTCCGTTTGGTCGTAGGTTTCCAAATCGCCGCTTTTTTGCAGCCGGCGAAGCGCCGGATATAGCGTGCTTTCGGAGACTTCCAGAGTTTTGGTGACATTCTGCGTGAGGATGTAGCCATAGCTATCGGACTTGTTCAAAATCGATAACACTACACTATCGAGCAGCGCGGATGATGTCAAAAAATTCAACTTTCTCACTTCCTTTCTTTTAATTATATATTATTATACGAACTATAATATTATATGTCAAGTTTTTAACAAAATTCAAAGAAAAAAATGGCACAACGCATTGTTATGCCATTTTTAGTGGATTTGTTATCTATTTGAAATTTTGATTACTTTTTTACTAATTTGTTCTTTAGTATTTCTTGCAAGTTCTATTAGTAGTTTTGGTGATTCCTTTGCAATCAAAACTATTTCTTTTTCCGTCAACCCTTCAAGAGTCTTGAATTTATTTGCTATACTTTTTACTGTTGCTTTTCGCTCGAAAAACAGGGCATAATCTTTGCTAATATGCGAAAGCATTGCTATCTCTTTGTCTGCAAAATTATCAACCTTTTCAAATTTTTCTAATAATTCTTCCGAACCCTCTTGCTTCTCCTTTAGATAATCATATATTGCCTTGTGCAAAAGTATATCCTTATCCATAGTTTCATTTGAGTTTAATCCTGATTTCAATAGATCTCTAACATAAAAATCACTGTTATTTTTTAAGTTTTCCCACATCTTCTCATATGTTTCTCGCATTGTAGCATATGGTTCTTGCTTTTTTAGTGCTTCACTTTCTTTTGCGAACTCATCATACAAAGGCTTCAATTCATCTTTATGACAATATAAAGCATAATCACCATATTCTTCCTTAAAGTAAAACTCAAAAAAGCTAAAAGGAGTCCTTTCTTCTTTCTTCCAAAACTCGTTATCATCTTTTATCCAACCATTAACCCATTTTAGCGCTGTATCCGATACAAACTTTTCAGCACTTTCAGCGGTGAAATCAGGATATCTTTTGCTACTACTACTTCCTGACGGATTATAATAAAACCGCAGGTACCTCAAATCATGAAGCTCTCTCCTCATTTGTTCTCTTGTTTTTCTCATTTTAACACATCTCCTTTTTGTATATTTTTATTCCTTTTGTTTTTGCCAAATCTATTTTAATTTTTTCTAAAACTTCGGGCATAATTTTATCTTGTAGCTCAATTAAATAAGATTCTTGAAGCTTATCAAATAGTTTGTCCACCCATTTTTTTACTGCTGGATAACCTTTTGCCAGCAAATCTTCGCCAATGAATTCATCAGTTCTAAAAGAAGACATCAACCATTGATATTGCTGCTCATCACCTAATTGATCTTCAAAATAAATATAATTATGGTTATCTTCAGTAGAGAGGTGAATGCCTTTGCTTTGATATGCATCAGGATGATATTTTTTTGTATAGAGAGCTTCATTTTCCGAAATTCTCATTTTATCGTATTGTTCTTGGTAATCTTCGTCAAAAGAAGTGATAGTTATAGATTTCGGAGTTATTTGAATTATGTTTTCAGCCCCGTTAGCCAAATTATCATGCAAAATATCAAATAGCTTTTTATTTCTTTTCAAAAAATGTTCGCCGATTAAAATATTCAATTTCTCTTTGGTGATTTTCATTTTTTCTTTTGTGGACATTTTATTCTCCTTTCGTTTTAAACTAAGCTATGTTTTATCAGTTTCTGCCCTCTCGCTTTTGCTAAATCATCTCTCATTTTTTCAATAATTTTTGGTTGTACATGCACTTCTAATGCTTCGATAAACAAATTTTGTCCTTGTTCTAGATATTTTTTCACTTCTGAAACTACTTTTTTGGGCTCAAGCTCAAGCTCTTTATAGTCAGAATTATTTTTAGGACCTTCCCTTTTCTCATAATTAATTGTTTTCGTAGTAGCGCTATATACTTTTTCTTTATCTTCACAAAAATCAAAACCAAAGCTATCTGCATTCCAATTGCGTTCAAATGTGTGAATAGTGAGCTTATCATACCAAGTGTTTATATCAATATTGATACCATCGCCTTCACCATCATAAGCAAACCTAGTTAAACTTGCTTCTTTCAAACCATCCCACCATACACTACCGTCTTTCCATATATTTATATATTCATTGAGGGGAACACCATCTTCCCATTTAATTTTGTCATCATCATAAAATATTACTTGACGCATAGGAGAGTCATAGAATTTTGCTTGTTTGTCGTTTACAATGCTTTTGCTCGCCAGCTTTAAAAGGCGAGGCAGCATTTTTTTATAGTCGGCAAGTTCAATCAGTTGATTTGCTTTCCCTACATAGCATGGTTCAACCTTTACATACTCAGAAGCCTTCATAAATTCTCTGCCTTGAATAGTTTTTTTGTTGAATTCAAATAGCAATCGTCCATCTTTCCATATTGTTCGAGAATTCAAAAACACTTTTCCTTTTGCCTCATACAAGTTTTCTTTTATGATTTTTAAAAACTCTTTTTGACTATTTAAGAAGTTTTTTTTTGCTTTTTCAAGCGCTTCCTCTTTTGTCATTTTTATTTGTTCTCTTACTTTTGGCATTTTCCTCTCCTTTGTCAATGAAATATAAGGTTATAACACCCCCAATAATAATACTGTATCATACCTAAAAAGTTTTGTCAAATAATTTTCACGAAAAATCGGCAAACTTTACAAAAACTTAACATTTCTCATCATTGAATGTATTTCTTCGAAGTTTCGGGCGGCTGATAGCCGCCCCTACAATTATGTGCAACCCTTTCGCTTCAGTTGTAGGGGATGCATATTATCAGCCGGCATGTTTTTAATGAATAATGAATGATGAATAATGAATAGTGAATAATATTGTTGCCTCTTTTGCCAGATTATTCATTATTAATCATTAATTTTTCATTATTCATTAAGGTTTTAGCAAATTCTTGGCCGAAGCATAACATAACCCGAGAGGTGCGGTATGTCATTTTCTTTGTTTGCTGTTGTTGAGGCGCTGGCGCTGGCGGTTTTTCTTTCGATTGATGTGCTGATATCTGCGTTTGCTTATGGCGCGAATCGGATAAAAATCCCCATGCTTTCGGCGCATATCATCAATTTCATTTGCAGCGCGACTATCGGGCTTTCGTTTTTGGTGGGCACGATTATTAGGCCGTTTCTGCCGCCGTGGCTGGCTGTGCTGATTTCGTTTGGCATTTTATTTACTATTGGGTTGATTAAGCTCGCCGATGGGCTGATCAAAGCCTACATACGAAAAAACATCGATTTGAGCAAGGAAATTGCCTTTTCGATGTTTAATTTGAAATTTATTATTAGCCTTTATGCCGATCCTGAGCGGGCCGATGCCGATGATTCCAAGGATCTTTCGCCGATGGAAGCGGTGACGCTGGCGTTCGCCGTTTCGATGGACGGGTTGGCGCTGGGGCTGGGCGCGGCTTTTGGCAATATCAACGGGCTTTTGGTGTGCGCATGGTCGCTGGTGACCACTATGGCGGCGATTATCCTGGGCTGCCGCTTGGGGCAGGGCGCCATGAAGAAATTGAACTTTGATGCATCATGGCTGGGCGGCGCGGCGCTGATTATTTTGGCGGTGGTGAAGTTGGTCTAAAGCAAGTCATGAATAATTTTCTGCCATTTTATCCAAAACAGCTTATGTTTCTTTTAGTGCTTTTTCCAATTGCATAGCTTTCCATATAAAATGGTGCTTATTCAAAATGAGTTTCCCCATTATTTCAGGAGTAGTGCTCACAGTAAATGTGTAGGAGTCATCATCATGTTCCAGTTCAATTCCCATCTTATTTAGTGTAGCCCTACAACGATTTATTCTATATTTTCCTATGCCTTCTTCAGTCTCATAAACAACGCCTGCACTAGCAGACAAATTGAATTTTTCACCCTCGCTAATTAACTTGATCACTGAATTAACTGCATATAATTCAACAATTATTGGCTCACTACGCTCTTTTTTCTGATTCTGTAATATCTCTTTTAGTTTCCTATCTTCGATTTCTTTTTTATGATATTGCTCAAACTTTCTTACATAATCTGAGCCTCTATCGAAAGTCATAACCTCTCCCCCTCTTTTTACTACCAAGGTATAATACATTATTTTTGACAAAAAGTCAAGTTTAGGTATAATAGAAAATTGAAGGAGATTCCGTGTCAAGCACGGAATGACGGTGTTAGATGAAAAACATACGGAATTTTTGCATTATTGCGCATATTGACCATGGCAAGAGCACGCTTGCTGATAGGATTTTGGAGCTTACGGGGAGCGTTGAGAAGCGGGATATGAAGAAGCAGCTGCTGGATGATATGGATTTGGAGCAGGAGCGGGGGATAACTATAAAAGCACGCGCGGTTAGGCTTAGTTATCAGAAGAGTGCGAACAGAGAGCAGAAGTTAGTCGACAGCCGACAGTTGACAGTTGACAGTGATTTACTGCCGACTGCCGACTGTCAACTGTCAACAAAAGCCTCGCCGGGTTGCATGGCGGACGGCCAATGGCCGCCCCTACAAGAAGAATACATCCTTAATCTGATTGATACGCCGGGGCATGTGGATTTTAATTATGAGGTGAGCAGGAGCTTGGCGGCGTGCGAGGGGGCGATTTTGATTGTGGATGCGTCGCAAGGGATTGAGGCGCAGACACTGGCGAACACTTATCTTGCGCTGGAGCATAACTTAGAGCTTGTGCCGGTGCTCAATAAAATCGATTTGCCGGCGGCGCGGCCTGATGAGGTGAAGCGCGAAGTTGAGGATATAATCGGGTTGGATTGCGCAGATGCGCCGCTGATTTCGGCTAAGAATGGCATTGGAATTGAGGCGGTGCTGGAGCAGGTGGTGAAGCTGATTCCTCCGCCAAAGGGCGATGCGGATAAGCCGCTTTCTGCGCTGATTTTTGATAGTTTTTATGATTCGTATAAGGGCGTTATTGTATATGTTCGGATTTTTGACGGCGAGCTGTCAAGCGGGGATAAGATTCGATTTATGGCGACAAATAAGGAATTTGAGGTTGTGGAAGTTGGGCATTTGCTGCCGAATGGCATGAAGAAAGCCGCGAGGTTGAGCCCCGGCGAGGTTGGGTATATCGCGGCTTCGATTAAAAATGTGGCTGATACGCAGGTTGGCGATACTGTGACCAAAGTTGAGAATCCACTCGCTGAGCCGCTGCCGGGATATAAAAAGGTGAATCCCATGGTGTTTTCGGGGATTTATCCCACCGATGGCGCGAGATACGATGATTTGCGCGAGGCGCTGGCGAAATTGCACTTAAACGATGCATCGCTGCAATATGAGCCGGAGACTTCGATTGCGCTCGGATTTGGTTTTCGCTGCGGTTTTCTGGGCCTGCTGCATATGGAGGTTATTCAGGAGCGGCTGGAACGCGAATATAATCTCGATTTAATCACCACGGCGCCCAGCGTTATTTTCAAGGTGCATCGTACAAACGGCGAAGTGATTCAGGTTGATAACCCTGCGAATTTGCCGCCGCCGAGCGAGATTGCTTTTATCGAGGAGCCGATTGTTAAGGCGACGATTATGGTGCCGACCGATTTCACCGGCAATGTGATGGAGCTTTGCCAGGAGCGGCGCGGGCGGTTTATTAATATGGAGTATCTCGATTCAACGCGCACGACGATTTACTATAATCTGCCGCTCACCGAGATTGTTTATGATTTTTTCGATAGCTTAAAATCGCGCACCAAGGGCTATGCTTCATTTGATTATGAGCTTACCCACTATGAAAAGGCGCAGATGGTGAAGCTGGATATTTTGCTCAATGGCGATGTGGTAGATGCTTTATCCTTTATTGTGCACACTTCGTCTGCTTATTCCCGCGGGCGCAAGATTGCCGAGAAATTGAAAGATGCGATACCGAGGCAGATGTTTGAGGTGCCGATTCAGGCTGCGATTGGCAGCAAGATTATTGCACGGGAGACGGTGCGCGCCATGCGCAAGGATGTGCTTGCAAAGTGCTATGGCGGGGATATTTCGCGGAAGAAGAAACTCTTAGAGAAGCAGAAAGAGGGCAAGAAGCGCATGCGGCAGGTGGGGAGCGTTGAGGTGCCGCAGGAGGCATTTATGAGTGTGCTTAAGTTGGATAGTTAATTTTTTAGAAAAATTATATAAACTTTTTTTCAAGGGGAGCTTCTCCCCTTGAACCCCTCTTGTTTTCGCCTCTTCAAAATCTTAGATTTTGAATTCACACGAAAACGAGACTAATATGATTATTTTGGTCGCCTCATCGGCGAAATTTTAGGTATGGGTGCTTTTCGTAGGGGACGCCGTCCCGGGCGTCCCGCGCTTCGAAGGGCTTGCCCTGCCATTTATAATAATTGTTGACAAATTCTAATATTTATGTTAGTGTTTTTTGAGTTAGGGGGAGTTTAGATGAAATTAGCGAAGAGAAGTTTTAGGCAGAAAATCAAAATGGCGCAGAAAAAAGTCAGAACATTGACCTTAATTGTCGGGTTTGGGTCTTCAATTGTGCTGGGGGTTGGCTTTTTATATGCAACCGATGAGCTTGAGAAATATAATTTAGAAATGCAAGAAGGCATTGCAAATGAGTTTGCAGATAATCATAATGTTGATTTATCGAATGTCTATGTGATTGATAAAAATGTCGCTATTAATAAAATCAATGATAGCACTTTTGTTAAAATTGCTGATGTGAATGAGGAGCAAAAGCATAGCATTAATTTCCTTAGAGATAAGGCAAATAGAAATATGCTGGCTGGGTGTGTGCAATTTTTGGGTCTTTTTATGATTATTGTGATTGGTGGTTGGCAAACGGCGCGGATTGGAAACAAGATTGAAACAAATATCGCCTTAAAACGAGCTATTGTGAATGCCAAGAAAACTGTTAAAATTGATAATAAAACTTATGATATGCATATTACTCTTGAGGAGTTGGATAACAAAAATCACAAGTTGCGCAAATATGAAGCGATTTTTGAGACTGAGAAAGAATTGAAAAAGATATCTGAAAAGCAGTTCGCCTATTTTGTAGAGCACTTTGAGCTTTTGAAAAAGAAGGGTAAATTTACGGTATTTAGTGATGAAGATATTTATAAATTGGGTTTAAAGCGCATGGATATTATGGACAATGCAAAAGAGATAATCGCGAGATAATAGCTGTTTTATATGAGATCTCCTTGAGATCAGGGAGGTTTTTTGAATGAAATTTCTTCGAAGTGCGGGACGCCCGGGACGGCGTCCCCTACGGTGCGGGGGTATGCGCTTTGATGCGCGGGCGACCGGGACGGTCGCCCCTACAAAACCAAAATCCGTGGGAATCCGTCAAAATCCGTGTCATCCGTGTGCGAAAAACATTAATCACTTCTCGTGCATATTATGCTATATAGGAGTGATTTTTTTATGTATCAAAATCAGAAAATGCCAACTACTTTTCCGCAGTTTATTCCGCCGACTTCGGGCCCGAGCAGCAGCCCGGCGGGGCAGGATATGACTGTTTATTTAGATTCCGCGCCTTATCCCGAGGTGAGCGGCGGCCAATATGAGCCGGAGGCGCTTGCGCTGCTGAAAGAGAGCTATGCCGGCGCGCTTAGCGAGCTTACGGCGATTACCGCTTATGTTTTCCAAACATCGCGCATGGGCGAGAATGAGGCGTATGCCAATGCCGCGCTGCAGATTGCGATTGTTGAGATGATGCACCTGGATATGCTGGGCGATGCGATTGAAACGCTGGGCGGGGTGCCGAGTTTTGACGATGGCAAGACGCCGTGGACGGCGAAGAACACGCCGTATCCCGCTGATTTGAAATCGGCGATAGAGGGGAATATTAAGGCGGAGACGGGGATTATTGCCAATTATGAGAAGTTTGCGCGGGAGACGACTAATCCGACTGTGCGCGCGCTTTTTGAGCGGATTGCCAAGGATCATCGGCTGCACTTGAAGTTTTTTGAGGGGTTGCAGGCTACTATTTGATTTTAGCACGCAGATTCAAATTAAAAAAATTCCCCTCTATGGAGGGGTGGCAGGCGCAGCCTGACGGGTGGTCTCTTTCTAAATATGATGACACCACCCCGCCGACTTCGCCGGCACCCCTCCGGCGGAGGGGAATTTAATATGCAATTTCTTCGAAGTGCGGGACGCCGAGGGCGGCATCCCCTATT
>Ga0123353_10008728_pt1 | contig 13880 bp, 11 predicted proteins | sample TergutLab28metaG_3_FD_92763 | JGI IMG/M metagenome (GOLD analysis project Ga0123353, IMG submission 92763) | Labiotermes labralis P3 segment gut microbial communities from Petit-Saut dam, French Guiana - Lab288 P3 | ecosystem: Host-associated > Arthropoda: Insects > Digestive system > Gut ... | reverse complement strand
TGCTAAAGGATGAGTCTTGATGAAAAACCTTGTGATCGATTTGCGGGTGGTCAGAAATAATCTCCGGGCGATAAAAGACCGGGCTGAGGGTGTGCAGGTCTTTGCCGACCTGAGCGCGAACGCGGGCGGGATGGGGCTGCTTCCTATCGCGCAGTTTCTGCGTGACGAGGGTATTCGCAGCTTTATTGTCTCAGATCCGGGCGATGCTAAGATTCTTCGCATGAACGGGTTTAATAAGGAACGGATCATGATGCTGCGCAGCACGGCGGATCCAAACGAAATTTCCGAGCTTTTATCGCTTGGCGTTATCTGTACCGCCGGCTCCTACGACGCGGCGGTCGCAATAAACGGCATTGCCGAATCGCGCGGTATGACGGCGGATATCCAGGTCAAGATCGACACCGGCCTCGGCCGCTACGGCTTTCAGCCGTCGGAACTCGACAGGGTCGCCGCTATATATAAGTATATGTCGAGGCTGAATGTCGTAGGTACGTTTACTACGTTTGCCTCGTCGTGGCGCAACAAGAAACAGACTCTGCTGCAACTGGATAAGTTTAACTCCGCTTTGGACCGGCTCATTGATATGGGGTTTGAACCGGGCGCTGCGCATGCCTGCGACTCCGCCGCGCTGTTCAAGTACAGCTTCGAACTCATGGACGCTGTGCGCGTCGATACCGCCCTATCGGGCAGGATACCCGGCAAGGTTGTTTACGGTCTTTCGCGCGTAGGCTACATCGAGGCCGGCCTTGAGGAAGTCGGCTGGCATCCGAAGGGTCACACCATCGGCGCGGAGCATGGGTTTGTGACAAAGGCCCCGACAAAGATAGCGATATTGTCGGTCGGCTATTTCCACGGATTCGGCGTAGACCGCTACATTGTCGAACGGAGCCTGTTCGACATTGCGCGGTGGCGCCGCAGCAAGACTTTTGTACGTGTAAGCGGGCAAAGAGCGCGCGTTCTGGGCAGCGTCGGCCTGCTGCATACGATGATCGACGTGACAAACATAGACTGCACAGTGGGCGACATTGCAATACTGGACGTAGACCCGGTGAATGTAAAGGGACTGCCGATTGTGTACAGATAGAATGCATATCCCCGCCGTAAGGGCGGCTGGCAACCGGATACCAGACCAGGAATTATTGGGGTGCATAAATCTTGACTATTTTTGTTCTGTATTTCGTAAACGACTAAAATAACAACAAAAAGGAGAGGTAATGGTATGAAAGGGCATATTAAAACGATAGCAATAGTCACAATGTTACTCATGGCGGCGGTATTATTCTCCGGATGCGGAAACGCGGCGAAGCTGACCGAATACGATTTCGGGTCGGACAAGATTCCTAGCATTAATGCGGTCATAGGCGAGGAACGCAAGGTTTCAGGAGTGTCGACGGGCGCGGAAAACGGTGTGGTTTACAAGCAGTATACTTATCAGACCAGAACGATGGTTGATGATCTCATGGCGTATTATTCCCGCTTGGACGAGCTCGGCTGGAGTGTCACGAAAGATTTTGATTTAAACGACGTCGAGGGTGAAATGCAGCTTGCCATTGAATCGGCGGACGAGGGCAAGATACTGATAATGTCAGTTGCCTTCACGCCTAACAGGTACGCTGTCAAGATCAGCAAAATGGTGGGTACGCTGAATTACGGATAATGATGTTCGAAAAAGAATTGCAGTGCTCGTTGACTTTTTTTCTTGCTGAGTTATACTGATAAAAAGGAAACGGGCACAGTAATTGAATGTCGAGGGAGCGTTTTTATTGCCGAAAATAATTGAGCTTGATTCGCATGTGGCGGATCTTATCGCGGCGGGAGAAGTCGTTGAGCGGCCTGCGTCCGTCGTCAAGGAGCTTATGGAAAACTCCATAGATGCGGGCGCGAGTATTATTACCGTCGAGATAACAGCCGGCGGCTTGACCTTTATCCGCGTCACCGATAACGGCTGCGGTATCGCGCCGGAAGACGTGACGACTGCGTTTTTGAGGCATGCTACCAGCAAGCTGCGCGGCGCGGAGGGGTTGGAGGCAATCGGCACTCTCGGGTTTCGCGGCGAAGCGCTGGCCGCAATCGCCGCCGTATCCCGAATCGAATTGCTGACTTGCGAAACCGGCGCCGGTGAGGGTGTGAGCCTTTCCCTTGCAGCCGGGGCTATCGCCGATATATCGCCCGCCGGATGCCCGGAGGGTACCACGATCATAGTGCGCGACCTGTTCTTCAACACGCCTGCCAGGCTGAAATTTGTAAAATCCGACCGCTCTGAAAGCTCCGGCGTCGCTTCAGCCGTGCTTCGCTGTGCGCTTTCGCACCCCGAGGTATCCGTCCGCTTCATTCGGGACGGCAAAACTGAGTATCATACGCTGGGGGATTCTCGCATAGACTCGTGCATATACAGCCTGTTCGGGCGCGAATTCTCATCAGGGTTACTAAAAGCGGAGTCTTCCGACGAGACCCTCTCCGTTACCGGTTATGTTTCAACGCCCTCCGCCGCCCGGGGGAACAGGGGTTATCAGTTCTTTTTTGTAAACGGCAGGTCAATACGGTCGATAACACTTCAGGCGGCGCTTGAGCGGGCTTACGCAAATACGCTCCCGTCGGGGCGTTTTCCCGCCTGTGCGCTGTACATCACAACAAGACCCGGCAATGTAGACGTAAACGTCCACCCCGCTAAAACAGAGGTTAAATTCGTATCGGACAAGATGGTCTTTGACGGAATTTATTACGCGGCTCTCAGCGCGGTAAATTCGGAACCTTTAGGAAATTCGGAATTCGGAATTCGGAATTCGGAATTAAAGGGAAACTCCGTGGCTGGGTTTCGTGGTTCACGGTCAGGTGCGATGACGGGACATGCTTCTAAAAGCGGCGGCGGGTTTAAATCCATGCAGGTGGATGAGTATAACAAGAAGTACGCTGTAAATGAATTCAATTCCCGCAGCCCTGTAAGCAGCGATCAACTCCACTTCCCGTTCTCCGCCCCCCACACTTCTCAAAAAACCGACAGCCCTTCCCAATCCAACTCACGTAATTCCGAATTCCGAATTCCGAATTCCGAATTACCCCCGTTGCCCCCGTTACCCCCGTTGCCTGCTTTCCGCGTGATTGGCGAAACTTTAAATACTTACATATTGGTTGAACAGCAGGACAGTATTTGGTTCATCGACAAGCATGCCGCGCACGAGCGCATTCATTTTAACGCGCTGAAAAACGATAATTTCGAGCCGATGTCACAGGTTCTTATCACACCGGTCGTCTGCCGTCACGGGCGTGAAGACATAGCGGCGCTGCTTGAAAATGCGCAATTGCTTGAAAGGCTGGGCTTCAGCATCGAAAGTTTCGGTGACGACGCGGTTGCGGTTCGTCGCATCCCGGCGGAAATAGACCTCGACGACACGGAGCCGATGTTGTCGGAGATATGCGGGCAGCTCAAGCTTGGCGGAACAGCGGACCCTGCACGGCGCGACAGTATCCTTCGAAAAATCGCCTGCAAAGCTGCGATAAAAGCCGGGCGTTCATCAGGAATGCGCGAACTTGAAACACTCGCGGCACGGGTGATGTCAGGCGAAATATCGCAGTGCCCGCACGGGCGCCCGGTTGCGTTCGAACTGACAAAGGCTACGCTCGATAAGCACTTTCACAGGCGTTGAGCACTTTTTACGGGCGGCAGGTTGCCGCTCCTGCGGTATGAGGGGGCTGTTGACCATTATCCTACAATATGGGGGGGATTGAATATGGCATATGATGTGTTTATCTCTTTTAAAAACAATGATGACAACGGCAAACCGACAAAGGAGAGCGTAACCGCAAAAAAACTCTATGATTTCCTCACAGCCAAAGGACTGCGCGTTTTTTTCAGCAATGTGGAACTGGAATTCCTGGGAACGGCGCAGTATATGGATGCGATCACTGAAGCGCTTGACTCGTCTGTCTTCCTGATCGCCGTTGGCAGCAGTTTTGACAATCTCAATTCCAAGTGGGTAAAATCCGAATGGTCGAGCTTCCTTAACGACATCTACAGCAACATCAAACCCAACGCTGCCGTGTTTGTTTTATGCGACGGGATGAACATGCGCGAACTGCCGAGAGCTTTGCGGCAGCAACAGGCGTTTGACGCAAAAGACAGCGGTTCATTTGATAAGCTGTACAACTTCATCCATAACGCCAGCGGCAGAATCGGAAGCGGCGGGGAAGTATCCCAACAGCAAGGCAAAGAAGACAAACCTGGCGGCGGCACTGGCGGCGGCACGGGATCTCCTGCGTCACAAAAGAGCCGGACTATCATAATAACGGGCGTTCTGACCGGCGCGGCGGCGCTGATAATACTCGCCGTGCTGCTTGTACCCGGCTGGCTTCGCCAAAAACCCATAACCGCCGATCCGCCGATACCGCTTTCAGAAAGCGAAGACCAGGGCATTGTCTCAACACCGCACCCCACAATTATCCCTGCAACCATTTTCCCGTCCGATCCGACCTCCCAAACACATGGACAAACGTTGACGGCGGAGCAGCAGGGGCTGTTGGATACTTTTGAACAAAAGTTTCAGGAGGTCCTGCCCGGACTAATCGGTCAGATCATGCTTAGTGACAAACCCTTTCTGGCGGCGGCAGGGCAGGCGTTCTATACAGATCCTGTTTTTGACGAATACGGCCTCACCGTCACGCTGATGCTGCCCGACCCGAGAGCAGGCAGTCTTGATAAGCTGGGACTTGCGCAGTATACGCCTCATTCCGGCGCACAGGCATATATTCACGAGAACTATGAGAAGCTCCGCCGCATGGAGGGTATAACCGATTGGCTTGAATACCCCGTGACATTCCAGCTGCAAAAAGGGATAGACGGCGAAAGCACATTTGATCCCTCTCTTTTCTCTTTGTATTTTACGATACGGGAGTATTCCGACGTGTTTACGCTGCATGTCGGTCAATATATGAAAGACCTGGGGTTTTACGACGCTGCCCTTGAACTTTTAATGCCGCTTACCGGAAGCTGGGAAAGCTCTCCGGATTATAATGCCGGTTATGTGCGGGAATATCTTACCGAACTTGCGGATGCGCTGGAATTCAAAGGCATTGAGGTGGACGGAAGTATTGTGGCCGACACGGCGATAATACAAAAAATGCTTGAAGAGCGTCTGGCGAAAGTCTGGACATGCGACTCAGTCAGCATCCATACGAATACCTTCCACAAACCGCAGCTTAAAATGCGCGCACTGTCCGGCGGCGTTTTCTTTTCTAACGTACGCGAAATACTTGACGCGGGCTTTTCAACAGGAACGGCTACCAAGCCCTCCTCATTTAAGGCGCTGGAAGTCGTTTTCAGCTCCGCCGCCAGAGAGATGGCGGATGATATCCTCGAAAGCACCACGGCCAGAGACAGGGAACTCTTTGCGGAACGCGAGTACTCATTTGACTGGGTATCGTTAGGCGAAGAAGGGCTTTCCTCCTGTCCTGACCTGGTCGATGAAATACGCGCGTTTTTGTTTTCATATGATTTTTACATAAATTTTCTTGCCAAGTGGCACGGAATCGGCAATTAATGAAAGGTTGAATTCACCAAAGGTATACTAGATGGAAATCATCGTCATAACGGGTCCGACTGCGACGGGTAAAACCGCGCTTGGTGCGCTGCTTGCAAAAATGGCAAACGGCGAAGTCGTTTCCGCCGATTCTATGCAGGTTTATAAGCATTTGAATATCGGCACCGCCAAGCCGACGGAAGAAGAAAAGCTCGGCGTTCCGCATCACATGGTCGACGTCGTCCCTCCGTGGGAAGACTATTCCGCCGCGCGCTATATCTCGGACGCGGCAAGCTGCATCGACTATATCCTCCTGCGCGGCAAGCTGCCGGTTCTCGTCGGCGGTACGGGTCTGTATATTGATTCGCTGCTCTCCGGCCGCCTGTTTTCCGCCCGCGGCGACGCAGGGCTGCGGTTGGCGCTTGAAGCCGAGTACGACAATATCGGCGGCGAAGCCATGCTGGAAAAGCTCAGCGAATTCGACCCTGTGAGCGCCGAAAAGTTGCACGCGAACGATAAGAAGCGCATAATCCGCGCCATTGAGGTTTATAGTACATCGGGAAAAACGATATCCCAGCATGACTATGAGACAAAAGCCATGCCCCTGCGGTATAAGGCGGTTAAATACGCGCTCACGTTCTCCGACAGGGCGGAGCTTTACGCAAGGATAGACAAGCGCGTGGATGATATGATGCTCAAAGGGCTGGAGCATGAAGTGCGCGGCTTGCTTGAAATTGGCGTAACGTCCGGCTGCACCGCTATGCAGGCAATCGGATATAAAGAAATGACCGGCGCGATTCTTGGCGATTTAAGCATGGACGAAGCTGTTGAAAAGATAAAAATGGAATCGCGGCGCTACGCAAAACGCCAGTTGACCTGGCTGCGGCGCGACGCGGGCGTTAAATGGATAACATGGGAAAAATCGCCCGACATAGATGGCTGCGTCAGGCGATTATTATACGAAGGCAATAATCAAGTGTAAAGCGTAATGTGAGAGTTTTTCTACACTTTCGGCGCGATATTGCGGCAATATTGCGCATATCTGATTGAAATCGTAGATAAAAACAGGAAAAAGCAAAAAAAATGTTCGTCCAAATAGCCGCTAAGTGTTGACATTATTGTCGTTTTTTAGTACACTTTGTATTGGAGAGGTTGGTATGCATATGAGTCCCAATACTATCAAAAGCATCATCGACGCTTGCCAAGAAAATGATACAAATATAAACAAAAAAAGCTGGACTTCCCTTAATGCGCTCAAAACCATCATTAACAAGGATCACGGTGAAGATTCATTGTTTTATGAGTGGTTTCGCAGTACCGAAAAAATGGACGTCATGCTGTCGAATTCCTGGAATCAGTACGTTCTGTCAATGGTCGGGGCAAGGACTGTTCGCATTGATGCACAAAATGCAAAAATAGAACATGATCCCAAAACGATCTATGAGATTTTTGGGGATATTGATATTAAGGAATACTCGCTCATCATGCGAAGCGTGGCCTTGTTTGTTTTATCGGAAACGCTTAGTGTTAGTACTACGACAATAGCCGGGTTTGGCAACCAGATCGATTGTATTGCGAAGAAGGTTTTTCCAAATGACCATGAAAACGAAAAGGAATCTGTACGCGCACTGGTTATACTTGACAGGCTTATCTACTCGTTAGAAAACAAACGACGCGCGAGTGAAACGACCGGTATTGTCATAAAGACTGTGAAGCTCCGTTTTTCAGGTAATCAGGATATCCTTTCGCTTTTATTTCTGTTATACGCCATCAGGGGTAAAACCGCAGCTGACAATGATGCCGGACTTATGGAAATGCGCACCGAAATCGAAGACTTGCGCGAGACGGAAAAACAGCGTCTTGGCGAAATCGAAGACAGGGCAAACATTAAAGTCATTGAGCTTGGCGGATTTTTAATCGCAGTCTTCTCCATTATTGGCATCAATGTTTTTTCAGCCAATCTCAGAACGTGGGAAGAACTGAAAAAAATCAATATATCACTTGTATCCGCACTGGCGGTTTTATTCATTTTTATGTGGTTAATCACGCTCTGGGGAAGACGCGCAGGAAGACGCGTAGGAAGACGTAGAGGCGAAGGCAGGCTCAAAAGCAGACGTAAAGACAAATTGTAGTCATAGGGTGAGCTGACAATCTATTAAAAGTAGCTCGAGTCAAATAGGCAACAAGTCAAAAAGCCTGCATTAGTACAAAAAAAGCTGTTGACATAGGCAAAACCCGCATGTTACAATTGTCCGTCGTCTGGCTATGTACGTTTTGCGCGGTTGCCGGATACAAAAGACAGGAGAATGATAGAAATGTTTCGAATATCTGAACAAGCGTTCCCCATATCGTTTGGCTTAGTGAAGCACACGTTTGCTCCGCAAAGTCAGGATAATCTTTGGGATGACATGCCTGAGGGCGGCAGTAAAACCGGAATAGAGACGGATCTCTCTTTGGCGCAGCTCAGAGCACGTGAGGACGAGCTTAATAAGATTCTCATTGAGCGTCTCTGCGGGCCGACAAAGTAGTGCAACACAATAACGTACTTGTGGATTAATATAGTGAAAGGCTATTTCTATGGCCTTTTATTTTTGAAACCGTCCTCACTGCGTTTTAGTTTGATTTTTTGGACGGGCATCGGCAAGTTTTAAAACAGGAGTGAAAAAATGTCAAGCACAAATCAAGAAAAAGGATATATTATAAAGCTCTACAAACGTCTGGAACCAAGAAAGCAACTTGAGAGCGGTACGCTTTTTAACGCGATGGCGTTCATGGGCTTTGATGGCGTCGTACACATGGGTGTAAACAAATTTATGAAATATCAAAATGTAACAAAGTTTAACGAAGACAAGGACGAGTTTGATCGAATTCTATACCACATACGCCAGAAGATTTTCCTGTATCGTTTGTCCCATATTGACCCTGCTGACATCTTTGCCGACGATCCTGAAAAACCTGCCATGGCAATTGTGTTTGTTGATATAAACCAAAGTGTTATCCGAAATGGTGTCGCCGTCGGTATCATCAGTACGCACATATATAATGTTATCAGAGATTTAAACCTGGCAGACTTTACGTATGAAGTGTTTGGTACCCTTTGTAGCAGTGATTTTGTAATCGCCATGAAAAGCACTAATATGTCAAATATATTCAAGATAATATATGTATTGCGATCGATTTGCTGTGTGATACAACACGGCGATAACCAAAGTGAAGAAGTCCCCCTTGTGCGCAGTACATACTCCATTCCCTGTTACGCGCCGGGGAATATCGACAAATTGCAAACTAATGAAGATCTTGGCGTGTCTATTATGCTCAGTTTGTCGGACGCTTATCAGCCCGACACTGTTGTCGATAGTATTTATGAAGGTTTGAGTAAAGACAAAGAGGCTTTTTATTCTTTTGGAAAGTTCGACGTTGGATTATCAGCGGATATAATGGATATGCCGGCGCTCTTCCGCCAATACACCGGCGACGGTTCCCTGAGTCCATCAAATAATAACTTAAACAAATACATACATAACACCAGCACTCATTTTCACATGAAAAAGGCCGTTCAGGACAAATGGAAGGACTCAATAGCAAAATTGGCACCGCTGAATGCAGAGCGAAAAGATTCGTTTGAGCAACAACAGTATACTAAGGCTTATACTCTGAGCGAGCTCGAGAAAACGATTCGTACAATGGGAAACGATAAAAATAACGAATCCTTACCACGAACTATTGTATCCTCAATAATCAGATTACTGTTAAGGGCTTATCAGGCTTTTTATTCGTCCTGGGACTATTGCGAGGATGTTGCGCATACAATTGTGCATTTTGGCGATGCTATAATTGGGGAAAAATTTAAAGATAGTGACGGAAAGATTGACGAAAACAGGATAATACTGACCATTGATTCGCTGAACACATTGCTGGACAACCGAATTATTGACAGTAAACGAAATTTCGAGGCACCGCAAAGCAATATTCGCTTTACTGCGTCAAGCGCAAAAATCCTGGTTGCATATGCGCATTTACTCAATAAAATATATGGCGCTTTCACAACAGAAACCCGACGCTTTTATACTTATGTAACGGCTGATATTATAAATGAGATCACGGCTACAGAGTTCGTCGATATCTATGATCCGAAGTATAAAACCACACACTCATTGCTGAACTATAGTATACCATTTAACACCATGTATAACCCATACATGATCTGCTTCATGCTCCATGAAATCGGTCATGGGATTTACCATTGTATCGACAGAAGTGTCAGAAACCTTAGTTTTGTTCGGGTTGCTTTGATAAACGCGATAGAAATCACCTATCATAAACATATTAATAACAATAACCATATATTTGTCAGGTCGAATGAGATTTTTGTCGATTTGTTTTCTGCAGATGAAACTACAGAGGTTCTGGATACTTTGTGCGACGAGCGCTTTTGTCCGGATTTGAAGAAGAAAGAGAATACAGTAAACATAAAGAATAAAAAGTGTCCTCGTGAATTTAGCAAATGCCCTCTTAGGTCCATAGATTGTATGGAGACGATTTTTAATTATGTTAAAACCAGACTACTTGGTGATGGTGAGAATGAACACAGGAAGAAGATCAGGGATAACCTGTTTGTTTTTCTGGATTACTATAAGAGCTTGTTGTCACAAATCAAAACTGCTTATAGCGAAGCAACAGCCGATGTGTTCATGATAGAGATGCTGGGTATTACAGAGTATGATCAGTACATTGACATTATTGCGAAGTACCTTGAAGACAGGAAAAAGAATTGGAGCGAATTGAGTGTTGGTCATGGTTATCGCGTAATGTCTGTGTTACTTATGCTGTGTGACGTTGATATAGACAGTATTACAGTTAGTACAATAGATAGCATAATAAACAACCTGAAAAACGAATTCGCGAAGAATTATTTGCGCGAAGAATATTGTGTGGGAAAAAAGTATCCGATACCGCTGGAATTGTGCTGTTTTCTGAAAAACTATGTGTGGAAAACCCTTATCAGCGAACGGAGCAATAATGACTCTCTTAGCAAATTAAGGGCTACTTTAACTGACGTGTACAAAAAAGTATCAAAACCTGATCCAGAGGCTAAAGTATCAAAACCTGATCCAGAGGCTCCGGAGGCTTTTGATGCCAGTATTGACTTTATCACTAAGTTTTACTACAACCGCTAATTCCGCAACCCTGATTAACCCTGAAAACCACAAGGGACGCCCGTTGGGCGTCCTTTACATGGTCAGAGACATTTGCCAATTTGCGCAGAATTGCAGTTAGTCCGCTTACACCCGCGCAACGCAAACAAAAAACAAGTTATTGTAAACGGACTAACACTGCGCGAACGCGCAGTGCGCCGCGAAGCGGCGGAGGGCTTTTTCGCCTTGTACGCAGGGCGGGTTCATACCGCCCGACATGGCGTACAAGACGGGAAAAAAGACCGATGGGTTGTGGGGCGAAGCCTCACGTTAGTAGCCTATAGCCCTGCTGTCTCTAGTTTTTCCTTGTCCTGCAAAAAATCCGTGCTGCTGTCCGCTATTAGTTTCCCGTTTTGCAGCAGCAGCGCCCGCGAACATGTTTCCTTTGCAAACTCGAGGTCATGCGTCGCGATCAGCTTGCCTTGCGGCAAATCCGGGATTATTGATGTCAGGTTGCGCCTCGCGCGCGGGTCCAAAAAGGCGGTCGGTTCGTCAAACAGCAAAAATCCGGGGTCCATTGCCAGCGTTGTCGCAATTGCCGCCAGCCGCTTTTCACCGCCTGACAGTTTTAGCGGAGACCTTTGCGCAAGGTGGTTAATTCCGAGTCGTGACATCGCGGCTTCCACACGTTTTGTTGTTTCCTCTTCATCGCATCCGAAACTGCGCGGGCCGAACGCGATATCCTCAAAAATATTCGGCATAAAAAGCTGGTCGTCCGGGTTTTGAAACACCAAACCTATTCGCGAACGAATATCGCGAAGGGTTTTCTTTTCGAGTTTTGTTTCTCCAACACGGATTTCGCCCTGCATTGGCTGTAAAACGCCCACTAGCGTGAGTAGGAGCGAGGTTTTCCCCGCGCCGTTTGCGCCGATCAGCGCGACGTTTTCCCCTGCGTCAATCGAGAAGCAAACCTCGTCTATAGCGCGGGTTCCATCTGTGTATTCAACCGTCAAATCTGTAATCGAAAGCAAAATATCACCTACCACAATCTGAAAAATCGCAATAATGCCGACAATAAGCACACCGCTGTAAGCGTAATCATATCCGGGGCTTGAAACCGTTTCCGCGCGGGCGGGATGTGTTTGAGTGAATAGCCGCGGCAGCGCATGGCCGCGTGAACGCGCTCCGCCCTGTCAAATCCACGCAGAAGAATTTGCCCGACAAATGAGCCCATATGGCGCATGTCAAGGGCTTTTTTATTTCCTGAACGCAGTTTATACGCAGTCGTCATTGCGTGAACTTCTTCCAGCAGAACGCCTATATAGCGAAAGGTCATTTCGAAAACCATGACAAAAACCATCGGCACATGAAGCCGCCGAAGCTGCGCCGTAAGCTCGGTAAACGGCGTGGTCGCGACAAGCACCAGCGCCGACATAACGCATAAATACATTTTCAGCAAAATTGTCGCCAGCGACAGTACCCCAAGGCTGATTGTAACGCCACCTACAGTAAACGCCGCCGCCCTGTCGAAAATAACATTGGACAGGCCGGCGAACAGACAAAATGGCAAAGCAATGAGTACCCGCGAGAGCAGTAGTTTATACGGCAGCTCCGCAAGCGCCATCACTACGAACGGATAGAAAAGATACGGCGTAAGCCGAATAAAATCATATCGGTTAAACGAGACGACAAATATGATGAATATAAAAGCTGATAACAGTTTTGTGAGCGGATGCAGACGGTGTATCGCCGTCCGCCCCGCCGAGAGGTTTTCAAGCGACCGAAGCTCACGGACGCGCGCGCCTATGTCAGACATTATCTCCCGCTCTTTTTCTCTTTTTTAGTTTTGAAATTACCAGTCCCGCAGCTCCCGCCAGCGCAAACGTAACCACAGCGCCTACGATGCCGGACAAAGTGGTTCCCGCTATGCTGTCAGGATTCGACGCCAAAGCATAGTCCGGCAGAATTGCGGTTTTTTCCTGTACACCTGCCGCGCTGTCAAATATTCTGCCCTCGGCTTCAAGCTCCGTTTCCTCGCCGAGGACATGCTCCGTAGTCCTGCCAATCGCCCACTCTAAACCGTCAGGGTTCGTGGACGCCAGCAATGCCAGCCCGCCGCCGACAACAACTGTCATAACAGCAAGTAGTATAAGAACTTTTTTCACGGATACCCCGCCGATTTTTTTGCCCGTCCGCGCGGATTCGATTATTTCCGGGCGCATTTTGTAGACGAAACAAAGCACCGCCGCCGTAACAATGCCTTCGACGATTCCAATGACCAGATGAATTGGCATCATAAGCGCCGCAAATGTCCCGAACGGAAGCTCTGTTATCCCTGAAAACAGCGTCTGAAGCACTACGAAGAACGCGCCAAGTTCCAAGCCTATAACGACCGCTATGACAGATGCAATTGACAGGCGTTTAAAATCGGCGCCGTTTTTCAGCAGCGGCTTGAACACCAGCGGATATACGACGAGGCACGGGATAACGCCGATATTGAATATATTGCAGCCGAGCGCCAGCAGACCTCCGTCCGCGAAGAAAAGGCATTGAATGATGAGTACCGCCGCGATGGATAAAAAGGCAGGAACGCCGCCGAGCAAGCCCGCAAGCAAAATTCCTCCGCCTATGTGACCGGACGCTCCCGTCATTGGAATCGTGAAGTTGATCATTTGTCCCGCAAAGACAAGTGCTCCTGCAATTCCCATAATAGGGATCGTTTTTTCTCCTATTTCTTCTTTTTTGATTCTTGCCACCGACACGCCGATTGCCGCGACACTGACCGCGTTCATTGCCATACCAACCGCCGGTGATAAAAGCGCGTCTGCCATATGCATCAAATATCAGCCCCTTACATTGCTCAAATACAGACCTTCTATGTATAATTATAATAGAAGTTTTTTTATTGACAAGCCCCGTGGGGGGATGATTTTGCATATAAATGTGGTAAAATATAAATACTTTGAGAAAGGATAGTGCAGTTAATGAGTGGAGAAAATCATTCGCACGAAGAAAACCACGAAACGCATAGCCAAAGCGGCGGGGCGCACAGCCATAGCCATGCGCATACACATAGTCCCGGCGGTGAGCCGCATGTTCACAGCCATGCGCATTCGCATAGTCCGGGCGGCGAGCCGCATGTTCACAGTCACAGTCATGCGCATTCGCAAACGAAAGCGGTCCTCAACCGTCTTTCGCGCGCGATAGGGCATTTAAGCGCGGTGCGCGATAT
>Ga0123353_10008727_pt1 | contig 13881 bp, 14 predicted proteins | sample TergutLab28metaG_3_FD_92763 | JGI IMG/M metagenome (GOLD analysis project Ga0123353, IMG submission 92763) | Labiotermes labralis P3 segment gut microbial communities from Petit-Saut dam, French Guiana - Lab288 P3 | ecosystem: Host-associated > Arthropoda: Insects > Digestive system > Gut ... | reverse complement strand
TCATGGCACCTATGATAACGTGATGCTGATACTCGACAGTTCCGCACTGTTCTCCATGGAAGACCTTCCGGACGGCGATATTGCCGTTCCGCCGGGAGTTGTCGACGAATTGAGAAAATATAAAGATCCCAGAATAGAAAGATGGGGCGACCTTCTCCGTATTTCCGAATGCACCAAAGCATCCGTCTCCAAAGTGAATAACGTTGCGACAAAGAGCGGCGATTCCGGACGGTTGTCAGATGTCGACATTTCCGTTATCGCGCTGGCGATCGATCTTAACGGCATCGTAATGACCGATGATTTCTCCATCCAGAACGTTTGCACCATAATGAACATTGAATATCTGTCTGTGGGAACGGAGGGTATCAAACGAGTTGAGAAATGGAATTACAGATGCAACGGATGCGGGAAATGGTACAAGGAGAAGATGAATGACTGTCCCATATGCGGTTCAACCATGAAAGCGCACAGAAAGAGATGATCACGGGAATATCCGTTTACATCTGATCAGCTTGGCGATCCTTCTTTTCCCGAGTATGCGCATGCAGATGTTCGTTCTCAGGTCTGAACCGAACGCGAAAACATCGGCAAGCATTTTTCCTCTGGCCGCGATCTTCAGCGGCTTTAACATCACGCGGGACCACTCGTTCTGATATTCTTCCAGCGGCGTTCCCGATAATACGTTATCAGCGGCCGTTCTCCCGCATATGCGCCCTGCTATCATCGCCAGCGGTATGCCTCCTCCGTTAACCGATATTACGTGACCTGCTGCATCGCCGACAGTCATACCGTTATCCGTGAACGTTGTCTTCACGGGACCTTGGCTCGGGACGTATTTTCCTTCTGTCCTGTTCATTACGTCGAGCCCGTGTTTGTTAACGAATTTATCAAAATACCCGTGCAATGATCCGTCGGCGAATTTCGGCGAGAAGCCGACGCCGATGTTTGCTTGCCCTTTCTTCGGTATTATCCAGCTGTATGCTCCCGGAGCTATTCCGCCGAAGAACATTGTGACGACTGGGTCAAAATCCCCTCTTGCTTGCGCCGTTACGGCAGGGTATGGTTGCTTCGGTATCGGAAGACCGAGGTTTCTTGCCACTCGTGATCCGGGGCCGTCGGCACCTATTATCACTTTATACTCGATCTCACCGAGCGACGTGATCGCCTTTCCGTCTTCTATCTTATGGAACGCACACTCTTTTATGATCTCCGCGCCTGCGTCCTCCGCGAGTGACGCCAGGTACTTATCAAATCTGTCGCGGTCCGTCGTGTAACCTGTGAATGGGATCTCCGAGGACCTCATCTTCGGATCCGTTATCCTTATCGCTTCCGTCTCCCTGATCCTCAGGTTTCCGGGAATATCGAAAAGTTCGCTTATGTTCTCAGCTTTAGGGAACATCCCTGCTATCTCTTCGTTAGACGGGATGAATTCGCCGCATCTTACCGGCGTTCCTATTTCCCGTCTTCTTTCTATTATCGTGACGTTTACGCCGGCTGCTGCCGCATATCTCGCTGTTACGCTGCCTGCCGGACCCGCCCCTACAACGAGAACGTCCGTTTTCATCGCCGCTATCACCTGTCGCGGCTTACTACGAACCTTGCAAGACCGATCAGAGAATCCTTGTAAGCGGAATCGTCAAGAACTGCGAGTAAGGGTATCGCCGCCTCCGCGATCTCTTTCGCTTTGGCCATGCATCTGTCCACTGAATCAGTAGATCGTATGAGCTTCAGCGCCTCTTCCACATCCCCGTCGGACGGTTCTTCCTTCTTGAAAATTTTCTTTATCTTATCGCCGTGCACCGGGTCCGACATCGCGTATATCACGGGAAGCGTCGGTTTACCTTCCGTTATATCGGTGCCTGCTTTCTTTCCCGTGTTCCTGTGATCTCCCACGATATCGAGAACATCGTCAACTATCTGGAATGCTAAACCAACGTTCAGCGCGAATTGGGATACCGCGTCGATCGTCCTCTCATCGGCGCCGGCAAGATACGCGCCTGTCTTTGCGCACGCATATATCGGCATCGCCGTCTTTCCCCGTATTATGCTCAGGTAATCCTCTTCTGTGACGGAAACTTCATGTTCCAAGTCCTTCTGAATGAATTCGCTCTCCGCCATTGCTTTTGATGCGGTCACCATGGCATCTATTATCTGCGGATCCGTTGAACTGATGAGCTTGAATCCCATCGCGAACATGAAATCACCGAGCACCAATGCTTTGGTTACGGTGTGCTTTTCATGAACCGCTTTACGTCCGCGGCGTATCTCACTCTTGTCGTTAATATCATCGTGAACGAGTGTGGCGCAGTGTATGACCTCGTACGCAGACGCAACTTTCAGAATATCGTCGCCGAGGCCTCCGCACGCACGATACGCCAATATGCACATCGACGGCCTGATCCTCTTGCCGCCTGATGTGATCACGTAGTCGCACATCATCTGTAATTCCGGCCTGTCCGACCTCAACGCATCACCGATCATCGTGTCGGCCTTGGTGAGGTCCGCGGATATTGATGCGTGCCACTGCTGCTCCATTGTCCCCTCTTAAAGAAAGAATATACTTAAGACCTTCCACATCGCCGGTTACTTTCAGTCACCCCTCCGTTCTGTTTATATAAAGAAATCTGCAGTATGATGTACACCCATCGACACGGGGAGTAGCGGTCATGAGCAGAAAAAAAGATTCAAAAAATTTGGTTGTGCGCAACAGTACGGCGGAGTTCCTGACTTTCGCTTATCAATCCGGCGGGAACGATCTCGAGGTGCGTGTCCAAGACGGGACGATATGGCTTACACCGAAGCAAATGGGATCATTGTTCGACACTTCCTCTGAGAACGTATACACGCACCTGAAAAATATTTTTAATGACGGTGAATTGGTCGCAGTTTCAACTACTAAGGATTTCTTAGCAGTTGCCTCCAACGAGAAAAATTATGTCATAAAGCATTACAATCTTGATGCGATCATTTCAGTAGGCTACAGAGTCAATTCCAAACGGGCGACCGATTTCAGACGCTGGGCTACGACAGTCTTGCGAGAATACACTTTACGCGGTTATATCCTGGACAGGAAACGCATGGAGAACGGAGCGTTCCTGGATGATGATTATTTTGAAAGACTGCTTGAGGAGATCCGCGAGATACGTCTTTCCGAACGGCGGTTCCATCAAAAGATAACGGACATCTATGCTACGTCTGTTGATTATGATAAGAACGCATCGGAAACGAACGAGTTCTTCGCAAAAGTGCAGAACAAATTGCATTTTGCCGTTCACGGGCACACGGCAGCCGAACTCATATGTGACAGAGCGGCTGCGGACAAAGAAAATATGGGTCTGACAACCTGGGAGAACAGTCCGTCCGGACGTATCCTGAGGTCGGACGCCGTCGTTGCCAAGAATTATTTGACGGAGGCTGAACTTGAAAGCCTTGGGCTGCTGGTCAGCGCTTATCTGGATCTTGCGGAACGCCGCGCAAGATCGCATACCCCGATGACGATGGAAGCTTGGGCGGATCACCTCGACATAATCCTTAAAGCGGATGGTAATGAGTTGTTGACCAATGCGGGAAGCATATCTGCCGAGATCGCTAAGGCGCATGCGGAAAGCGAATTCGAGAAATATCGCGTCAGACAGGACAGACTTTTCAGCTCTGATTTCGATCGATTTTTGAATGAGAACAATATCGGGACCGAGACTTCGTCTGCAAAGGACGGAAAGGGATATCAAAAGCGTCGATAGGTGTGACGGAAGAGAGCGTCCGACCGGATCGATACGAGTGAACACTGATACCTTATGGTTTCACCGACGCGTGCAGCCTTCCGGCCGCACGATCGATAAAAAGAAGGAATTAGGAAAAGGTTTCGTTACGACAGCAACGCCGACGCGGCCGCTTCACACAGTTCGATGACAGGTCCCGGGAATACTCCGAGCACTATCACGAAGACCACACAGATCATCATGGCGACCATGTATATGTTCGGTATAGTGATCTTCTCCGTTGTCGTTCCCTTGTCGATGTACATGGCCTTGACCACCCTTGCGTAATAGAACAGGGATATCGCACTGTTTATCACTGCAACGGCAACCAGCCATATCCATGTTCCATCCGGTGTCACTGCGCTTGGTGCTAATGCGCTTGAGAACAACACGAACTTGGACGTGAAACCCGCAAGCGGAGGTATGCCTGCCAATGAGAACAGGAACAGCATCATTGCGAATGCGACAAGCGGTGCTCTCTTCGCAAGGCCCTTGTAATCGGATATGTTCTCGCTGAGACCGCGGATGCACAACGCACCTACGACAATAAACGCGCCGCCCTTCATGAACACATGCGTGACCATATGGAATAGTCCGCCCACCAATGCGTAATCGGATGCAACGGCAAGCACGATCATTATGTAACCCGCTTGCGCGATGCTTGAATACGCCAACATTCGTTTTATGTTCGTTTGCGATATGGCGACGACGTTACCTAAGGTCATCGTTATTGCCGCCACGATAGCGAACACCCATTGCAGTTCGTGTATTGAACCCAGCATTTGCGCGTAAACGAACATAAGCAGGAACACTTTGAAGAACACCACGAATCCCATCTTCTTGGATCCCGTTGCCAGGAACGTCGTTATGGGTGTCGGTGCTCCTTCATAAACATCCGGGGCCCATGCGTGGAACGGTACCACTGCAACCTTGAATCCGAATCCCGCTATCATGGCCATTACACCGACAATGAACGGCAATGAGATATCAGCTGCCGCGAGATATTGTGCAACACCGTCGATGTTCGTCGTTCCGCTTAACCCGTAGACCAACGACATACCGAATAAGCTGAACGCGGTCGATATACCGCCTATTATCAAGTACTTCACAGCGGCCTCAGGCGACCTCGGGTCGTTCTTCCTGAATGCTACCAATGCGTACGAAGATATGCTTGCCAGTTCAATACCGACGAAGATCGCTATCAGGTCCGTTGCACCGGCAACGAATATCATACCGATTGTCGCTATCAGTAACAGCGCGAAGTATTCGCCGTGATGCTTTTTCGTTTCGCTTCCGGCGAACGACATCATCGACACGATGCAAAGCACCGCAACGAATATCAGCGTCATCAGTCCCGTGAACTGATCGAATTCGAAGATACCGAAGAAATCTCCCGTGTATCCGTCGTACATCATCCATCCCGTGATGAGCAGCGCGAACGCGCTTCCCGCCAGCGTGAATACCGACGATGCCTTCCTGCTGAGGAAACCTACAGCAGGCACCAGTATCGCCATTGCCATCAGGATCACCTGAGGCAGTATCGGCGCTATCGAGCTCAGAGCTCCGGTGTCAAAGAAAGACATCAGACCACCCCCAGTATGAGCGCCAGCTCACCGACGTAACCTTGAAGCATCCCCATGATGAGGAACGGCATGATACCGAACAACGCTATCAGAGCGCATAACGTACCCAATGCCAATCCTTCTGTCTTATTGACATCGTGAACATGCGACAGATCGATCTTATCCGTTTCTTTACCGAATATCGACCTCTGCATCGCCCACAGGTAATAACCTGCGGTCAGTAACAGAGAGGCTAACGCGAATATAACGAACCATGGTTTTCCTATCGCCATCAGGTAGTCGAAGAACGCCATTATTAAACCGAATTCCGCGACGAAACCCACCAGTCCCGGAAGACCCAATGATGCTAAGAAACCGAACATCATGAATGCCGCGAATAATGGCATCTTGCCTGCCATCCCTCCCAGAAGCGGTATCTGCCTCGTTCCGATGTTGTGTCCCGCTATACCGCACACCATGAATAACACTGCTGTTATCAAACCGTGAGCGAACATCTGGAATATTGCGAATTGCACACCGATCTCGGACAGCGTAGCTATTCCCAGAAGAACCATGCCCATGTGGCTGATCGACGAGAATGCGACCATCTTCTTCAGGTCGCGCTGCGCTATGCATGCATACGCACCGTACAGTATCGCAACCAACGCAAGGACGATCATCACCGCTTGCCACTGATGCGCTCCGTTCGGAAGAACTTCCAAACATATCCTTATGATACCGTATGAACCCATCTTCAGCATCACACCGGCCAGAAGAACACTTCCTGCCGTAGGTGCTTCAACGTGCGCATCCGGTAACCATGTATGGAACGGCACCAAAGGCATCTTAACCGCAAACCCAAAGAACAGCAGACCGAACGCGATCAGTTGGAACGTCGATGAGAATCCTGCCGACGCTGCTTTTACCGCGGCGAACGAGAAGTCCAGTGTTCCGCCTGCGGCAGCCTGCGCGACTATCGCGAAGATACCGATCAGCATTACGACACCCGCAACGTGCGTGTAGATGAAGAACTTCATACCGGCGTAGTGTCTGCGCGGCCCACCCCATCCCAAGATCAGGAAGAACATCGGTATTAACGATACCTCCCAGAAGATGAAGAACAGGAAGTAATCCTGCGCCATGAACACACCCATGAGACCGACCTGCATCGCCATTATCAGTGCGAAGAAGCTGTTCGGCTTCGTTTCTGATTTAGAGTCAGTGAATATACACGTCAGTAATACGAGTACCGCGGTAAGAACGACCATCAGCATACTCATTCCGTCGACGCCGAGATCGAAACCGATCCTTATGAATGCGGTATCGATCCACGAGTAACTTTCAGCGTGAACATAATTGTTGCCTGATACGTCGTAAAGGAACAGCAATGCCAACACAAGCGTCACAGCGGAGAAACCGATGGCCGCGTATTTCGAATGCTGATGCTCCTTTGACATCAGGAAGCACACGATCGCCCCTATCAGCGGAACGATCAACAAGAGTGTAAGATTAGTGATCTCCATATCACACACCTCCGTATGCGAGGAAGAACAGAACGGCCGCAAGCGCAAGCACACCCAATATCACATATGCGGCGTAATTGCGCACGTTACCCGTTTGCACCTTCCTCAATGATTCGGAACCGCTCACCAAGGCGTTGGCCATTCCGTTAACGGTGCCGTCCACCAGTTCGCGGTCGATGTAGTCGACACCTTTAGCGACACCGTATCCCAGCTTCCATGATATTTGATCGTAAAGCTGCGGGAACATGTATCTCGCCGTCAGGAACTTGTATACCGGTGATTCTCCGTTAGCGTTGAACATCCCCGGATCGATCGACTTCTCGTCATACATCTTGTAAGCGAGGAATATCGCCAGCAATGCTAACGCAATGGTAACGTAAGTCCACACGTTGGTCACAATCGCAGTGAGTATCTCCATTGCGGTATGTCCGTGACCTCCGAACAGGAACTCACCGTGGTAGACGCTGAACGTTATTATGTTGTTCAGTCCGAAGAAGATCAGGAATCCCGATCCTATCGCGAACGCCGACAGTATGATCAGCGGTATGGTCATTGACCTGGGCGATTCGCCGTGGCAATGTTCCGATGCAGGTCCCGTCTTTCCTCTGAAGGTCATGAACCACATCCTGAACATGTAGAACGCCGTCATGAACGCGGTCACCAGCGCGAGTACGAACAGGAATGCGAATACGCTGCCTGCGGCACCCAGGTGCGATGAATCCAAGACCGCTTCAAATATCATGTCCTTGGACCAGAACCCGCTCATTAGAGGGAATCCCGCTATTGATAACGAACCGATCAGCATCGTAAGCGAAGTGATCCTCATCTTAGTACTGAGCCCTCCGAGTTGTCTCATATCCTCCGTACCGGCAGCGTGTATAACGGAACCGGCGCACATGAACAGCAGCGCCTTGAAGAATGCATGGTTCATCATGTGGAATACACCCGCGGTGTAACCGACAACACCATGCGCCTCACCTTCTATAGCGAGTAAATAACCTCCGGCGCCCAGGGCCATTATCATGAAACCCAATTGCGACACTGTTGAATAAGCAAGCACACGCTTGAGGTTCATATTATTCATGGCCATCGTAGCGGCTATGAACGCCGTCAGTCCTCCTATCAGAGCAACGACCAACATTACCTCTGCGGACTGTATGAACAGCGGGTACGACCTCGCTACGAGGTACACACCGGCCTTGACCATCGTCGCCGCGTGTATCAATGCTGAAACTGTTGTCGGACCGGCCATCGCGTCAGGTAACCAATCCTGCAGCGGGAACTGAGCGCTCTTTCCGATCACACCGCCGAACAGCAGTAACGCGCCGATCGTCGTTGCGTGGGGCATCACTGTGTTCGCTGCGTCAACAGCGGCCTGGTCGAACATCGTCGCGAAGTCCAGGTTCCCGAACGAGAACAGAAGAACGAACAGACCTGACATGAAACACACGTCTCCGAGACGTGTCACGAGGAATGCTTTCTTCGCTGCGGATGCCGCTTTCGCCGACGCTTCGTCACCCTCCGGGTGCCTGAAGCTCCAGAACCCTATGAGCAGGTACGAACATACGCCCATTATCTCCCAGAAGATGAACATCTCAAGGTAGTTGCTGGCCATTACCAGGCCGAGCATACCCGCCAGGAATAATGAGATCTCAGCGTAATATCTTCTCTTCTTCTGACCCTCGCCGTGCATGTATCCTATTGAATACACGAATATCAGCGTTGATATGAACGATGCGAAGAGCATCATCACAACTGTCAGACTATCAATGTAGATACCGAAATTAAGCGTGTATCTGCCGAACGCAAGCCATTCTATCGTTGCCGATTGGAACGGTTCGCCGGTGCCTGTTAAGAATTCGTAAGCTACCAGAAGCGACAATGCGAACGCCGCGATGGCGGAACCTATCGCTAAGTATCCTCCTCCTTCAGGCAGTTTCTTTCCGAAGAATCCGACGACCACGAACGCGATGAGCGGTAAGAACGGGATCAGCCAAGCATATTCCATGAACATCATTACCACCTCATTATCGTTAACTCGTCAACGTCCGTCGTCTTTCTGGACTTGTACGCATTCAGTAATATCGCAATTCCCACGCCCACTTCTGCGGCCGCCACCGAGATAGACATCAGAACGAATATCTGACCCATGGCGTCTCCGAAGAATGACGCAAATGCAATGAAATTTATATTCGCCGCATTCAGCATCAGCTCGATGCACATCAGTATCACTATGCTGTTCGTTTTGGTGAGTACACCAAACAGACCGATGCAGAACAGTATCGACGAAAGTATCAGGAAGAACTCAATCGGAATCATCTTCATCCTCCTCCTTCGCCACATAGGCGCCGCCGATGATCGCTCCGAACATCAGCATCGCCAGGACCAGGATCACCGGTCCGTAAGTCTCGAACAATTCAGAGTTCAGAGAACCGGTTATCAGCTCTCCGTCCGCATCAGGAGTGAACGGTATGCTGTGCATCTCGTCCGCCTCCCAATCGTATGTGAGCACCGCCGACGACATCATCACTAGAACGGCGGTTGCTATTATCACTCCGATCGCTGCCGTCCTCTTATTCATCGTCATCACTCTCCTTCAGCATTATTGTTCTTCTCGTGAGCATTATGCTGAACGCGAACAGTATCGTTATCGCACCGACGTAGACCATCAGCTGAACAACGCCTATGAACTCCGCTTCCAGGAAGAAATACACGACCGCTACACAAACGAACACAAGTGCAAGATAGAACGCACTGTGCACCACCTCCTCGGATATCACGACGAATATCGCGGACAATATTATTATCACGGCGAGCACAATGAATGCCAGCGCGTCCGTGTTCGCCCACAGATAGTCGACGATATCCATAAAGAAGCCCACAATGCTGTTGAACAGCGAGACCACTGTTGAAATGATATCCATCATAGCACCTCCTTTATCCAAAGAGCATCCTTGGGACACTCGATAACACAATTCTCACAGCAGATGCACTTGTCGAGATCGAATTTCGGCCGTTTGATGGGTTTGCCTTTGTCGTTCTCGCCCGCTGTGTACATTTCTATTACGTCCGTAGGACACACCTTCGCGCATCTTGAGCATCCGATGCATTTTGCATCTTCCAATACCGGTTTATCGACGCTATAGAATGCGACCGGTTTGTCCTTGATGCCTTTCTCAAGGTTGGAGAGCAGATGTTCCTCTAAGTGAACTTCCATCATCTCCGTCGGATTGGGCCACGCCAGTTTGCGCGGCCCGTAGATCAGCTCTTCGCGTGTATATGCCGCAAGTTCGTAATCCGGCGTGACGATCATCGCGTTCACCGGACAGTATTCGGCGCAGTATCCGCACATCATGCATCTTCCGAGGTTGACCTGCGGTCTTGTGACCTTTTTGCCGTCGTCTCCGTCCACATCTATCATATCGATACATTTCGTGGGACAGGAACGCATGCATATACCGCATCCGACGCACCTGCCGAATATCAAGCCGGGACGTCCGCGATAGTTGTCCGGTATCCATTCCTTCTCATACGGATACCTGATGGTAACGGGTGCGTGAACGGCCGTTTTGAACATCTTCTTCAGCGTGACCCACATGGGTTTCATTACCCACAGCGTACGCGCATTGTTCTTCGGGAATTTATCCAGATACTTTATCACCATGGTCCGACACCTCCCATCATTATGACCACAACGATCATCAGGTTAGCCACCGACAGCGGAAGCAGATACTTCCAGCCGAGGTTGAGGATCTGGTCGGTCCTTACACGGCAGTGCGCCGCTCTTACCCATATGAATATGAAGAACACGGCGAACACCTTGAGCAGGAACACCAGCTCCGGTACGGGACCTGCGCCGATCCCCGCCAGCATCCAGCCGCCGAAGAACATTATCACTCCCAGTGCGCATGCGGTGTATCCGCGGAAGTAATCCGCGAGCATGATGAGACCCCATTTCATTCCGCTGTACTCGGTCTGCCATCCTTCCACGAGTTCCGCCTCAGCTTCGGGAAGATCGAACGGTATCCTTTCCGCTTCGGCTATCGCCGCTATGATGAACACAACGAATCCGAGCGCCTGCGGTATTATGAACCACATCGTATCGAATTGTGCGTGCACTATCGCATTGATGTTGAAACTCCCCGCCATTAACGCAACCGACGCGAAAATGATCAGCATGGGTATCTCGTAAGATATCATCTGCGCCGCCGCTCTCATTCCTCCGAGCAGCGCGTACTTATTGTTCTGCGACCATCCGGCCACAAGTATCATTAACGGTGCAATAGCGAAAAGACCGAATATTATCAGGAGACCGGCACCGTAATCGACTATGAACCATCTGTCGCTCAGCGGTATCATACATGCTATGAGCACTGACGTACCGATGACTATCGATAAAGCCCACATGTATCCTTTCTTGTCGGCTTTCTTCGGTGTGATATCTTCTTTTAGGAACGTCTTAAGACCGTCTGCCAGACATTGCAGATATCCTAACGGACCTATTTGCGTTGCACGGCGGTCCATCATCCTTCCGAGAACTTTACGTTCCTGCCATATCATTGTTAAATTAATTATGAAACCGACGGCGAATATCACAACGACCATCAGTATCAATGCAAATATGTTCAATACCTCATAGGACACTAAGAACGCCGATAATCCGTTGCCCGGCAATATCAGATTGATAAGCCACGCAAGACCTCCGCCGATCAGTTCCCAGAGTTTGTAACCTATATCGTAAGGTAAATTGTACACGGCCCCGTAATGATAGAACGGGTTGTCCATGGGATTGCCGAATGTTATCCAATCGAGTATACTGCTGTACGCCATGGTATCACCTGTCCGTCTCCCCGAGACACATGTCTATCGTTCCCATGATCGCAGGTATATCAGCAATACGAACACCGTCAACAAGATGCTTTGACGCTGACACGTTAACGAATATTGGGCTTCTCACTTTCAGTCTGTACGGCTTGTCGGTTCCGTCGGAGATCAAGTACATCAAGGATTCCCCTCTCGGGTCCTCAAGCCTTGCGAAGTGTGTACCTTCGGGCACATTCCGAGGAGCCTTCACACGCGTTGGTTCCGTCTTCGGTATGGATTCCAGTTTCGCCATCGCCTGCCTTATTATCTCGCAGCTCTGGAGCATTTCTTCTATCCTTACCTTATACCGTCCGTACGCGTCGCCGTCCTTGCACACCGCGACCTCCCAATCCAGGAGATCGTAATTACAGTACGGATCGTCGCGGCGTACGTCGAAGTCAACGCCGCAGCCTCTCATCGTCGGTCCCGTGAGACCGTAGTTGGCCGCGTCCTTTCTTGAGATTATACCGACGCCCTGCATCCTCGACAGGAATATCTGGGACTCGTCGGTCATTGCGACTATCTCCCAGATCGCCTTCTCGAAGCGGTTCACGGCGCGCATGCAATCCCTTTCGAAGTAGTACGGCATATCGTTCCTGACGCCGCCTATCCTCGGATAATTGGTCGTCAACCTCTGACCGCATAACTTCACGTTAAGATCGAGGAAGAACTCCCTCTCCCTGAGCGCCCATAAGAACACGGTAAGGTTTCCCAGGTCCGTACCCATTGCAGCTAACCACATCAGATGCGACTGCAGTCTGCATATCTCGTCCGCTACGACGCGAAGATACTTCGTCCTTTCCGATAGTTCGATCTCCAGCGCTTCTTCAACGACTTTACAGTAAACGTGAGACCATGTCATCGACGCGGAATAGCAAAGCCTGTCGGCCATCGGTATTATCGTGGGATACGTCCTGTTCTCGCATTCCTTCTCCCATCCGCGGTGAAGGTATCCGATGATCGGTTCCGCATCCTTCACGATCTCACCGTCGGCTCTGATCTTAAGCGTCCAGAGACCGTGTGAGAACGGGTGCTGCGGCCCCATTGTGATCCACATGTCCGACATTATTCCTGCCCCCTGAGCTTGTATGATTTCTTGAACGGGAAGAACTCGTAGTTCTGCGGTGTAAGCAGTCTTTCCAGTTTCGGATGGCCGTCGAATATTATTCCGAACAATTCGTACGTTTCGCGTTCATGCCAATCGGCGCCTTCCCATATCAAAGCCACCGAATCAATATGCGGATCGTCATTCGGAACATCAACGTTTATCTCTATCATCACACCGTTGTAATAATTCGAAAGGTGGTACACTACCTGCATGTGATCCACCCAGTCGACTCCGCATACCGACGATGCCTGTTCGAAGTTCAGTACGTCATGCACGTAAGTGCACAGCTCGCGTATCGTGTCGCGTTCGCATGTCAAATAAACACGACGCACGGCGGTCTTCCGGACTGTCACTTTGCCCGGGAACTTATTCTCGACCGAGGATGCTATCTGCTCCGTTGTCGGTGCCTCTATGAAATCTTCGGCCATGTTCAGTCCTCCATGAAAACCCCTCTTTCGAAGTACTTGGCGATCTTCTGCTGAAGTAACATGAACCCGTCGATCATCGCATCCGGCTTCGCCGGGCATCCCGGGATGTAAATATCCACAGGGACTATCTGGTCCGTCCCCTGTATGATGTTGTACGAATCGTACCACGGACCGCCGGATATCGCGCATTCTCCCATTGCGACAACCCATTTCGGCGCGGGCATCTGTTCGTACAATCTCCTTATATCCGGTCTCAGCTTCTTGGATATCCAGCCGTTTATAAGCAGCACATCCGTTTGTCTCGGTGATGAACGGTAGATCGTACCGAAACGTTCCGCATCGTATTTCGTGTTGGATGCGGCGGCCATCTCAAGCGCGCAGCATGCCAATCCGAAATGTAACGGATGAATTGAGTTCTTCATCGCCCATGACCATATAGGCCCTGTAAGCGCATTCATCATTCTCTTCGTTCCCGCACTGAGCATGTTGTTGATCATCGCCGACGACCAGTTCATGAATTCATTCGCGCTCATTGCGACAGCGTGGGGATAAAGGCTCATATCCATAGTTTTTCCTCCCTTTTCAAAGCGTAGGCCACACCGAACAGAAGGATAGCGAGGAAGAGTACCACCCACGTTT
>Ga0123353_10008725_pt1 | contig 13881 bp, 8 predicted proteins | sample TergutLab28metaG_3_FD_92763 | JGI IMG/M metagenome (GOLD analysis project Ga0123353, IMG submission 92763) | Labiotermes labralis P3 segment gut microbial communities from Petit-Saut dam, French Guiana - Lab288 P3 | ecosystem: Host-associated > Arthropoda: Insects > Digestive system > Gut ... | reverse complement strand
GCTTTTAAGCGGTAAAAGGCTCATAAATCCTCCTTTGTGTTCGCATTTAGCGTGAGAGGCTCATCCGCGCATGCCCTCAAGAGCCGGTATATGGGCGCAAGGGCCGTAAAGTCTTCTTTCACCAAAGAAACGAGATAAGGAGAAGACGCATGCCGGACAGTCATATTCTGTTTGGAAAGGTATAGCTGTTTCTTGATGTACCAGGGTTTTAATGTATCGGGCACATCATCGGGTACCTCCATGCGCTTCCAGCCGGGCCCTGATAAAGATAACGCCCTGTCCTCTAACCCTACTGAAGCTATCATGCGACTGATTTCGTCCGCATCCGTTAAAATTTTACGTCTGAGCGCATTCATAGCCGGTTTGTTTTCACCCCAGAATCCTAAACCCCAATCAAGGTTCTCAGGGGATAATTCAAACCAGTACATCACGCTGATGTCCCGCGGTTCCCCGCCGCGCCTGAAAAGCAGCCACAGATGGTCGCGGAAGGGCGTCTTATCCTTTGTAAACCGCGTGTCACGGCGGATGCGGGCTAAACATTTAGCGGGACGCACCTCCATCGCCGGGTCGATTTGCGTCATGGCAGGCGCCAGCGTTTCGATAAAATGAAAAAAAGGTGCCCGAACATCCCGCTCAAAGACCTCTTTCGTCTCGCTAAAGAAGCTGATATAATTATTCAAGCGAAGGTTTAGAAAGTACGTAATCGTTTCCTCGGGAAAACCGGTAAACATAATGAACCCCCTCCGGAACTGATGTCATTATACACTTTTATCTGTACCACTTCAAGGGAAACAGGCCGGTTACACTCATTCCCTAAGCTTTCCTAAGCTTTTAAGCTTTTATCCGGATAGCTGCCCTGTAAACTCCGCTTTCGGTTAACTCCGGGACCGGTGATGGCGGGGAGAGTATGAGAGTATGAGTCGGATTGCCGCGATATGTTTACGGCTTGACTGCCAATTCTGACAAGATTATACTGAGCGTAATGACCATACCTCACACGCCTAGATGGGACTTCCTTTACGTAAATCCCCTCTGTCGCGGTATAAACACCCTGCTTCATAGCGGAACTTTTTTTCCCCATATCCGTCATAAGGATCAAACCGTACAACTATGCGAAGGAGAGAATAAAAATGAAACCAAGCGGAATGACAAAGCCCGGAAGCGGCAGGGTAAAATGGATAGGGATCCTCATCATAATTTTTGCTTGCCTTTCGCTGCTGACGGCAGCCTTTGCCGATACGGAACCTCTGGATTACGACCGAGAAGCCGAAATAGAAAAAGTCCTCAACACCGCAAGAAAGAGGGTTGAAGCGAACCCAGACGACCCATTTGCTTATGCGGACCTCGGAAGTGATTTGTTTTGGGCGAAAAGGTATGAGGAGGCAGCCGAAGCCTATACAACCGCCATTGAAATGGATCCTGACAGCGCGGATGTCCATATCATCTATAACCGGCGCGGGCACGCGCATAAATACATTGACGAAACATTGGCATTGGCGGATTACACACACGCCATTGCGCTGCGTCCGGATGTAGGTGTTTATTACTATAACCGAGCAGGTATCTACCAGGCTATGGGGAACGCCGAGGCCGCGGAGGCTGACCTGCAGATGAGTACCGGTTTGGCGCAGGATCAATCCCTCCCCTTCCGCCAGCGCGCAAGCGTGTTGATGGACGAGTACAAATTTGACGAGGCGATTATAGAGTACACCAAGGGGATTGAGGCAAACCCGCGCAGCGGCAATGTATACCATGGCCGCGGAAATGCCTTTTTCAATCTGCTGCAATACGAGGAAGCCGAGGCGGATTACACACGCGCTATCGACATGTTCCCCGATTCGCATCAGTACTATCGTTCACGCGGCACGGCGCGGTTTTTCATGGGTCAATTCGACCTGGCTGTTGAAGATTACTCAAAGGCCATCGATTTAAGGCCGGCGTTTGCCTTTACGGATTATATCTATCGCGCGAGGGCTTATCAGGCATTGGGGAATACCGCTGCCGCGGAAGCCGATTTGCAAAGGACTTCCGAAATAACCACACATTGGGTCAAATGGGACACCCCTCGCTGGGTAGGCGGTTTGTTCATGCTTCCGGATTTTAACTTTACCTTTACCGTGCCCGAAGGCGCAAAAGCGCTGACGGAAGAGGAGATCGCGGTTATCAACGCCGATCCCGGCAAGGCGCCTGTCGATCCGTTCATCCTCTTTAAAGTAGTCTCCCCCGAACAGGACCTGCATTTCAGTATTGGTTATAAAACCTACAAAGAGGGTGAAAATTTAACATCCTATGCCGCGGCTTATACACAATCGCTGGAGAATCGGGGCATAACCCGTGATAACATGATAGTTGATACAACCGAGTTTGCCGGCTGCCCCGCGGTGTGGGTTTCCGCCGCCGAGGGGGATAACGTTTCCTACGCTTTTCTTGTTGACCGCGAAGATACACTGTTTGATTCCGATAACGACAGTTCCGAAAACGGCGTGTATGTCATCACGGGATTGGCGCCGTTTATGGCTTACGAAAATGGACTAATGGAAAACTTTGTTAACGAACTGACCGCGCCCGCCTATGCCATTTTGCCCGGCAGGGAGGTGGCGTTCAGCAACAGCTTTATCAGCGCACCCCAGGGAAGCGCGAAATTCTTGGAAGGCAAGAGCCTTTTGATTAGCATCTTTTTAACCAATGAGGATTCTGTGTGGAGCAGCCCGGACATGAGCAGAACCGCGCAAAAATTGGACATCGCCGCGAAATTCATTGCGGAAGAGGGTAAAAAGTACGGTAAAAGCGTTGAATTAATATATGATTTTGAGCAAAACCCGGACCTTCGTTATGATATGACCTTTAACGGGAAAGTATATGAACCTCCTTTCGATTATATCTATTCGGCTGAAATAAGGGATGCGATAAGCGACACAAGCCGCGCCATGCTCGATTACATAGAAAGCAGTATTCCCTATCTTCAACTAGCCGGCAAATATGAAACGGACAGCATCGCGTTTATTGTGTTTATGAATTACTCCAGCCCGCGTTCCTATGCTAAGATATATTCTTATCATGATTTGGACACATATAACGAGGTATGTTTCGTGTTTGACGATAGCCCGTATGTTTGCGCGCATGAGCTGTTGCATCTGTTCGGCGCGGAGGACCTTTACAACGAACTGGCGTATCATGAGGTCGGCCGGGAAGTGGTAGCATACGCTAAGCAAAACTTCCCGAAAGACATTATGATAGGCGACAGCGACATCGACCGGGCTGACAGCATTCCATACGAAATCTCCCGCCTCACCGCCTACAACTTAGCCTGGCTTGACGACATTCCGGAAACGGAGCTATTTCCCACGCTCAGGCATGATTTCCCCGCGGTACTGAACATAGGATGGTAGTCGCCCATGCAGGGAGACGTAAAAAGAAGGAGTAATCCGATGAAAAAAGTCGTACGGGTAATCGTTATTTTACTGGCAGCCGTGATAGCCGTTTCCTTTTCGGCGTATGCGGAAGAAAAGGATACATTCGAACTTGCGTTTGCAAATGGCAAGCGAGGCGTAGACGCGTTAGCCAACGTCATTGTACCGGAAGGCAGGGGGATTGGCGTCATATATAGTATCGCGCAGACGCGTGAGGGGACGCTGCTGACGGGCATGACGGAGTTTTCAGGCGAATGGGCTGTTTTTTTAGACCCTAACGGTCAGGAACGCTGGTCACTTGAAGGTTTATACCGGCAGCCGGCAGCCTTGCCGAATGGCGGATTCGCCATGTTGCGTGAGAACGCGGACGAGTCGCTTTCGGTGGTGGCCGTCAACAACGCGGGCCGTGTTATCACCGATTACGCGGTTTCGCGATACACAAGCGGATTCGTGACTGCCGGTGAGAGAGTCTTTATGCTGGGCAATCAATGGATGCGTGATGATATTAACGGCGACGGCTATGCGGGCCCGCCCTTTCTGCATGGGTTGGATAATGAAGCTGGGCTGCTTTGGTCTTGTACCTATCCGCATGATTTTGCGCGGTTAACGTTTGGAAAAGCCGTTTTTGCCATGGATTATCTGTTTGTTTGCGCCAACGCGCAAGATGATGAAGGCTTAAACGTACTCGGCCGCCTGTACCGGCTGGATATGGACGGGAACAGCGACCTGTATGTTGAGTTCACCTCCGATTTGGGAGACGAGTGCGAAATAACCGATGTTTGCGTAAATGAGGATGGGTTAATCGCGGTCATTGTGGCTGAATACGGCTATAACGAGGATTATGGTTTCAATATTGACCGTTTATGCCATGTGATGGCCTTGGACATAGACGGCGGCGTCCTTTGGACATATACGTTCAACGATGGGGAATCACGTTTTGAACGCATCGTCCAAGACGGTGTCATGGCCAAGCAGATTCTGCCTGTCCGCGGCGGGTTCCTTTGCGCGGGCTATAAGATAGCGTCGGAAGATTCCGGGTTCCTGAACATAGAATGGCTATGCCTATTGGACAAGGAAGGCAATATGAAGGCAATAGGCACCACGCCGGATATAAAAAGTGATTCTATCATATGGGCCGGTATGGCAAGCGGAGCCAACGGGCAAGCGCTTCTGTACGGAGTCAACATTGAGGAGCTGGCCGTTCAGGCAGATTGGGAAGAGGGAGATTACCAGGGCATACCCTTTTTCGCGGAAGTAGACTTTCCGGAAGCCTATGCTGTAGCATCACGGTTAGCGTTATCGGGAACCTATGAACAGCTTGTCGCGCAAATCGATGAACTGCTCACCCTATCCAAAGAGGAGATCATCGATAAACTCGGCCCGGATTATGTGGTGGAGCCTGTAGGGCCGGAGGGCGCATTGGACGGGTATTACTATAAGGATCTGGGCATGGCGTTCGCGTTTTACCCCGACAGCACCGTTCCGGATATCATTGAGTGTTATGAGGGTTTTCACCTATACGGCATCGGAATAGGCAACCGTTTATCGGAAGTGACGGAAGCCTTGGGCGATTCGGGAGTCAATGAAACATGGTTGATGGGTCCGGAGGACAAGGCTTATATGCTTAGCTACCAGTTTGGCAATGCCATGTACAGCTTCATCGCGTTTGAGGAAGACGGGCCTGTTTATATCCTTCGGATTAATTAACATACAGCGGACTCTACCGAGACCCTGCAGAGGCGCTGCCTGGAATCGGGGTAAGAAATTTAGACATCATATAGCCTATCTTATCGTTAACCCGCACATGATACCAACCCATGCTGACACCCAGTACCTCCACCCTTGTTCCATTGCCGTATTTACCCAAGGAAGCGAAGAGCACCGACATCCCCGCGCGCAGATTTAAACGATCACGCGCGTTCGGATTGTTAACCTTTACGGTGGGTATCGCCGAGGCTACGGGAGCCGCCCTTAGATAATTTTTATGCATGTAACCTACTGTTTTACCGATACGCACCCTCACCCAGGGATCGAACATGTAGGAAAGCACCTCAACGGATACCCCGTTGAAGTACTTGCCGATCGAAGGTGAGTCGACACGCGGCTGCGCGCGCAGATTCAACCGATCCGCCGGATTCGGGTTGTTTACATATAGCCGTTGCTGCCCCGATCCTCCGCTTCCGTTCGGCGCTTTTAAATACTTTGCCATCATGTAACCTATCTTGCCGTCGACAGCTACATGATGCCAGATTGCGCCAACACCTAAAACGACCACTTGTTTACCGTTTGCATATTTGCCCAAGGAGGCGGAGGCTGCCGACATCCCGGCGCGCAAGTTCAGCCGATCGGCCGGATTCGGATTATGAACTATCATCGTCGGCATGGCCGGTACCGCGTAAGCGGCCAGGTACTGACTTGACATGTAACCCACAGTACTGCCGATACGTACCTCATACCAGGTAGCGGAAGGGACAGATAAAACCTCTACCGCCACGCCGTTATAGTACCTGCCCAGCGATAGCGCGTCCATACGCGGCTGTGTGCGCAGATGCAGCCGGTCAGACGGATTCGGGTTATTTACCACGGCGTATGTTTTACCCGCGGACATATATGTTCCGCCTCCGAAAGCGGCTGCCGGCCCGTAACCGCACAAGATAATCACCAGAATGACGCCCAAACACATTGTTCTCTTCACCGGTCTCCCCTCCGTTCCTTTTAAGCGCAGGTGTAAAAACCGTCCGCATGATAACCGATACGCTAAATAGACGTATCGTCATGCTTTTTTATTTCAATGGAAATATTAATTTTTTGTTATCTTTACCGGATTTCCCTAAAGATTAGGGAGAAGTGTTTCACTTTTCCCGGTTACTTTTATCGGTTTTTTCTTAAAATGACACACAGACGCTGCGATTCATCCGTATAGGGTTTGCCGGTGATATCACCGAAAACGCCTTCATTGGAAAAACCAAACGGCGTGACTTCGTCCAGCAACGATTGCACCGTAAAAAAACAATCCCAAATATTGTAGCTGCGCACTTCATTTTCATCCATGATGACATGGCGGCGGCATTCGGCTGCCTGACCGTAGTCATAATTCGCGTTCATACAGATATAGGGCTTTGCGCTCCAAAACCCATTGCCCGTAGTCATCTCCCATGAGCCGTTGTCTTGGCGTCCCTTGCTCCATAACGGCGTGAGAACATCAAACAGGAATAAACCACCCGGCATTAATGCGCGATGCACACGGTTTAGTAGAATGCGGCGTTCATCGGGTATCAATGCGCCGTAGTCGCACATAATGAATGTGACTATATCATAAGCTTCCTTAAAGGCCATGGTCAGATAATCTCCCAGGATATACTCGCTTGCACTATCATGCTCAATAGCGTATTGAATAGAGTTTTCGGAAAAATCCATGCCTGTAACATGAAGACCGCGTTCAGAAAACTGTTTTGTATATAAACCCGGGCCGCATCCGATATCCAGTAAACGCGTGTTTTTTGGCAACGGCAGCGATGCCATCCATTCAACCGCTTTGTCGATAAACGCGTGCCGGTAACTGGCGGCATCACTGTCCGGATCCAGATGCGCTTTTAGCATTTGACCTGCAATGTATGGGTCGGTCCAGAATGCTGAGTTCGTCCTTTCATAGAGAGCCGGACGCTTTAAATACCCTTGCAATAATTTATACATCCATACCTCCGATGATTTAATCATTATGCTATCAACCCCCTTTACATGAACGGGGAAGCACACTATAACGCGCTATACAGGTCGCGTCAACACGGCACATTCAGATGGCGATGATATTGAAAAACACATCCCGGAATGGGATAATATTTGCTGTCCGATAAAAATATAAATAAACTATCCGGAGAAAAAGATGACAAGTAACCGCAACTCGACCCAAAACCCATTCATAATGGCGAAAGAAATATGGAAGTCCGCGGACGATGACCGCCCCAATCAATATGCCGCCTTCCGCGCCAGTTTTAACTTAGATGAGATTCCGGAAGCGCTGACGCTTTCTATCCGCGCGGATAACCGTTACACGATATGGATAAACGGGCGTTATCTTCCCGCGCAGCAATACAGTGACTACGATTTTTGGCGTGTCTATGACAGGCTGCATATTCAAGAAACACATCTGGTAAAGGGAGCCAACTCCCTTGCAATTTTAGCTTACTGCCAAAACGAGGACAGTTCCACTTACAGGAAGGGCAGGCCCGGGCTCATCTTCGAGCTGCGGGATGAGGCATTGGTATTGGCTGCCAGCGGATCAAACACGAAATGCTCAGAGGTTACGGGGTTCGAGGAAGGCAAGGGGGTTGAAAAGGTTAGCGAACAATTATCCTACTCCTTCCGATACGACGCTACGATTGCGGGCGATTGGACGGCGGCGGATTTTAATGACGACCTGTGGACCTATGCCCGTGTGCTTATCAACCTCCCTGACATCGTTTATCACACGCGTCCGGTAGCACAATGCGCCGTGGGTGAAAGGCTGCCAGCCGTTTTATTGTCTCAAGGCGCGTATCTGCGCAATACACAAGACGAACAATTTCATACTGCAAGCGGCTTACGGTTGCAACGCGATTTTTTGTCACATGATTCTGAGTGCATTAAGATGCCGAACAAGGTGTACCCTGTCAGTCTGCCGTCTGTTGACGGTGTTTCTTTATGCATTAAGCAGGGAGACGGCCTTTACTTTTTAGTGGATCTCGGCAGGGAGTCTGTGGGATACGTCTGCCTGGACCTTTTGGTAGACGCGTCATGCGATATCGACGTGGGATGGGGAGAGCATTTAGACGACCTGCGCGTACGCAGCCGGATAGGCGACAGGAACTTCGCCTTCTCATACCGTGCGGCAGCCGGTAAAAGCAGCTTCTTTTACCCCATTAAACGTATCGGCGCCAGGTATTTGCAAGTGCATATCGCCTCACGATCCGCAACTATTTACTATGCGGGTATGCTGCCGGTGTGTTACCCGCTTCCTCCGGCGATCATACCTACGGGGTTAAACAGTTTGCAGACGCACATTTACCAAACGGCCGTACACACCTTACGGTGCTGCATGCATGAGCATTATGAAGACACGCCCTGGCGCGAGCAGGCTTTATACGCTATGGACGGCCGCAATGAATTGCTCTTTACCTTCGATGCGTTTGGCGCAAGCGGAAAGGATTTCGCCCAATCCTGCTTATGGCTGTTGGCATTGGGCTTGCGAGAGGACGGTTTGCTGGAGTTGTGCGCTCCGGCGAAGGTTGCAAAGGAATGGACAATTCCTTCCTTCAGCTTGATTTGGGTGATATCTGTATATGAGTATCTATCCTTCACGCACGATGTTGCGTTTGCGGGAAAAATGAGGTCGGTGATGGACAAGGTCCTACAGTGCTTTGCACTGCGAATGCAAGAAGGGTTGATAACTAATTTCGAAGGATACTGGAATTTTTACGAATGGCGTGAGGGATTGGACGGCACGGGGAAAAGCGCTGGGCCAATATGCTATGAAGCGCCGTTGAACGCCTTTTACGCCTTGGCTCTGCACGCCGCAGAAGCCATATATACCCTGCTTGAGGATGAAGGGCAGGCATCTGATATGAGGAAACGCCATGAAGCGCTTGTTCCGCTATACCGCGAGGCTTTTTTCGATGCGGACGCCGGAGACTTTCGATTAAACAATGCTATGCACGCTTCCACGGTAAAGCCTCAACTGGTTCAAGCGCTGTCCCTGCTGGCGGGCATGTGCCCGGACGACGAGATAAAGCATGCGCTGGCACATCGTTTGTTATCGGGCTGTTTTCAACCGGAATGCACATTGAGCCATCGCCTGTTCGTTTATCAAGCCATGCTGCCGTACGAGTCGTTAAAAGAAGCTATCTTAACCGATACGGATGCCCGCTGGGGAGCGATGCTTCAAGCCGGGGCGACGTCTTTTTGGGAAACGGAAGCGGCCGCAACGGAATTTGGAGGAGGCGCAAGCCGATGTCACGGGTGGTCGGCCGCGCCTATATATGTGTACCACAGGTTGTTCCAAGATAACTGCCGATTAACATAATAATTGTTTATATCGGATAACATAACGGATAGCTCCGGGTTTATTTGACTATCCGTTTTTCATCATGTAAAATACTGACGGTTTCAACTGTTATACAAGGGCGTCATGTATTTGACGCCGATCATCGGAACTGCTATGGGGAGGGACATCCTTGTCTTTGGCGGGCTTTCCCAAAAAAAAGATCTGCATCGCAATTAGTGCGGCGTTTATTTTCTTTCTCTTCCTTCTGTTTATCCCATATCTGTTCGTTCACGTCAACGCCGAGGATGCCGAGTTTCATTTAAGCGACATTCCCAAAGAACCGCGTGTATACATTGAAGCACCCGCGATGGGAAGTACTATCGAACATGGTATGCTCATGGTGAAGGTAAGAGGAGAACAAACAGACTATATCGAAGCGGTTCTGGAATGGACAGACGCGGAGGGAGAATCACACTATACCAGCGCCATGTCGCATACCGATACGCTGGAACATACTTTTTACATAGAAAACATGTGCTTTGCCGCCAAACTATTGGTCACAGGTTCATGCACGGATCAAAGGGGGGAGACAAATGAAGTAACCACTATATTACCGATACTCTCCCCTAAAGAAGAGCTCATCAACCGTATGATTGCCCTGGCGGAGAAGAATTCCAAACAAGACAGGTACAAGTTCGCGCCCGCACAGAATGATACAGATATCGGGGTATGTAAAAATTTTGTCATGCGCCTGTTTGATACCTATAAAAACGAGTACCGTATGACGGCTTACCCTGATTTGCCGCTGCATATGCCAAAAAATAACAGCAAAGCCGCTTGCGCTCCCTATGATTATGGTATAGAGTGGCGGCCGGAGAACGCGGAGGACGGAAGCCCGTTTGAAATTGTTTTTCAATTTAAATACGATAACAACCTTTCTAAAACCGAGAACGCCGCTATCGCCAGAGAAATGATGCACCAGGTAAAAAAGGGAGATTTCTTTCAAATGGTAGGCGATTACGGCGGCGGCAACGGCCCGCACTCTTTATTCTTCATCGCGGATTACAATCCAGCGGATGACTCGTTGAACTGGACGGACAGCAACATGCGCGGCACACGCATTAACGGCGAGCGCTGGGGATACCTGCAGTTTAACGCGACGGCAACGGCAGAATGGTATGTGAAAGTGTTTAACATGAAAAAACGAGGCGCGACGCTGTACAGGTTACGGGATGACCTGTACAAGCCGTAATGAGTAAGCCGCAAGCAAACACGTCTATCCCCGTATCAACATAAAGAAAGCAGGGTGAACCATATGACCAAGATACCGGAATATCAAGACCCACAGGTATTGCACATCGGAAAGATGCCGCCGCGGGCGGTATCCCATCCTTACGCCAATGAACAGGACGCGCTGACAGGCGAACGCGGATTATCTCCATTCTACCGGTTGCTTAATGGTATATGGGATTTTTATTATGCTCCGGATGGCCGTGTTCCCGATGATTTCTATCAAGAAACCTATGAGCCGGATGATGAATGGGAATTGATCCGTGTGCCGGGAAACTGGGAAACGGAAGGATTCGGCTTGCCTAACTATACCAATGTACGTTACCCCTTTCCCTTTGATCCGCCTTATGTTCCCGATGATAATCCGACCGGTTTGTATCGGACGGCATTCCATCTTGATAAAACGGACTTAACAGGCTGCGTAACGCTCAACTTCGATGGTGTAAACGCATGCTATTATGTTTATGTCAACGGCCATTTTTGCGGATTTTCCAAAGTAACGCACATGCCTGCCGAATTTGACATAACTGCATATGCGCGAGAGGGCGAAAACCTGCTGGCGGTGAAGGTGCTTAAGTGGTGCGACGCATCCTATCTGGAGGATCAGGATTTTTGGCGTTTGTCCGGTATCTTCCGTGACGTTTACCTGCTGACGTTACCTAAACAGCCGCTTCGAGATGTCATATGCAAGGCAGTGCTTGAAAACGATTATCATGACGGCCTTTTAACAGTACAATGCGTGGCGGAGTCTGTTCTTCCTGTGACGGCTAAGTTATACGACGGAGAGAAACTGATAGCAGTCGAATCCTTCTCATCCGGAGAAGATATCCGCATTCATGTTCCGGGCTGCCGCCGATGGACGGCGGAAACACCGGAGCTGTATACGCTCATCGTTGCGTCTGAGTTTGAAGCGCACAGGGTGGATATCGGCTTTAAAACAGTGGAGATTCGCGACCGGCAGTTATTTGTTAACGGCGTATCTGTTAAGCTAAAGGGCGTCAACCGGCATGATACGCATTATCTGCTGGGGCATGTGACGCCCATGGAAACGCTTTTACAAGATATTATTCTGATGAAACGCAACAACATCAATACCGTCCGCTGCTCTCATTATCCGAATGATTCCAGATGGCTGTCCCTATGCGACCGCTATGGGTTATATGTGATTGACGAGGCGGACCTGGAATCCCACGGGTCGGCTGTTTTAAGTGAATACGCAGCCAATCCGCCTGATTTTAACACGCCGGAACATATGTTTAATTATTTCCCGAACCAAAAGGAATGGGAAGCGGCGTTCATAGACCGGGCCGAAAGAATGGTCGCGCGGGACCGCAACCACGCGTCCGTCATTGCCTGGTCTTTGGGCAATGAATCCGGATACGGCCCCAATCACGGAGCGATGCGCGAGCGTATTTTGTCCATGGACGACACGCGTTTTATTCATTACGAGCGGGAGCCCGGCTGTGTTTATTCCGATGTGGAATCGGTGATGTATCCCCCTGTGCAGGAAGTCGAGCGGCAAGGCAAGCGTAACGATCCGCATCCGTATTTCATGTGCGAGTACGCGCATGCCATGGGCCTAGGCCCCGGTACACTCAAGCGTTATTGGGAGCTAATCTATAAATACCCCCGGCTCATTGGCGGCTGTGTTTGGGAATGGGTGGACCACGGGCTGCTGACAGAAAATGAGGACGGAGAGATTTTTTATGCCTACGGCGGTGATTTTGGTGATGAACCTAATGACGGCAACTTTTGTGTGGACGCGCTAAACTACCCGGATAGAACGCCGCACACGGGTTTAAAGGAACTTAAAAAAGTTTTAGAACCCCTATCCTTCGCATTGGATGGCCAGATGCTGACCATCCAAAACCGATACGCGTTCCGGACGCTCGACCACCTTAACGCGGACTGGACACTAACACGGGATGGGGAAACACTGCAATGCGGCCGATTACATCTCAATGGCATTGCTCCCTACGGTCGTAAACGGCTGACGCTTCCCGTCACGCTGCCTAAAGACGGCGATTGCTTTATCAACATAACTGTTCGCGAAGCGATGGACACGCCTTACGCGTCATCCGGCCATGAAGTGACGCGAACACAGCTGCGTGTTTTGACATCTTCTAACATCAAGCATACCGCGCTTCAAGACATGCCCGCGCTGAGGCTATCTGAGGAAGGCCGCACAGCGGTCATTACGGGAAGGGATTTCAGCCTTGTTTATGACAAGCAGTCCGGTTTATTAACGGAATATGAGAAGAACGCGGTTCCCTTGTTCCTGGATGGCCCCGCTGTTAACATATGGCGTGCCCCTTGTGATAATGATATACATTTCCGTAAAAAATGGGAACGATATGGTTATGACCATCTGCAAGCGCGCTTAGAAAGCTCCCATGTATCGCAGGCAGGTTCCGGATGTGTCATTTTAAAGGCAGTGCATGTTCACGCGCCTTACTCCATCGCCCCGGTGCTAAAAACTGAAAGCACATACCATGTGTTCGCGGACGGATCCGTTCGGATTCAAACCGTGTTTATACCTCTTATTCATCCGCTGCCGCCTTTCCCGCGCCTCGGTTTAACGTTGGCGCTTTCGGAAGAGATGGACCGCGCGCTATGGTTTGGCCGCGGGCCGCACGAAAACTACAGCGATATGAAAGAAAGCGCGCTCATCGACTTGTATGAGGCGGATATCGACGCGCTGCATGAGGATTATCTGCGTCCGCAGGAAAACGGCGCGCGCGGCGATGTGCGAGCGCTGGCGGTGGTGGACGCATTAGGTGATGGCCTTCTGTTCGTGGGCGAGAAGGTTTTTGGCGACGGTTTTTCCTTTAACCTGCATCCGTATACAAACAACGCCCTGGATAAGGCCGCGCATCCGCATGAAATAGAGGAAGCTGACGCCTCTATTTTATCGTTGGATTACAGGCAGCACGGACTGGGCTCTAACATCTGCGGACCCGAGCCTGAAATGGCACACCAATTAATGCTGACTGAACCCGTCACCTTCACATTTGTGATGAAACCATATTCCAGGCAAACCCTTAGGCTGATGACGGCCGCGCGAAGACTGCCGGAAGAGATACAAAGCTAGCTTTCTTTCACACAACCAAACAGCAAGCAGCCGGGTAAGGTATTGTCCCTATCCGGCTGTTATATTATGTC
>Ga0123353_10008724_pt1 | contig 13881 bp, 13 predicted proteins | sample TergutLab28metaG_3_FD_92763 | JGI IMG/M metagenome (GOLD analysis project Ga0123353, IMG submission 92763) | Labiotermes labralis P3 segment gut microbial communities from Petit-Saut dam, French Guiana - Lab288 P3 | ecosystem: Host-associated > Arthropoda: Insects > Digestive system > Gut ... | reverse complement strand
GTTTTGTTTCCTCCTGTTTGCAGCATTCATTTAATTGATTTTTAGTTCCAATAAACTTTACATCAAAATAACGGTTGTTTCGATGTATATAATGCGTTGTTTCACTTACTCTACTGACAGGTTCCCATTCTAAAAACTTCGTATCGTTGATTTTTTTTAATTGTTCCATCCAGAACCAGGCTATAAAATCGTTATAACCCGTTTTCAAACCATGCGCCAGGTCAAATCCATTTCCTATCAGCAGTATTCTATTCAAGCTTGTTCATCCTCCGTCTCAATCAGCTCATGCGTCGTGCCGCGTCCGGCCGCAGGCAGTTCCACGGCCCCGTCAAGGGCGTCCAGCAGGTACGCGGCGTTCCGCGCGGCTTGTGTAATAATGTCGTATTCATACAGGCTGCCTCCAGACTGATGAGTACGACGCCGGCCTGGATATTATCCGCCGGGTCGCCACGGGGATTGATCCTCCGAGGCTTGCACAGATTTCAAGCGGGCGGCGGGCATTACCGCACTCGACTCCTCAAGATTTTGCTCCGTTGCGCGCGTCATGTCCACTATTTTCCACTGGATTGAATTCTATTATATTTATACCCTTTTTATTTAATATTTTTATTGCCTTTTCAATATTTTCAGTGCTTTTTGCCCCCACGGCGTTAGAAAAATAATTTACTTTATAATTTCTGTCAAACGCGTCCAATGCCGTATTATAAACACATCCATCTGCCATTATCCCGCACAGATATAATTCGTCAACATGATTCTGCATTAAGAAGTTATTAAGCTTTTCATTGGATAATGCACTACCTTTATATTTATCAAATATGTTTACCGAGACAATATTTATTCTGGGATCAATTTCTGCTCCAGGAGTTCCCTCACGTGTCGCATATTTAATGAATGGACCTGCAATATTCCATTTTTTAAGAATGTTTCTGATGTATATTATTATACATTCATCATTATAAAAGCCTTCTATGATAGCGTTTACTGTTGTAATTAAACCATTTATTTGATTTTTTTCGATTGGAAATTTTCCGTTTTCATCAACAAGGTCTACCTGCATATCAATAACCAAAAGAGCTTTTGGGGGATTTCCATAATTGGTTATTCTTGTATCATTTGAAGTACAAAAAACAGATTTGGCCAGTGCACGTGCGAAAAGAATTATCTTTCTCATTGTCATTCTCCTAAAATCGCCGGTTAATTCTGTCGGGATCAAGACCGGCAATGCACGAGGCGAAACGACTTGAACGCCGCAAGGTTCTTCCCACAGGAAAGACTCGCAAACAGATGCCATTATCCCATTCTTTCGCGGACAGCCAACCTGTATTTCCGCCCCTTGTTGGCTCCAACCGCAGCCAGAACACCCGCTTTTGTCAGCGCGGCGAGGTACTTTTTGGCGCTTTCAGCCGACTTCCCGGTCAAAAACTGCGCGCGGTAGTTGTCGATTTCGCTGTTGTTTTCGAGGAACCCGGCTATCAGGCGCAGAAATTCCATCTCGGCTTTTGACAATTTATCGGTAATTATATCGGGAAATATATCGGTAATTTTACTGATCGGCAGTTCATTCAGCGCCTCGATAATGGTTTCGAGCATAAATTCTATAAATTCCGTGGAGTCCGCCGTCTTTTCGGCGCTGCCGAGGACGCGGTAGTATTCCGCCTGATTCCTGTAGACCATTGTCTCGGTCGGAATCCACGCGAAAAGATCGTGCCACCGGCTCAACACCAACGTTTGCCAAAACCGCCCGATGCGCCCGTTGCCGTCCGCGAAGGGATGGATGAACTCTATTTCAAAATGCACTACCGAACTCTTGATCAACGGATGTACGTTTGATTTTTCGGCCCACTCAAACAAATCTTTCACCAACACGGGAACAAATTCCGGTCTTGCGCCCAAATGCACGACTTCCCTGCCTGAAACAACTCCCACATCACCGGTGCGAAACATCCCCGATTCCGATACTAAACCCGCGGTAAACAGTTTATGCGCTGCCAGAAAATCATTCATGCTGAACGGGTTGAACTTCAGTATATTTTCGTAGGCGTCATAAGCGTTCCTGACCTCTTTAATCTCGCGAGGATTGCCGGCAATCCGCCTGTGCGTATGCAAACCTATACGGACGATGCCGTTAAACGAACCAGGGCGTTCGACCATGTGGGAACATCACTCCCATAACCGTAATTCCGCCCGGAACGCGGCTTGTCCGTTCCCTGCTTTACGCCCTTCAAACGCAAACGCGCCGGAGCAGCCTTCGTCTTCCAACGGGGCTGACATGATTTCAATAACTTCGCCGCCAAGGATTTCGTTCAGGTAATTGATATCAAGGCGCATCTTTTCGGCTTTTTCCAGGAGCCGCGGGTCAAGGGTGTCTTCTATCCACTGAATATAGCGGACATTGTTGACGTGCCCGATGTAATCAAGATCGGTGTAGAGAGCCTTTCTTTCCGCGGTTTTTTGCAGATTGCCGCGTTCTTCAAGGCCGGCGGGGCTCCAGGAAAGAGCTTCCATGTTCTCGTTTTTGGGCAGGCTTTCCATGACCGGCTGCGGTCTGAGAGGGCGCCGCTTTTCGATGTCCACGATTATCCAGCAGCTACGTGCCGAGACCGAAGCAATACCATCCTTGTCCCGGATATCGTAATCACGCATGGCGAAAAGCTTTTCGGCTCCCCGCGGCCAGCTTCTGACAGTGACGGTCTCGCAATATTTGGGACGCCGGTTTACTATTGCCGACATCCGCGAAATGATCCATACCTGGCCCGTCCGGGCCAAGTCTTGCAGTCCCACTCCCAGGTTTTCCGCGTGACTGATTGCCGCTTCCTGAAAAAACCGGAACACCGCGTCCAGGGTCAGCCTGTCCGATTTGTCTATCGAGCCGAACCGCACAGGAAAAGTTTCCTGCCAGACGTCTACCGGCCCCGATGCTTTTGGATTTGCCGTATCACATTTCATATTACCCTGCTTTCAGCCGCATCAGGACGGCTCTCAGGACGATGGAAATTTTTTCGCCCCGGCTGAGCCGGACGCGCCTTTGGAAAACGTCAAAACCGCTTTCAACTATACGGTCAAGAAGACGATGGTAAACTTCCATCATGATCCACAGGGACGGGCGGCTGGCCGGCGTCACAAGCGGCAGGAGTTTTCCGGCCTCGCCGTAATAAAAACGGGCGCGTTCCGCCTCAAAGCGCATCAGCGCCCGGAAGTTTTCATTGACGACGCAGTTTTTCAAATCTTCTTCAGTGTATTTGAACCTGCGCATATCTTCCAAAGGAAGATATATCCGCCCGCGTTCCGCGTCTTCCCGGACGTCGCGCAAAATGTTGGTAAGCTGAAAGGCCACGCCGCACTGTTCGGCAAGTTTTTCCGCCCGTTCTTTCTCATCCTCCCTGAAACCGAATATCCGCAGGCAGACGAGGCCGACAGCCGACGCTACGTGGAAGCAGTATTTGTAGAGATCCTCAAAAGTATCGCAGCGCACGGCTTGCAGGTCCATTTCCGTGCCGTCGATGATCCAGTGAAAATATTGCGCCGGTATGGAGTATCTCTGCAAAGTATCCCGGAAAGCCGGCAAAACAAGCGCCGTCCGGGCATCATGCGTAATTTCCCCGGTATCGTGTGTTTTGTCGTCCGCTTCATCAAGCAGGGCGCGCCAGCGGAGCAATCCCTCGCGCCGGTTTTCGACGGATTCGTCGCTGTCCGAAACGTCGTCGCAAAAACGCATGAAAGCGTAAACCGCGTAAAAGGCAAGCCTCTGTTTTTTGGACAGCACCATAAACGCGCGTGAAAAATTACTGCCGCTGCGTTTTACGGCGTCGGCGGCAAATTTGTATGAGGCTGCCAAATCAGACATGTCTACGGAATGATCGCTATTTTCAGATCGCCGGCGCCGTTGAGCAGCCGCTCCAGCACGCCTGCAAGCGAAGTGAGACGCTCACGTCCCGTAATCAGGCTTTTGGCATTGAAGCGTCCGCGGTGGATTGCGTCGAGCGCCTCGCGGATATGTCTCGGCGTGTGATGGAAACTCGCCTTGACGGTAATTTCCGAATAGTGAATAAGAGTGCTGTCAAGCGGAATCTGCGTACCGGAAGGACAGCCGCCGAACAAATTGATGATTCCGCCGCGGCGGATCATCTTCATCGCCTGCTGCCAGGTTTCCTTGAGACCCACGGCTTCAATCACCACATCCGCGCCGCGATTCCCGTCGGTCAGATTGCGCACCTGCTCGACGGCGTTCGCATGCGTGGAATCAAGTACATGATCGGCCCCCATTGATTTCGCCGCGTTGAGCCGATGTTCTTCCTTGTCCAGAGCGATGACGCGCGCGCCAATCGATTTCATCGTCTGGACAAACATGAGTCCTATCGGCCCGGTACCGATCAGGGCCACCGTGTCGCCTTCCTCAATACCCGTTTGTTCCACCGCGCGCAGTACGCAGGCCAGTGGCTCCACTATCGCCGCTTCCTCGAAACTGACGCTGTCGGGCAGAATCAGAAGATTCTGCCTCACAATCGGTTCGGGAATTTTGATAAATTCGGCGTAAGCGCCGTTGATGAATTGCAGATTTTCGCACAGATTTGCCCGGTGTTTCCGGCAGAAGAAACATTCGCTGCAGGGACCGGAGTTTGCCGAAACCACGCGCATCCCGGGCGCGAAACTATCCACGCCCTCTCCGACCTCCTCGACGACGCCCGCCAGTTCATGCCCGAAAACAGACGGAGGCGTGATCATGCGCGCGTGAAATCCCTGGCGATAGGTTTTCAGATCCGTACCGCAGGTCAGCGCCGCCTTGATACGCACCAAAACTTCGCCCCTGCATATACGGGGAATCGGTATCTGTTCAATGCGCACATCGCTTTTTCCGTACAGAACGGCCGCGGTCATGGTCCTTTTTTCGCTGCCTGCCTTCATAAGTTCTTTCATGGCTGTATCACAACCTTTAACGAATTGGCCGAAGGGTTCGAAGCGAGACGAATCCCTTCAAGAAGATGCTCCAGGCCGAGTCTGTGGCTGATAAGGCGCGCCACATTTACCTCGCCGGAAAAGACCAGTTCCGCCGTTTTGTCCTGCAGCTCTACCGAGGCGCTGTAGCTTCCTATGAGCCGCTTTTCCTCCATGCAGATTGCCGCGACATCCACCGGAATCTTTTCGCCGGGAACCGTCTGCGCGAACAGCATAACACGGCCGCCGCGGCGCACGACGCGCTGGGCGTCGCCGACGGCTTCCGGATTGGCCGCCGCGACAATGGCCAAATCCGCGCCGCGTCCTTCGGTCATTTTTGCGATCCCGGCGGCGACATCGTCTTTTTGAGGGTTAAACACGGCAGCCGCGCCCAATTCAACGGCTATATCAAGGCGGGCATCCAGGAAATCCATCCCGACGACACGCGCTCCGGCGACGGCCGCCGCCTGCGTCAGCATGAGTCCCACAGGCCCCTGCCCGTACACCGCGACTGTTTCGCCCGGCTGGAGTTCCGCCGTTTCCAGCGCCCTGACGCAGGTGTTGAGCGGTTCCAGGAAGCTGGCTTCTTCGTATGAAACATGATCCGGAACACGGACGGTTCCCGATTCCACAATCCAGTCCATGACACGTATGAATTCGGCAAAGCCGCCGCCGGCCGGTTCAAATCCCGCGGTAGTTCCGGTGCGCCGGTAAAACTCGCACTGCGAAAACAGTTTTCTTTCGCAGTAAAAACATTTTCCGCAGGGACTGTGATGATGCGCAACCACTCTGTCTCCGACACTGAATTTAGTGACGCCCGCTCCGGCCCTGGCGACAACTCCGGACATTTCGTGTCCAAAGACGCGCGGCGGCGGGACAAGGCCGTATTCAATTTTCTTGAGGTCGGTACCGCAGACGCCGCAGGCGTAGACGCGTACCAGTATTTCCCCGTCTCCTGTTTCAGGAATCGGAATCTGTTCCACGGAGATTTGCGACGGCCCGCGATAGACCGCGGCCCGCATCATTCCGCTTTGCAGCTTCCGTCGTATTTCTTCCATGCTCATCTTGCCAACTTATCAAATTTCCAGATTTCAATTCCGAACCGTTCCAGCCGGCAAAAAAGCCACGCGGTCTCCGGCCGAATCCGGCCGCCACTCATGAAGAAAATAACCGACCGCCTCCCGCAGCGATTCATTGACAGGCCGCGGATTGAAACCAAGTTCACCGCGCGCCTTTTCGCTGCTGACATACATTTTATGGCGTGACATGCGCACTCCTTCAAGCGGAATATTGGGCTCGCGCCGGAAAATCGTCCCCGTGACAAAATTTTCAACACAACCCGCAATCCACGCCACGGCCCAGGGAAGGCGAACTCGCGGTACGCGGCGATTGCATATTTCCGCCAGCGCCTCCAGAATTTCCTTCAGGCTCCAGTTCTCACCGCCCAAAATGTAACGCTCACCCACGCGGCCTTTATCCTCCGCCAGGAGGTGTCCTTCGGCGACATCCTCGACGCTCACAAGGTTCAGGCCGGTGTCTACGTATGCGGGCAGGCGTCCCCGGATGAAATCCTGGATGATTTTTCCGGTAGGCGTCGGCTTGAGGTCGGCGGAGCCGATCGGCGTGGTCGGATTCACGATAACGACCGGCAGTCCGGAATTAGCGAACTCGAACGCCACCTGTTCCGCCATAAACTTGGAGCGTTTGTAATGCCCGATCATATCGTCGAGTCCAACCGGCGACGCCTCGTCGGCTGGAACGCCGTCGTGTCGCATCCCTATTGTGCCGACGGAACTTGTGTAGACCACCTTGCTCACGCCGGCTTCGCAGCAGGCTGAAAGGAGATTGCGCGTGCCGCCGACGTTGTTGTCGTAAATCTCCTTGGGATTTTTCGCCCAAAGCCGGTAATCCGCCGCGACGTGATAAACGCGCCCGCATCCCTGAACGCAGCGCAGCATGGAATTCGGGTCTTTAAGATCTCCGACAACCACTTCGCATCCGAACGCTTCGATATTCGATTTTCGGCTCGAACTGCGCGCCAGAATCCTTACCCTGTCCCCGCGGCGCAGAAGGCAGCGCGCGACATGGCTTCCGATAAAGCCGGTTGCTCCAGTAACCAGAGTTATGTCTTCCGCCATTATGCCCGCCCGTAAAATAATATTAACCGCCGCCGCATTATACCCGCGAACGGAAATTTCCCTGCTCTTTACCAGTCAATTGAATAAGTATAGCGCAAGAACCGGCTATTTCCAAGATATACACCCATGACGAAGTCGAAGTGTAACTAAATTTGATCTCCAAAGACCGCTGTGTTACTTTATCTGACCTTTTAGAGACAGGGTGTTTGTCGTTGCTATTTTTAGATAAAGGAGAAGGTGTCGCATGGCTGATGTTTTTACCCATGACCTCATTATTTTCGGGGCGGGATTAGCCGGTTTGCGCGCAGCCATCGAAGCCTCGCGCGTTACACAGGGCAATCTGGATATAGCGCTTGTTTCCAAAAACCAGTTGATGCGCGCGCACTCGGTCGCCGCGGAAGGCGGCACGGCCGCCGTACTCAGACCGGAAGACGGCGACAGTCTTGAACTGCACGCCTGGGATACCGTTTACGGAAGCGATTTTCTGGCCGACCAGGACGTTGTTGACCGCTTCGTCCGGGCGATACCCGGCGAAATCATGCAGCTTGAGCACTGGGGCATCCCATGGACACGCCGCTCCGACGGGCGCATCGCGCAGCGGCCTTTCGGCGGTCACAGTTACCCCCGCGCCGTGCTGGCCCAGGATAAAACTGGTTTTTTTGAAATGCAGACCCTATATGACACGCTGTGCCGTCATAAGAAGATACGGCATTACAATGAGCATTTCATTACATCCATCCTCATTGAGAATAACCGCTTCTGCGGACTGACCGCCATTGACATGACTACGGGAAAATTCAAGGTCGTCCGCGGAAAAGCGCTGATCATCGCCTCCGGCGGGGCGGGAACGCTCTTTGGATTCACAACCTATTCGCAGACCGTCACCGGCGACGGTCTTGCCTTGGCTTATCGCGCCGGTATATGTCTTGAAGACATGGAATTTTTACAGTTCCATCCCACGGGTCTCGTTCCCTCCGGAATCCTGATGACCGAAGCCTGCCGTGGAGAAGGCGGCTACCTTGTCAATAACAGGGGCGAGCGGTTCATGCACAGGTACGCGCCTTCCAATGCCGAGTTGGCGCCGCGTGATATGGTTTCCCGTTCCGAAATAATTGAAATCGAGGAAGGTCGCGGTTTTGAAGGTCCGGACGGTCTTGATTACGTTCACCTTGACATGCGTCACCTGGGCGCGAAAAGGATAAACGAACAGCTTCCGCTCATTCGCGAAGTCTGCATTGAATTCAACGATCTCGATCCTATCAATGAACCGATTCCCTGCCGTCCGGTGGCGCATTATTCCATGGGCGGCATCGAAACCGACATCGACGGCAAAACCTGCATCGACGGCATCTGGGCCGCCGGTGAAGCCGGCTGCTCGAGCCTCCACGGCGCCAACCGCCTGGGATCAAACTCAACGGCGGAATGTTTGGTCTGGGGAAAAATCACGGGCGAAAAAGCGGGACGGTACTGCAATGAAACCAGCGCCGCCGCCGCGGTTCCGGAAGACAGGGTCAACGCGGAACACAAACGTATTTACGAAGATCTGCTCGGCAAAAACGGCGAAGAAGATCTTTATGAAATCCGCCGCGAACTGCGCAACGCCATGGATTCCTACGCCGGGGTTTTCCGCACGGGAGAACATATGAGCAGGGGGCTGGAAAAAGTAAAATCCCTGCGCAGCCGTTTCGCCAATATCCGTATAGACGACAAAAATTCCGTCTACAACACCAACCTGTATCATGCGCTGGAAACCGACAATCTGCTCGATCTTGCAGAAGTCATGGTGCTGGGCGCGCTTGCGCGCGAGGAATCGCGCGGCGGACACGCCCGCCGCGATTTCCCGAAACGCGACGACGAAAAGTGGCAGAAACACACGCTGGCGTTCCGTACCGATCAGGGTCCGAGGCTGGAATACAAGCCTGTAACCACTACTGTCTGGAAACCCGTTGAACGGAAATACTAATGACAGGAGCAGCTATGCAGCAGAAACGCAAAAACAATCTTGGAATCACCGGCTGGATCTTCGGGGGACGTTACGGCGCAGATCGCTATGTCTATACGCTCCATCGAATCACCGGCCTGGGCATTTTGTGTTATTTCCTGATGCACATCTTTGTCACCGGAAGCAGGTTGGACGGTCCCGAAAAATGGGATGGCTGGATGGATTTTTTCGCTAATAACCCGCTTTTTGCGATCGGGGAATTTCTCGTTTTCCTGGCATTTCTTTTTCACGCCATCAACGGCATCCGTCTCATTTTCGTAGAACTTGGGGTGCTGATCGGCAGGCCGGGGCTTCCCACGTACCCTTACAGTTATTCCACGCTGCGGCAGCGGCGCGTGATGTTCTGCGCCATGGGACTTGTCGTTATTCTCGCGGGAATCGCCGGCGTGGATTTTATTCATTTGATGCTGTTACGATAGGAGATAATTCATGCGCGAAGCAAGACTATGGTTCCTGCATATCATTGCGGCCGTGGCCGTTCTGATCCTGCTGGGTTCCCACATGGGAATCATGCATGCGGGTTCCATCCTGGGCCGCCTGGGTTTCAACTTTTCCGATCACCCCACAAACTCCAGCGAAGTGTTCGGGGCAGCCGGCAGTTTCTTTTCATGGTTGTTTATATCGCCTTGCTGGGAACCGCGCTGTTTCATGGCCTGTACGGCCTGCGCAGCATCTTTTATGAGCTGTCCCTTCCGAAATTTCTGGAAAAAGCCGTCGGAAAAACGCTTTGTATTGCCGGTATCGCTCTCTTTATTTATGGAAGCTATGTCGCCGTGCAGCTTGTACAAAAGGGAGTATAGTCATGAGTGATTCCGAAAAAACAGTCATCTTTGAAGTCCTGCGTTATGATCCCGAAAAATGTGAAAAGCCGCATCTTCAGGAATTCACCGTGTCGACGACAAAGGGCATGACCGTGCTGGACGGCCTGCACTGGATAAAGGAAAACAAAGACCGCACGCTGGTCTGGCGGTCTTCATGCCGCATGGGCATCTGCGGATCATGCGGTATGTTCATAAACGGGCTTCCGCGCCTGGCCTGTACAAACCAGATTTCGCATCTGAATTCGGACCGCGTGGTGATCAAACCCCTGCCTAATTACGATATCATCCGCGACTTGGTGCCCGATCTTGAAACCATGTTCGACAAGCATCGCGCCGTCAAACCGCATCTTATCCGCAATGACCAGGTGGAGCAGAACCGTCCCACCGCCGAATATTTCCAGTCGGAGGAAGAACTGGTCAATTACATCCAGTTCGCTTATTGCATCAAGTGCGGATGCTGCCTTTCCGCCTGCCCGACAGCCGCGACATCCAAAGATTACCTCGGCCCGCAGGCGCTGACCCAGGGCTGGCGCTACCTGGCGGACTCGCGTGATGAAGGCTGCGAGGAGCATGGAAGGGAAGTTTATTCCAGCCACGGCGTCTATCGCTGCCATTTTGCCGGCGCGTGTTCGCAGGTCTGCCCTAAAGGCGTCGATCCGGGGCTCGCAATCCAGTTGGCAAAGCAGGACGCTTTCCTGAAGACCCTCCGCGCGCGCAAGGTCAAAAAGGCTTCCGCCGTCACGCCTCCCGTGCAAAACTGGCAGCCGCGGGCAAATATTCCCAGGGCGCCCGAACCTACCATTTAGTTAGTAGTCAGTAGTCACTGATCACTAAGAAATATATGAAAAAAGTGACGATTTATACCGATGGCGCCTGTAAAAACAATCCCGGACCCGGCGGATACGGCGTTGTTCTGCAATACGGCGAACACCGGAAAGAACTCTCCGCCGGCTATCGCCTGACCACCAACAACCGCATGGAAATCATGGCCGCGATTATCGGCCTCGAAGCGCTGAAAGAACCGTGCAGGGTCCGGCTCCTCAGCGACTCCCAATATCTCGTCAACGCAATCGAAAAAGGCTGGGCGCGCCGCTGGCAGGTCAACGGCTGGATGCGCGGAAACAGGGAAAAAGCGGCAAATCCCGATCTCTGGGAAAGACTTCTTGCTCTATGCGGAATCCATAAGGTCGAATTCGAATGGGTGCGCGGCCACGCCGGACATCCGGAAAACGAACACTGCGACAAACTGGCGACTTCCGCGGCCGCAGGTCCGAATCTTGCCATCGACGAAGTATACGAGCGGCAGTAATACAAACAACTGTTGCAGCATGGCTGCTTGATTTTACATCGACCATTTGACCGTGGACGGCAGTTGTCGGTACAAGCTGCCCATACCTGTACCGTAAAACGGTCTTATCCGTATAAATTCCTGGGATAAATAATGTTGTCGTTTTACGGGATTCCGCACTAAAATCAGGTTTCGTGGCGACGAAGGCCGCGGTTGCAAAACGTTCAGAGGCGCGTCCCTGCCGGGACGCAGTAAAGGAGAGGAGTATGATATGGGATTATTGAAAGCAGGCATCGGAGCGCTGTCAGGCGCGCTGGCCGATTCATGGCGCGAATATTTTTACTGTGAATCCCTGGATCAGGAAACGCTTGTGACCAAGGGCGAACATCGCGTCGGCGGCAGGAGTTCGAACAGAAAAGGAACCGACAACATCATTTCAAACGGTTCAATTATCGCGGTCAACGACGGTCAATGCATGATGATTGTGGAACAGGGCCAGGTTGTGGAACTTTGCGCCACGCCCGGAGAATTCGTCTACGATTCCGGAACGGAGCCTTCGATTTTTTACGGCAGCCTCGGCGAAAGCATCAGGGGAACGTTCAAAAACATCGGCAGACGTTTCACCATGGGCGGCGAACCCGGAAAGGATCAGCGGGTTTACTTCTTTAACATCAAAGAGCTGATGGGAAACAAGTACGGCACCGCCAATCCGGTTCCATTCAGGATTGTGGATCAGCGCGTCGGTCTTGACGTTGATATCGCGATACGGTGTCATGGGGAATACTCTTACAAAATCGACAATCCGATGCTGTTCTATAAAAACGTCTGCGGCAATGTCGCCGGCGATTATATACGCGAGACGCTTTCCAGCCAGCTCCGTACCGAATTGCTGACGGCCCTGCAGCCGGCGTTCGCAAAACTGTCGGCTTTGGGCATCCGCTACAGCTCGATTCCCGGTCATACGATGGAACTCGCCGACGCCCTGAACGAGGTGCTTTCGGAAAAATGGAGTCAGTTGCGCGGGCTGAAGATCGTTTCTTTCGGCGTTTCCTCGCTCAACGCATCCGAAGAAGACGAAAAAATGATCAAGGAGCTCCAGCGCAACGCCGCGTTTCGCGATCCGACCATGGCGGCCGCGCATCTTGTCGGAGCACAGGCGCAGGCAATGCAGGACGCAGCGAAAAACGAAGGCACGGGACCTGTAATGGGATTTATGGGCATGGGCATGGCCCAGAATATTACGGGCGGCAACATACAGAATCTGTACGCGATAGGCGCGCAGCAGCAGGAGGCGCAGGCTTCACAAACGCCTCCTCACCCGGCGGCTGCCGGCTGGACGTGCGCCTGCGGACACGCGGGGAACTCAGGAAAATTCTGCGCCGAATGCGGCAAGCCACGGCCGGAACCGGCGGCGGGCTGGAACTGTGCGTGCGGCGCGGTCAACCAGGGAAAATTCTGCCAGGAATGCGGTAAGCCAAAACCGGCGGGCGCTCCGCTATACCGTTGCGATAAATGCGGCTGGAATCCTCCGGATCCGCGCAATCCGCCGAAATTCTGCCCTGAATGCGGTGATATTTTCGACGACAAAGACATTTCTCTATAAGCGGCAATATGGACGAATTCGGGAAATATGAGGATGTACGGGTCAAAACCCTGGAGGAAACCGACCGGAAATGTCCGGCGTGCGGCGGCGTCATGGGTTTTTCTCCCCGGACCGGCGGACTCAAATGTCCTTATTGCGACCACGAAATAGAGATACCCGCCGCCGCGTTCACTGAAACCGGCGTGCCCTCGGCGGCGATGGAGCAGGATTTTACTTCGGCGGAAGAAACGGGCAACTGCAACTGGGGCGCCGAGAAAAAATCCGTCGTTTGTAAATCGTGCGGCGCGGAGTCCGTTTACGACGCCCTGCAGGTTGCGGGCGAATGTCCGTACTGCGGTTCCAATCAAGTTATGGAGGCCGCCGGCAAAAAGACGCTCGCGCCCGGGGGCGTCTGTGTTTTCAAAATCGATGCGAAAAACGCCGGGACGAACTTTATAAACTGGCTGAACAGGAAATGGTTTTGTCCCGGCGACGCGAAAAAGAAGGCGAAGCCCGAAGCGTTTCGTGGAGTCTACCTGCCGTATTGGACGTTCGACGCAGATACCACGTCGCAATATAGCGGTGAATACGGCCATTATCGAACGCGGAGGGTAAAGGACCGGACGGAACGTTATACGGATTGGCGTTCCACTCGCGGCGTTCATTATGAATTTATCAACGACGAACTGGTCGGCGGCATTGATCCGAACCGGCGGGACATGTCGATTTTTTCCCTGGCGGAGCCTTTCAACACGGAGGATAACCTCATTTATAAGCCCGAATATGTGGCGGGATTTGTCGCCGAACGCTACTCCGTGGGACTCAGGGATGCCTGGGAAAAGGCAAAAGGTTTTATTACCGGGAAACTTCGCCGGAGCATCGCCGAAAAAATCAGGCGCGATTCTCGCGCCGATACTTCGCGGGTGCATAATGTCGTCACTGCGTATTCGAACATAAAATACAAATATCTTCTGCTGCCGGTATGGGTTTCTACGTTCAAATATAAAAACAGGCTGTATCGGTTTGTCGTAAACGGACAGACCGGTAAAGTCGGCGGACACGCTCCGATTTCCGTGTGGCGCGTCGCCGTCGCCGTCGTCCTCGCGCTTGCAGCG
>Ga0123353_10008723_pt1 | contig 13882 bp, 2 predicted proteins | sample TergutLab28metaG_3_FD_92763 | JGI IMG/M metagenome (GOLD analysis project Ga0123353, IMG submission 92763) | Labiotermes labralis P3 segment gut microbial communities from Petit-Saut dam, French Guiana - Lab288 P3 | ecosystem: Host-associated > Arthropoda: Insects > Digestive system > Gut ... | reverse complement strand
GGGGCTCCCCGCGGGAAACGGGCGCGTCGGCGCTTCGGTTTTGGGCGGCGCGGGCTCGGAAACGGTCATCATTAATCATGCCGACCTGCGCTGGCAGGGGCACGCCGGTACGCTTCAAGATGTTGCGGACAAGCTGACGGACGTTCGGAGACTTCTGGACGATAACAACTTTAGGGCGGCGGAGGTCGTGCTTCCTAACGCGCTCATCAATAAATCTTACCGCCCGCAGCCGTCATACCCGCTCCCGTTGTGCGATTTGAAAATCATCCAAAATTTTGAAAAACCCGTCAAGGAATACGGCCGCCTCCTTAATATGGAAACGGGCGAGGCCGAGGTAAGCTTTAAGGACGGCGCGACTAAATACGAACGTACGTTGTTTGTCTCCCGCGCCAACGATTTTATAGTTTATGAGATTTCACGCTCGGGTAGCAAGCTCGTAGACGCGACGTTTTCTTTAGACCTTCACGACCGCACAAATATCCGTACCGCGGCGGCGGTCAGCAAGCTGCCTGACCTTCCGACAGTCAAATATGAGAACTTTTTTATGTATTTTGCGGCGCGCAGCGATAACGGGACGGATTTTGGCGCGGTGGCGCGCATTAACTTCTTCGGCGGCAGCCAAGAAGTCACCGACAAGGGCATAACCATAAGGGGCGCAGACCACATCCTCCTAACGATGAAGGTCTTTGTCGAAAGCCAAAAAGAAAAGGAATGGAAAGCTCTTAAAACCGAGCTTTCGGCTAATAAATTCACCTACGACAAGCTCCTCAAAGAACACGTTGCACTGCATTCCAAATTATTCGGGACGGCGGAGTTCGATTTAGACGCGCCCGACAGGGATTTGCCGGCAGAAAAACTTATCGCCCAAGCGCGCGACGAGGGCTCTGCGCCCCCCGCGCTTATCGAAAAATTATGGTATTACGCAAGGTACCTGCTGATTTCGGGGACGAATGCCGAGGGGCGGATTCTCACCCCGGCGGGTTTGTGGTGCGGAGACTATAAAGCCGCCGCCGCACAGGTTGATGCTTCGGGCTCCCTGCAAACGCTGTATTCTCATGTTCTCGCGGGCGGTTTATCCGACCTTATGCTGCCGGTATTCGGCTTTTATGAGGGAGTTATCGATGACCTTAAAAAGAACGCCGCAAGAATATACGGCGTAAGGGGCGTGTTCGTCCCTTCGGTAACCTCTCCTTTGTCGGGGCTTTTGGGCTCTGTCGACGCGGCTGTCATACATTTTACCGGCGCGGCGGGCTGGCTGTGCCAACTTTATTTCGACTATTATCTGTACACAGGCGACGTAAAATTCTTAAAAACCCGCGCAATGCCCTTTATGAGAGAGGCGGCGCAATTCTATCAAGGGTTCTTTAAGCTCGCGCCGTCGGGCAAATACGAGAGCGCGCCGTCTTACTCGCCCGACAATTCGCCGGTTAATATTATGGACGGCGGCAGGCCTTCCGGCATCGCCCGCAACTCCCTTTTAGATTTTGCAATCGCGAGAGAGTTGTTTACCAATCTTATTAAGGGCGGCAAAATTACGGGGCTCTATCAAGACGAAACCGAAACGTGGCTGGATATGATTACCCGCATCCCGCCTTATACGATTGCGCCCGACGGCTGCGTACGCGAATATATGGACGCGAAACTTACCGAAAACCACGAAACGCGCTCCATGTCGCAATTTTACCCGCTTTATCCGGGTACGGAAGCCGTCGAAAAAGAGCCGGAACTCCTAAAAGCCTATACCGTTACGGCAAAAAAGCGCGCCGCCTTCGCCGTTCGTTATCAAACGGCGGCAAGCCTTGCCCGCCTTGCGGCGGTTTACGCGCGACTGGGCGACGGCGGGAACGCGCAGGAAGCTCTCGATACCGTCGTCAAGCATATAATTATGGATAACCTTATTACCGCGCGGAACGACTGGCGCGGCATGGGAATAGGCGAGGACGATTTTTGGGCGCCGTACAGCCTTGAGGGGAATATGGGCATAGCCGCAACCCTGCAGGAGATGGCGGTTTATTCGCGCGAAGGGCTCATAAAGCTGCTGCCCGCATTGCCGGCCGATTGGAAGAGGGGCGAATTTTCCGGCGTTTGCACCCGTACGGGCGCGGAGTTAGATGTTTCATGGGATATGAAAAAAGCCGTGGTCAACGTAAAGCTAAAGTCTCGCAAGGCCGCCGAGTTTGATTTGCAAGTGCCGCCGGGCTTCAAAAAGGTAAAAGGCGCGGGCGCGGAGCAATTCGACCCGAACACGGGAATTATCAAATTAGCCCTTGCCGCCGGAAAGGCTTACAACTTTGAAATAAAATGACGCGCCGAATGGTGTGCCTAAAGTCTTTACATGCATAGCGGGGAATAATACTCGGCACCGCTCCAACCTCATCCGCCGTTTTAAGTCAATAATCGCCAAACGCCGCGCTTCCGCCGCTGCGGAAGTAATGTCTGCAGAAAAAACGGAGGACCAATCGGAATCTTAATGAAAAAATTATTTTCAATAATACTAATTGTTCTACTGCTTTTTGGTTTGACAAGCTGCAAACATGACGATGATAAACTTCCGCAATTAAACTCGCCGTTTGAGATTTTTGAAATAAGCAAGGGTGCAGAAGCTCTTTATGACAAAAAGAACAATCAAGTTGTAACTATGGACGGTTTGTCTGTCGATATTTATTTTGTTCACAATATGCAGTTAAGGAATACGATTGAGGTAATTTCGGCAGAGCCGAATGATAGTATATCCGTTTTTGATGTCAACGACGGTTTTGTAGCCGTTGCTATTCGTAAAAATAAAAAAATTGATATATATGATTTATCTACTTTTGAGCTTGTAAAAGTTATTAATACGCAAAATATTATAACAACGATAAAATTAGACGGAGATAAAATATTCTACTCTGCAAACGGAGATATATATTTACTTAATTGGAAAAACGGCAAAGATGTTCCGCAATATCTTCTAAATGCAAATTCAAGTTTCATATTAGGGAAAGATAATACTATTTATGCCAGTAATTATCCCGGGGGCTATGACGGGAAACTTACCGTATACGATTATGTAAATGAAAAAATTTTGTATGAATATAGGGGTATGTATTCATCAAGTATAGCCTTTCCTTTTTTCGACGGCGTATATTTGCATTATATTGGCCGGACATTTGATATTGATAATTTTACAGTTTTTTCTGAAAATGGGTTGTCGTTTTCTTATACAGAGCATCCGGATTTTGCTCCGGAGGAAACTCTCTATCATTCCGATGAAATTTCTTTGGTCCAAGGCCGTGTTGATGTCCAAACAGGCGGTTATTTGTTCAAAATAGGTGTTTATGATATGAAAGCAAATAAGTTTATCCATATAATTGATTATAGCGTTTACTCTTTATATCCTGTAATAAAAATATCTGATAATATGTTTTTTCTTCATAATTACCATAGAGACATAGCTTTTTTGGATATTTCTAAAATTTGAACATTGGTATAGTGATATTTTATGGTATTTTAACGAAATTTCTTCGCTCCGCTTCACCCTTAATTCTCAACTTTCCAATTCTCCCCTAATCATATTCCCTATTCTCCCATCATACATTTAGAAGTAAACTTTCAAAATCAACGGGAGGGGTTTTATGGAGAAATTCGACCTTTATAAGGATATAGCGCAGCGCACGGGCGGCGACATTTATGTAGGCGTCGTGGGGCCGGTACGTGCGGGCAAATCTACTTTTATTACAAAGTTTATGGAAGCATTGGTGCTCCCAAACGTCGAAAACAAGCACATAAAAGAGCGTATGACCGACGAAATGCCGCAAGCGGCGGCCGGTAAAACCATTATGACTACCCAGCCGAAATTCGTCCCCAACGAAGCGGCGGCGGTCATGCTCCGTCCTAATGTCGAAGTCAAGGTTCGGATGGTAGATTGCGTCGGCTACCTTATTGACGGAGCGCAGGGGCACAAAGAGGGCGGGAAGCCGCGCCTCGTCAAAACCCCGTGGTCGGACGCCGAAATGCCTTTTGAGCAGGCGGCGGAGACCGGCACCAAAAAAGTCATAGCCGAGCATTCCACGATAGGCGTCGTAATAACGAGCGACGGCAGCATCGGGACGGAGCTATCGCGCGGTGCGTACCTAAAAGCCGAGGAGAGGGTGGTCGACGAGCTGAAAAGCCGCGGCAAGCCCTTTGTGGTCGTCCTTAACACTAGCAAGCCAACGAGCCCTGAAACTTCCAAGCTTACAGCAGGACTTAAAGAAAAATACAACGTCCCCGTGACCGCCGTCGACATACTAAATATGGGTATAGAAAACATTAACGGTATTTTGGAAAGCATACTATTTGAATTCCCGCTTTCCGACATAGAATTTGATATTCCGGAGTGGATGCAGACGCTTGAGTCCGAAAACCGTATCATTAAAGAGATTGCCGCCGGCATCACGGCGTTTGCCGCAAATGTTTCCAAAATGCGCGACTACCGGCTCGGCGAAAGCCTTTTTGACGCCAACAACGATTTGAACCCGATACAAACCGCCAACGTCAGCTTAGGCGAGGGCAGGATTATTTATTCGATAACCGCTAAGCCGCATTTATTTTATAAGGTTTTGTCCGAGGAGTGCGGCTGCGATATTTCGAGCGATTACAATCTGATGGCATACGTCAAAAACCTCGTTCACGCCAAAACCGAGTACGACCGTATCAAACGCGCGCTTGACGACGCGGAAGAAAACGGTTACGGCGTCGTTAACCCCGGCATGGAGCAAATGATGCTCGAGGAGCCCGAAATTCTCCGCAGCGGCGGCCGTTTCGGGGTGCGCCTGCGCGCCAGCGCGCCGAGCCTGCACATTATGAAGGTCGACATTCAGACCGAGGTAAACCCGCTGGTCGGCACCGAAGCCCAAGGCGAGGAGCTTGTCAAATACCTTTTGTCTGAGTTTGAACAAAACCCCAAAGGGATTTGGAAAACCCAAATGTTCGGCAAATCCCTTCACAGCCTTGTCAGCGAGGGGCTTAACTCCAAGTTGCACGCCATGCCCAACGACACCCAGAAAAAAATGCGCCGCACGCTCTCCCGCATCGTCAACGAGGGCCGCGGCGGGATTATTTGTATATTGTTGTAATATTCCTCTTTATCGGAATAACCAAAGCGGGCACTCGGTGAGTGCCCGCTTTGGTATTTTTTCGAATATTCATAAACCAAGAGTTCACTATAGGACTTATTTTAAGAATTTCCTAATTCAGAAAAAAAGCATTTTTTTTAGAAAAACCCTTTACAACGTCAATTTATTAAGGTATAATGTCATATGTGTAGTATTATGTCGAGAAGTATGTCGAAAAGTATACATTTTCGGATTATATACGCGCAATGCATAAATAGCGGCACGTTTCTTAAAAATAACATATGCAAAGGAGTTAAAAAAGATGAAACGGAGAATCGAAAATTCTGCCACAAAATCCAACAACGGACGTTGGAGGCTGGCTCTTGCTTGGTCGGTCGTTGCAGCGCTTTTTATAACGAGCATCGGGCTCGTTGTCGGAACGCTGTTCCCGAAAGGCCCGTCCGTCTTTGTCGCCCAAGCGGCGGACGCAGAGACCGCGCGCACTATGGATAGGGCGCCCGAACTCGGCGACGTCGTGTTGACTCAAGAGCCGTCGGGCAAACCTTATGTGCCCAACAGCTGGTCTTCGGAGAACGTATGGGTCGCCGAAGCGACTGAGGTCGGAAGTTCCGGTATCATTTTGGAATATACAACCGATATTGCCGCCGAGCCGGCAGTTTGGGCGGGCTTCGGCGGCGTTCCGGTCGAAGTTGAAGAAACCGGGTATGTCGCATTGCGGTTTGCCCAAGGCGGCTCTTATTCGGACGTGTTTTACATATGTATCAATATCGATACCGATGTAACCTTAGCCGGCCTCGATGCGGAGGTTTACGGCAGGCAGGTATATGTGATTCCGTTGGTTTCCGCTTCTCCTGTTGTTTACAGCTATTCGCTTGACAGCACGGACGGAAGCGACGGCTCCTGGCAGCTGCTTAATATGCTTACGATGTCGTTTTACGCGGACAAGTATGATACGACTGTTTGGATAAAAGCGGAAAAAGGTAACGGAGCCTTTGCGGTTAAGGCAGTCGCTATCGGCAGCGACCCCGCGCTTACAGGACAGACAAACGTAGTTGCGGTAAGAACCGATACCCCGCATTATATCAATCCAACCGCCGCCGCCAACGGGTGGCAGGACAATAGCGCGTTATTCAAATTGACGTTGGAAGGCGCGTTGACGTACGACGGAACAGGTACATATCAATATAACGTCAACGGCGGGAGCTGGAGAACTATTGTTATTGACGGAGTTCTTAACTATGAAATCGGCGAGGAAGTTTACTTTACGGCGGAATATACCTCGTCTACAGGAACAGGTATAGGCGACCAATACCGTTTTAGGTATGTTCGGGATGATTCCCCCACTGATTATACCGCGCCGTATCTCGTTAAAATAGACAAAAGCCCGTCTGCAGGGCCCGGCGCGCCCGTAGTCAGCCTAAACCCCGGACCGTCCGGCATACGTGTGCAGGGCTGGCCGGTGCGGGCGAATATATTAAATATGCCCATAAGCGGAATCGCCTCGGTGAGGATGTCCGCGTCGGTGGGATTTATAAGCTATACAAACTCTCAAGGGAGCGTTGTACAAAGTCAAACGGCCGTCCTGCCCGTCACCAGCCCGCTGACGTCCAGCTATTATGCGTTTGTTATTCAGTACCTGTCTAACAACGATTATACCGTAACCGTGCAGGTTACCGATAATATGGGCAGGACTTTTCAAGCTTTGATGAGTTTGGACGGCCCGGGAAACAACTCCGCGGATCCGATAACCGTTACGATATCGCCCGCCGTGGGTTATAACGCTAACACTCCCCCCTCTGCCGGCGGTCTTGCTTGGGCGCCGTCCGCCACGGTAGAGCTTAACGCGAATCAACTGCAGGGCAGTTCCCTGCATTATTCCAGAAACGGCTCCGACTGGGTTCCGATTCCGAAGTCGGGCGGCGCACCATTTCGCCTCACAGTCGGGTACGACCCGCTTAACCCCAACGCTTACGACCTCCCGGGGAACGGCATTTACTATTTCAGAGGATTGAGGAATAACGGTGCCCCTCACATTAACAGGTACGCTTTGATTATAACAAATATAGACGCTTATACGCCATCGCTGGAGATAGCAGGTTACAGCGACGGAGAGACGGTGTGGATGAACGAGGGAGAAAACCTTTATCTGCTTGCGGATTCGGGGCCGAGCGGCACAAACCGCATCGAGGTGCGCCGCAACGGCGCTCTGGTCACTCCGCCGGCAGCCCCGTACTTTACAGGCCCCTATTATATGGTCACCGAAAGCGGAACATATGAATTTAGGCTTCGTAACGAGGTGGGCAATATGTCCGGCTGGATTACGCTTACTATTAATGTCGACGAGACCGAGAATCTGACTTTGGATGTAACCCGCGACGAAGACGGAAATTTTGAAGTAATCGATTCGTTTAAGTATTTAGACGGATATTTTGTATTTACGCTTGAAGCGGCGTCGTTGCAGTCGCCGGGCGTACCCTTAACATATTATTATTCTTTCTCGACCGACGGCGGCAATAGCTGGTCGCAATGGATAGAAATAACTCCCGGTAACGGCGGCGCGCTTGTTCCGAAGTCTTTCAGCGGCCCTATAACCTTTACCGTAGAGGGAAGCATAAACGCCGAATTTAGATTTATGGCGGAAACTCTTAACGGAACCAACGGAATTGACGGATTTAATCCTGAAACTTTTGAGGGAGACCCGGACGATACCGAAGAAAATATTTATTTGACCCGTATCGTAGATAGTTCCGTTACGGCTTTAGGCGGCTTCGAGGCTCTTGAAGCGCTTGAAGATATCGAAGTTCAAGTTAATTGGGACCCCGCGGAAGCTATTCAAACCGCGGAAATTAGGGTAAGCAGCCCTCTTTACGAGGAGTTGAATACACCGTATTATGTTGAGTACCGTATAGCTACCAGCATTTCCGTCGGAGGCGTGCCGACTTATCCCGTAGGTTGGCAAACAAACTCTGTCCCGTGGGAACTTCTGCTGCGTCAGACGGTCGAATCTACAGTCATGATTCAATTCCGTGTACGCGCTGCAGGCTCTTCCGTTTACTCGGATATAGTAGAAATAACCTTAACACCGGATATTAGCAATCCGAAACCTATATTCCACCATGCGGAACCCATGCAATCGGGTTGGGTAACTTATCTTGAAATATATCTGGAAAGCTCGATGAACCTCGATGACAATCCTGTAGGCGCGGTTTTCCAATACAGATTTGCCGGAGGAACATGGCTCGATGTCGAAGATTATGTGCTAGACACGTCTACCGGCAAAATGCTCGGCATCATCAGAATAGGCGCAGGCTGCGCGCAGGAGTATTATTCCGGCGCGATAGAGATTCGGGCGAGAAACCGCGCCAAAGAGAGTGCGCCTTGGACGCCGGGTTCTCCGATTATTCTAAACGGCCAAACCGGAACGCCGATGGTTGACGCATACGCGTTTGCCGATGTTTTCGGTACGGATGACGGCATCCTTGACGCAAATTTGGATTGGACTAACGACAGTATAGAATTAGATTTTTCGGCCTTTAACGGCGGCAGCGGCTTCTCCAGAGTCTGGGTGGAACAGCTTGTCGCCGGTAACTGGGTTCTGTATCAAGATTTACCGCTTGACAGCGGCGCGCTTACGGTTAGCACAATTACAATAGCGCAAAACGGCATGTACAGGCTTAATGCCGCAAATAGGCTAGGTATTACCGCTGTTAAGCAGTTTGAAATTAGGCGCATAGACCTTAAACCCCCGAAATTCGAGATTTCTTTTACCGGCAGAGCCTCGGGTTGGGAAGGAGATAATCTTGCCCTTTCGGCCTCAACCGAAGGCGTAACCTTTACCGTTACCGCCCTTTGGATTAAAGACGCTCCGTTAAATTTAGGCGAGGTGCCGTTATCTCCTGCATATTATGAATACATGATTGCCGACCTGGATAATCCTGCAAACGACACAAATTGGATGCCGTTAACGCCAGTCTATCCCAACATGGTTTTCACTCTCGCAGTAAATAATCCCGGCAAATATGAAGTCCGTTTTAGAGCGTGGTCAGATGCAGGTAATGTATACGGTTATGATGAATATGATTCGGATACATACAGCGAGTTTTCCTACATTGTTTGGATAGAAAGCGGAGCGGCTTTTTATATAGAGGCTGATTATCAAAAGTCGGGATACACTAACGGCTCAGTAGAGGTAAACCTTACTACCAATACAGGGAATACGGCGGCGCAATTTTGGCAGACGGATAATATTGGCAACAAAATTGACCCGTTGGCCGTCGGCGCAGGCGGCGCAGGGACAGCGGTTTTCTATGCCGCTTCTAACGGGCAATACTATTTTATAGCCGAAGCCGCGGGAGTTTATACGCCGGTTTTTGAAGTCACAATAGGCGTCATAGACCAATTTGTTCCCACATTTACCGTATCGGCGGCAGTGGCTTCGGGCAGTACTTCCGATGGGAACTGGTACACAGGCGCCGTAACGTTTACTTTTAACCCCACCAATGCACCCTCCGGCGTTAATCAAGGCCGTTCGGGCGTAACGTATTGGTACAGAATCGACGAGGGCGAATGGCTTCAAACGCTCGTGCCGACCTTTACCCCGTTAGGCCTTGTTGTGCCGCCGAACGGTTATGATAGTTATGAAATCGAATTCCAGATGCGGACGGGAGCCGTGAATGTAAGCGGTACGCAAAACGGTACAAATCTTGTAAATACAGTCACGAGCGCCAGAACAATCAATTTCGATACATTTGTGCCCGAACTGACATTAATACCGTCTGCTGTTGCTCCTACACAGGTGGAATACCTCACTATTGATATTACAGCGAAAATAGGCGCAAGCGGCATTCGACTCGGGGAAAACGATTACATCGGAAGAGTAGAGGTGCTAGAGGATGGCTATTACGTAGAGATTACCGGGACTTGGTATGATAATGAAGACGGAACGTACACGTTTACCGCGGACGAGCCCTATTATGTCGACCAATCCGGAACCTATAATTTTTATGTAACTAACGGCGCGGGCAGGACGGTTTTGAAGCAGATTCTTATTAATAACATAGACAGCATGGCGCCCGTCTTTGGCGTAACTCCTAACGGCGTGGTTAACACCGGCAGGTGGACGCTTAATGAGGTGACGTTTACCTTAACTCCGGATAACAACGCTATTCCCAGAACCGGCGCTATATATTATTATACGTATACCGTCTATTCTTACGAAGACGGCGTTAAAGGAGGAGCTTTAGAAAGCGATACTATTCCGATAGCATGGATAATGCCTAATTCCGATTATATAACTGACCCGTATGCGCCGCCGTTTTTGTATGACGTATACATTTATGATTTTGACGCAGGCGCCGGTTACTGGCTGTCAACTAAGTATGACCCGGAAGAATTTGACCCGGAAGAATTTAATGGGGTATTGTATGAAACATATGCGGAATATATAGCTGCGAGATTTGCCGCCGCCATGACGATTACGGCGGCACCCGGCATCAATGACTATAGCTTCAGCGCGGTATCCGGCTCCGGCAAGCCTTATGCAGTCGCCACGGTCTATAACGTTAAGTATGACGAAATAACTCCCACGATTGAGATTATACCCCAAAATGCTGAATCAAAATTCCCATTTAATACTGACCCGGATGAGCTTGATCCCAATCCGGATAAATTCTACGGCCCGGCTTCTGCCGAAATTGTTGTTACGTTCGGCCGCAGCGGAGGTATGTTTGCAATATCTGACCCGTACGGCTACAATATCAAAGCCAATAAGGGCGAGGAATTCGATAACAGTAACGATGCGAGGACATGGACATACTCCATAGAAAATATCCCTAGCGGCTTCTACGTTCTCGACAGGAACGGCGCTTATATATTTACTATAACTTATAATAATAACGTCATTGCCGACGTAAATTATTTCATCAACCAAATCGACAACGAAAAGCCCATCTTCAGCGTAGATTCCGACGGCGCGACATGGAACGGCAGCGCGAATTGGACATACGAAGACGTCGAGTTCACTTTCACCTTGCAAAATTACGACGTCGTTAAGTCGCCTGTTACATACTGGTACTGGAGAGAAGATTTGCCGCTTCAGAATCCGCAAAGCATAATGCCTTTGTCTGCCGATAATTTAGCTGGCGACGGTTGGACTGAAATTGAGGCTTTTGTAAGAGAAGCCGATTTATTAAACTTTACGCTCCCGACTTCTGCTGCTAACGGATACTATTACTTTATAGCGGTAACCGAACTCGGCGTTATTTCCACTACCGTCAGCCAGGGATGGAGGGTTTGTTTCGACACGACATGGCCTGAAATTGCATTGGTCGGCTACCTTATCGGCAGCGTAGAAGACGGCGAATACGTTGAGTCTTCCTCTTTGCCGACAGGTTGGACAGACCAAAACATAACGCTTTATTTTGAACTGACGACAGCCAATTTAGCTCCGGCGACGATTACCCAAACCGGCTCTGCTATCGGAACATGGAGCGCTGTACCAGGTAAGTTTGATGACAGCGAAACCAGTAATACGGTTTCCTACACTCATTCCTTTACGTTTACGCAAAACGGCACAATCAATTTGCGCGCACAAAGCCAAAACGGCTACTATTCCGGTGCCCCCTCAAATCCCACCGTCGGAGCTTGGCAGCCTTTTGAAATCGCTAACATAGACAAAGAAACCCCAACAATAAGGGTGTCGACCGCATATACAAGCGGAATGTGGACTGACCAGAACGTGCAGTTTACATTCGGCTATTACGGAACCGCACCTAAATCGCCGGTGATGTATCAATACGTTAAGACAGATTTGACCGGCAATGATTTGGAATTATGGCTGGCAGATGACGGCAATTGGGAAGATGTTCGCGACAGCGGCCAGCCCAGCAATATTCTGCGGCTTACCTCAATGAGCGACAACGGGACATACTACTTCCGCCTCGTAACGGGTACATGGGTCTCCTATTTGACCGCCCCCGACGACGATGAAGTTTTGGACTTTTATGTTGTAAATATTGACATAGAGGGCACGGTAGTATTTGGCGATGTCGAATACCGTATCGGCAGCGAAACCGGCGATGTCATTGACGCTATCAGCGGCATGGATTATACCAACCAAGACATTGTTGCCATCTTTACCGTCAACTTTACCGGCGATTTCGGGGCCGTATCTGTACCCGTGTTAGCGGACAACGGAACGTTAAAACTCATCGACGAGGACACTGGCAGCTTAACGCGGACATATGCCTATACGCTCAAAAATAACACCTCCGTGACAATTACGGCAAAAAATCCTAACAATTCGACAGCCACTATAACACTCTCTGCCAATAACCGTATTGACACCACTGCGCCGCTAATCAACGTGGTAGCCGTTAACGAAGGCAAGGCGACCAAAGCAGACGTTTCTTTCACGCTGAGCATGGGCAGTGTGCATCTAGGAAACGTACAATTCTATCAATACATATACAACGACGGCGTTAACGGTTGGACGGAGTGGGAAAACGGAATTTTGGATTTCACTAACTCATACAGTAATCCTTATTGGAATCACAACACCCTTACATTTACGCTTCCCGCGTCCGCAGAAGACGCCAATAACGGTAGCTATCAATTCCGCGCGGTCACCAGTATCATAGTTGCTTCAGGCGGCGTTAATATTGGCGGCACGCTTTATGGAGTAAGCGGAAATCTTACAACGTATACCGTCAAGATTGTTACCGACGAGCCGTACGCCGAATTCCACGGCGTTTACGATTTGGACGGCAACAAACTGGGAGCGGGGGACTGGATTAATCAAAATGTTTATGCCGTTGTAAGCGTTAATTACCTTGATTTCGGCCCCTATTCCGGACTGACGGGCAAAGACTTGCTTGTTTTTGCAGGTAACAATAAAACGAACGTCGTTGACATTACCTTTGTAACCGATATAACAGATTTTAGCGTCCAATTCTCCGATTTGGAAGAAATAGACGACGTCAGTATTCGGTGGTTCATAATCGAATATTCCGCTAACGCCACAATCAACGTATGGTCGGTCGCCGAAACCTATGGTAATACGGCATTTGATACTATCCGTTTTGACAATATCGACAAATTCCCGCCTGCATTCTCGGTGTCTAACAACGTCACATCCGGACTTAACCCCACCGACCTTCCGTGGCATACCGGCGTTGTAACATTCAGCTTTGCCCCTACGGGCGATGGCTTGAGCGTAATTTCCGGCATAACCTATTATTATTCGGAAACCGGCGGGATATGGACTGACCCCGACACGGACGAGGGCAGCGTTTGGGCAAAGACTACCGGCGCCGCGTCTCATGACGTAAGCGGCAACATGAAGGATAAGATATATTACTTCTGCGCTGTGTCCGGCTCGGGAGAAAGCTCCTCTATAGTCGGCCCTTGGACAGTCAACATCGACAATGTACCGCCCACAATCGAAATCGTCGGTTATAAGATAGGCGACGGCGACTTTGTACAAAGCTCTGCCGTGCCCGCGCCTAATAGCTGGACCGACCAAGACGTAACGGTATATTTCGCAACAAAGGCGGGAGAATCCGGTGCCGTCCCTGAAATGCGCAACGAGGATTCGCGTTGGTATCTAAGAAGTGGAGACTTTGATGTCGAAGCCGAAGAAGGCACAGAGACAATATCCTATACGGCTTACTGTATATTTGGAAACAACTCCTCGATTGAAGTGCGCGCCTTTAGCGGAAGCGGTTTATATTCTGCATATATGCCCGTCACCTTAGTAGATGTTATTGATAGGGGGGTTCCGGTCTTTG
>Ga0123353_10008722_pt1 | contig 13883 bp, 5 predicted proteins | sample TergutLab28metaG_3_FD_92763 | JGI IMG/M metagenome (GOLD analysis project Ga0123353, IMG submission 92763) | Labiotermes labralis P3 segment gut microbial communities from Petit-Saut dam, French Guiana - Lab288 P3 | ecosystem: Host-associated > Arthropoda: Insects > Digestive system > Gut ... | reverse complement strand
GCATTCAATAAGGAAACAAATGCCTTTATCCCCAAGGAGGCTGTTGACAATGCTACGACAGTAATGAGCGTTATTGACAGTTTGCCCGTGATTTTTCATTCAGAACAAAAAGACAAACTGTTGCATGAAGCAAACGGCACGAGTTCCATGCTTCTCGAAATGCTACAAAAGGGGTTTAGCGACCGTTATAAACGAGCAGGAGATATGTACTACAGGGGTCGGCTCTCCTTGGTCGATGTCTATAGATACATCTTGGAACACTACTATCCAGCAGGGATGAAGCTTTATGTCAGCCAAGAAACCGTGCGCATACGCGCATATATAAAAACGCTTTTTGGAGATATTAAACTACCAGCAAATAACCGTGCTATTGATGCTCGGATAGCGGATATTTCCGTGCTTTTTGACAGGGGCATGTATATTCATCCCAATTATATTGACATCAAGCAGGCGTTGCTCGATGAAATCTTTGAGTACATCCGTGAATCTGAAAGAAAGTCCTTTTCATTTAACGAATTGTTTGAAACGTTTAAGAACGACTTATTGCAGTCATCAAATGTGACAAATAGGTACTTCCTGCAAGGCGTGCTGAAATATTTTTGCAGAGAAAACCTGTTTTTCACAAGGGACGTAGTAACAAAAGAAAAAGGTGCTGGTTTAAGCTCTGAAATCGAAGACTTCATCAGGGAAAGGGGTATCGCGCACAAGTCAGAGATTTTTGCGGCATTCCAGGGGTTGACTGAGATTATGCTCTCGATGAAACTTAGTGCATCGGACTGCATAATCGGACTGAGCAACGGTCGATACATGAATGCGGATCTACTGGATATTAATGAAAAAGATTACTCTATCAAGGAAGTGATAACACGGAATACGCACAAGTTCCCCATCAGCTCGCGAAGATTGCTTGAGGAACTATGGGTAACGCACCATGATTTCATGACACGTAATGATGTTAGCGACCAAGGGAAACTATATGGAATCGTAAAGTATATGTTCCCTGACGAGTTTTCTTTTTCGCGTCCTTTTATTGCCCAGCTTGGTGTTGATGAGATGACAAATATTTCAGTCTTGAAACAGCACCTATCTGAGTATCAAAACATTTCCGTCTCGGACATCAGGGCAATTTGCGACGAAAACCAGCTTAGATTCCTTTCAATACGAGAACTGATTAAGAGTCTGAACGACGACTTCCTTCGTATTGACGCGACCACACTCAGCAGATATGATGCGACCGCTTTTGAAGACACTGTATTGATTGGCATTTTAGAAATGCTGAATGACCTTATTGAGAAACACGCCTGCATACCCGGCAGCAGGATTACAGACTTCTTATTTTTCCCAGCAATACCTTTCGATTGGAACAGTTTTATTTTGCGAAGTATTGTCGAGCGGTATCTCAATGGTGAAATTGAAATGATAGATATACCAAATACAGATGTGTTTATGCACAATACGATTTATGTTGATATTACGGCAGAAATAGACGATTATGAGAACTTACTAATCTCTGTTTTGAAGAGAGAGCATCAAAGCGAACCATTCAGGAGCGTAATAGAAGCGTCAGACTGGTTGGGGCATGAAGGTTTTTATATCGATACTCCACCAAAATGCCTAACAGATGGCAGGCTTATCTATGAAGACGATTTTGGACAAATACAGATTGGTTAGGATTGCAGCGAATGTATAATCACACTTGGGACAAGGAGACAGGGGGGTATCTGCTTGACACGAAAGTATCCGGAGCAATACTAGAGGTACGCCCGGTATACAAGGAAGAGCTAATGCTATTGGGTTTTGATGATCAATTTGGCTGGATAATCCCTGACACAGATTTGCCTTTAATGTGGGCTGAGGGGCGGAGATACACCTATTGGGGCGAACGGATAGCAGAAGCGGTTGGAGGTGGATTGTATGAGCTACCAACCTTGAAAACGTCCCTCAGGGATATAGAATTAACTCCCGTGAACATCCAGGGGATGGTTGAAAAAAACCGGACGCTGATGACAGGTTTAGAGCAGAAAACGCTGAAATTCATCTATAACACAGAAAAATCTCATAAAAGCAAAACAGACTGTTCATATGTCGCATTTAGTGGCGGAAAAGATTCGGTGGTTATGTTGGATCTTGTCCACAGGGCATTGCCTCATGACGAGTTCAGCGTGGTGTTTGGAGATACGACAATGGAACTACAGACAACGTACCAAATCATTGAAGATGCGAAAGCGCGTTGGAGCAATCTAGAATGGCATTCTGTAGCCGCTCCGTTTACAGCAAAAGAGTCTTGGGAGATTTTCGGGCCTCCTGCCAGAACCTTGCGTTGGTGTTGCAGTGTCCATAAATCTGCTCCATCTATCCTGAAAATCAGGGAGATTCTTGCAGAGAAGCGCGGATGCTCAGTTCAGGATATCGGGAAGTTCAAAACCCTTGCTTTTCTGGGAATTCGTGCGGAAGAGAGCGATGCGAGAGCAACATACGGTTTTGTTTCAGATGGAAATAAACACGCCGTTCAAATTAACTGTTATCCAATTTATGAGTGGAATACGAGCGAGCTATTCCTTTACATTTACCAACACAATTTGCCGTTCAATGAAGCCTATAAGGTGGGCGTACATCGTGTTGGGTGCTTATATTGCCCGATGTCTGCAAAATGGTATGAGTGTATAATGAATCATGCATATCCCGATGAGTTGTCTGTATTTATTAATCATGTAACGATAGCGATAGATAAGAGTTTTAGTAACTCCGCTAAATTAAGAGGATATCTCTCTGAAGGCGGTTGGAAGCAGCGCACAAGCGGGAAAACACTTAAAAACCCCTTAAACAAAATAGTGGAAATGGAAAACGAAGACACCCTGCAAATCATTGTACGTGATGCGAACCATCGATGGGACACATGGCTGCCAACGATTGGTACAGTGATAGAGATAGAAAAAAACACCTATCAGCTATCTTTCAAGGGCAATAGTGCTACTATTGAGGTGACTGACAAGCCAAATATTTGCTTAATTTCATTAAAGAAGCCACATAGAACTCAAACGTCTATTCGATTCACTTATTTGTTTAGGAACGCAATACATAAGGCAGCTTACTGCGAAATGTGTCAGTCATGCATGGCAGAGTGTAATGTCGGGGCGCTACGCATGGACATGTCAGGGATAAATGTTTCGGGATGTACTCACTGCGGGAGTTGCCTGACTTTTGAACGTAGAGGTTGCTGGGTAGCTAAATCAAAAATGTCTGTGGGGGAAAGCAATTTGAGTGCAAAAAATGTTGATCGTTACAAGAATTTTGGTTTCAGACAAGAATGGCTTGATATTTATTTTGAAGACATTGAAGGGTTTTGGCAGAACGAGCGCATGGGTTCGCACATGTTTATTAGCTTTAAAGTATGGTGTAAAGAAGCTGAGTTGCTTGATGCGACAAACAATCCACAAAAAATAGTTAAACATTTTTTGAAAAATGGAAGCAATAACCCGTTGATATGGGCATATATCTATAATAATCTTGCTTATAACTCACCAATTGTGAGTTGGTTTATTCAAAACTGCAGTTTCGGAATGAGTTATCAAATAGCAGATTTGCAGATTATGTTAGGTGATAATTACTCTGAGACTACACGGAAAAATGCGTTATCTGCGTTGAAGGATACAATGAAATCTTCTCCAATCGGAAGTCTTCTGGGACAGGGCAGTTGTGAGATGAAAGGTAAATCAGTCATCGCAATTACACGCAGAGGTTGGGTGAACCCTGAACCGCTTGCCATATTGCATTGTCTTTATAAATTTGCAGAAGCATCGGATCATCTCTACAGTTTCACTTTATCCGATTTGTATGACACAGAGCCCGCAAGAGGTGGATTGACACCAAACCAGCTTTATAATATCGACAAAGAATCATGTAAGCATATATTGGCAATACTTGCACGGGATCACGGTAATTATATATCAGTCAATTTTAACAAGGATATTATGGAAGATATATATCTGACAAGCGGAAAGAAATCCATTGATGTGACCGAACTCTTTTAAGGGGGCAATACAATGAGTAGGAAATACAGCGAGTATTTGTCAGTTGATTCTGACTTTATTCCAGTTTTCTCTGAGCATAGCGATAGAAAATTCCCTGGAAAGTGGAAATCATTCTATCCTCATGACAGCTTTAAGTCCATCTTGTCACAGCTTATAGACACGCTTGAAAAAGGGAGTACATCAAAGGATCTCCCCATGTGGATATACGGCGCATATGGCTCAGGCAAGACTTTCGCGTCATTTGTTATAAAGCACATCCTTGAGGACGATTTGTCAGAAATTGAGGCTTTCTGCAGAGCCAACGACTTGCTTCCGCTCTATTCCCGTATTGAGGGCATCAGAAAAAAAGGCAAAATTCTTGTCGTCCACCGCAGTTCGTCGGCGGGCATTGTGGGAAACAATAGGCTGATGAACTCCATCGTTGAGTCAATCCGCAGTTCGCTCAGAACAAACGGATATTCAAATATGGGGGGGCAAAGCCAGTATGATATTATCCTTGATACCCTGAAAGATCCATCAGCATCTTTCAACTTTGCAAACGCTTTTGCCAAGTACAAACGTAAGTTCGATGGGTATGCCGAACCATCAAGTGTTGTCCGAGATTTGGAAGAGCTTGGGCCTGAAAGTACAGCAGACTTGCTGGAAACGATTGTTGAAGTAGCCGAGCTGGAAAACTACTTCTGGTCAACCGACTCCGCTGATGTTATTGCATGGATTAGAGACGTAACACAAAAGAACGATATTTGCGCGATGGTTTTTATATGGGATGAGTTCACTGAATACTTCAGAATCAATCAGAACAATATCACTGGACTTCAGGAAATCGCACATGCTGCACCTGAAATCAACTTCTATTTCTTCCTTATTACTCACAGCGGTAAGCAAATCATCAGCGACCAGAATGCAAGGAAAGTTATTGAAGCACGATTCAAGATAAAGCCTATTGATATGGCTGAAGCGACGGGCTTTAAGCTGATGGGGCAGGCTATAGCAAAGGATCCTGATTTATTTTCTGAGTGGGTTGGCATCAGGGATGATTTGTGGGGTCGCGTGGAGTTAAATATCAAAAAATCCGTAGTTCAACATGGAAGAGATATTATTGAGAATGAACTTATAGACCTTTTGCCTATCCATCCGTACGCTGCGTTTCTTCTGAATGTAATAGCATCTGAAATCAGTTCAAATCAGCGGACAATGTTTCAGTTTTTGTCAGGTGATTTGGATTCCGGAGAGAACGAAAGAAGGAATTTGCGGTGGTTTATTGAAAACCACACATATGATGTCGGAGGTTGGCCTTATTTGACAGCCGACAATATATGGGACTACTTCTTCACGGAGGATAACCCAGACTTAAACGATGTTTTTCGTACCGCTATCGCGCAGTATGAGAACTTTGCACCAGTTTTCGAGGAAAACGATGACAAACTAAGAGTCCTGAAAGTTGCACTTTTATTGTCGTCACTTCAAAGTAAAGCAGGGGCAAGCAGGGTGCATGGGCAGTCCATACTACTTCGCGCAACGCTCGGGAACATAGCAACTGCATTTTTTGGCACACCAATACAGAAGGACATACCGAGGATAATGGCTGAGTTCGTCGCAAAATCAATGTTTTCGTCAGTAATGGTCGGTGACGATACTCTATACATACCACCGATCGGTAACATAGATCAGGAGCGTTTTGATAAAATTTTTGAAGAAATCCGACATGTTGTATCATTTGAAAGAATTCTTTCCGATTCAACGAGTGAAATTGCAGAGCATATGCTTCCTGATGGTTTTCTCCAATACAGGTACAAAACGTTCTTGATAAGCACAAATCCAAATGCAGTGAAAAACGCTATAGAGCAGGCAAAGATGCTGGGAACAAACTCGTCACCTCTGTTCTATTTATACTCACTCAATGAAGCGGAGCACTCGAAAAGTGCAGATGTCGTAAAGAAACTTCTCGAGGATGTAGGCCGTAATGCTGTCATAGTTGATTTTTCTAGTACACCATTTTCAGATGATTCTTACAAGAGATATCTCCATTCTAAGACTGAGGAGCGATATTATGGCAAAGAAAGCACTCAAACGCAAATTGCTAAACAGAATGCGGCATCAATAATCAAAGAGTGGAAGAATAAGCTCACTGTAACCACTGTCGACATCTATCCTGAAGCCGACGGTCAGGTCACAAAAGCCCAAGGCGGTGGTAATATTCGCAAAAAACTGCGCGAGTTTAACAATTTATGGTTTGGGTGCGGTTTGGAAGAAATTTCGGTGAACGATAAGTTATTCTCTCCTAGTGGATACTCGGATAAAGTTGCGCAAATGGCAATGGGTCACATCACAGTACCACCTAACTTCAGTTATCTGCAACATATTTCCGGTAGGCTGTCGCAGGATAACATTTGGTCGAATCCCGACTATATGTCGGCTTTACCAAATCATCCACTCTCCCGCATGAAGCGAAGCATAACAGATGTTATTGAGCAGGCATTTTCCTCCAACAACAGTATGGTTTCCATAGTGGACATATGGAATGCGCTCAAAAAGCCTGAATTTGGCCTTATGAGCTGTTCCGGGTCTGTTTTTCTAATGGGCTTTTTGCTTAAGGAGTATGCGAATGGACGTTTTTATAAGTTTGATGGGGCGAATACTGGTCAAGAACCACTGAATCCAGTAGATTTGAGCAATCTTGTATTCTTTGCTGTACAAGAATCGCCAAAAGCAAGAAACCAGTTTATTCTCAAGCAAAAGCCTGAACATATGGAGTTTTGCGCATTGTCAGGAAACGTATTCAAAATTGCGAAAGATAAGCAGAATTCCATTCAGGATATTGCAAAAAATATCGGTGTGTTTCTGAAAGACAATGGATATCCATTATGGTCGCTCAAGAACTATTTTTATGTTGATTTAGACGAACATGAGTTACGCGATGAGATGAGTAATGCAGTTTCGTTGTATTGCGAACTTGTTTCCCCAGAAAAGTTGGCTGGCAGGGAATCGGCAAAAATCGCAGAGGAACTATATGCACTCTACAAACGTAATGCGGGGCTTGATGCAGTGCTCACTGAGGCAGTACGAGTGGAAAATATGAAAACTGGTATGGCCTATTACATTGCATCCTACTGTCCAGAGCTTATTTCTTCAATGAAGCGACTTGGCGTATCAGAGCAGATCATGCTTAGTTCCCTTATTAAAAAGCTGTCGCCGGATTCATCGTATTTGTGGAATGTCGGTGACACCAACAGACAAATCGACAACTTGTTCGATGAATACGCCCTCATTGAGGCAATCAATCTCATTTTGACTTCTAAAGCAACTTCAATCGAGGATGCCATTGACGGGGTTGAAAAAAAACTCAACTTGATTCGGTTGCCGTACCCCTTTGTTATTGACGAATGCCCAGAGTTGTCAGACATATTCAAAGCGTTATTCGCCTTAAGGAACCACACGTACACTAACATCACCGAGGTCATTATGCGACTAAAAGCAGACGCGGCTAGGTTTAGCGCTTTCTGCTCAAATCAGAATGCGACCTTTTCATCAGTAATCTCAAGTCACCTGGGACAACTTTCGTCAGACGAAAGCGCACATCTTTTTAGCAAGTCCCCTGATAAAACGCTGTACGTCAACGCTGATGAGTTCCTCCAAACAATGACGTCAGTTCTGAATGATTTCAGAAAGAGCAAGAAAATCAGCAAACTGTTCGAGCTGTGGAAGGATAATACAAAGACAGAGTCTCCTGCGCAGTGGTCAGAGGATCATAACTTAAGTATCCTATGTCTGTTCGATGGTCAAACTGATCAAGCTTCGCGCACATTTGATCTGTTGAATATGACGCGCATACCGCAATCTGAAACCGAGATAGACAAAGCAGTTGAGTTCCTGCAGGATGTTGTTTTTGCTGTCATCAACGACCCTGCCGAATGCGAAAGACTGTTTATTAACTACTTTTGTGCGGAGTATGCAAGTCTGTTTGATAAAGCGGATGAACTGAAAGCCGCCCTGCATCAAGCGCTGGGCGATAATGTCTACGCATGGCATAACAGTCGCAGGGCCACTGAAGTGTGCGTTGAAACGCTTGTAGGGGAAAAGTATCATGCTTACTATAAGCCAAAGGTTATTGAGAAAATTGCGGGGATGAAGGCTGACGAGGCGCAGCGATTGCTTACAGGGCTGGTTGAGAGCGAGCCTTCCGTAGGAATTCGCATTTTGAAAATGAGGTGAGTGCGAAAATGCGCAGTTTTAAAACATATGATGATTTGGTCAATTACATAGATAGCGACGCAAAAGTTGCGGACATCTGCCCGGTACGCTTTATCAATGTGGAAGCAATGCGAACATGGGTTCGGATTAAAGCGCATCTGTCAGGTGTAGCGAGTACGATCAGGCTGTCTGACTATTGCGAAACAGACGATGTCGCACCAAACTTGTTTCGCCTAAAGAGCAAGTTCAGTCATATCATTGGCAGTGTACTAATACTGCCAGTGTCTGAGTACTTGAGAATCAACAGACCGCTAGCGGAAAAAACGTTGTCCGATTTACTGAAGATGCCTTATACTGACAACAGTTCAGGTAAGATTCGTATATACGTACCCTTATATCGGATGCGCGACGTTCTTAATAATATTCACCTTGACCCCCGGAACAGAAATGCCATACTCTCATTAGTGGAAAGTGCTGAAATTGACTATTCCCTGACTATAGTCCAAAAAGGGCTAAATTTTCAGAGCTACGGCAATGAAATAGAAGGATTCAGGAACTACTTTATTTACTGGGAGCAAAACCCGGACAAACCAATCATATTGAAAACCAGCATTGCTGTTCTTTACTCGGATATCGTGTTTTCAGATAATGTAGAGGTTGTTGTCACAGAGTTTGATGTCCTGCGCCGATTTGGGCTTCCTACTGTGTTCACAAAGGAAATGGGCAACGATAGGCACTGGAAACAGTTGACAGATGACATGAGTGGTGGGAACAGCATTGTGGCGACCATCTGCGAACTGTTACAGACGTCAGCATACAGCGAGGGGTTATGGAGGCAATGGACATCTCTTGACGAATATAGGCGATGGTTGCTATGGATTCTTGCGAGGATATGCGCGAAAAGCGATTATTTACAATTGGTTCTGAACGCTTCTTCTTCGGTCAGCGAGTTCGAAAAGGAGTTGTACATGTTAATAGCTCAGTTTGCGGATTCACCAAATTATCGCGATTTGTACAATCAGAGGAAGCAATTGCTATTGAGCATAGGGCTGACTCCATTAAATATCTGGATATCTGACAGTTCTGTTGATGGAGGGCTACTTTTTAAATACCTGACTGATAATTCTATTGAAGAGCGCATGAGAATACTGGAGTTAGCGGCTTCGGTAGCTAGTTGGGGCACATATCTCGAAAGCTTGAAAGATATATATCAGACTCTCTGGGAGTATCTTCAGCCGTGCAGCATTGCCGATACCAGGATTGCCGAGTATTTTGACTTATACAAAAAATGCAAAGTGAAAGACAGCTTGTCGGATGAATTTTCAAAGCTTGTGGAAGAGTTCGCTGCAGAGAAATGCAAATCGATTTGGCAACTGAAATCACGAAATGCAATTGTCAAGTCGCAATATACCAAAGACTCAGCGGTTTTCTTTGTCGATGCGTTAGGAGTTGAGTATGCGGGAATGATTGAAAACCTTTTTGACCCGGAGCTGTATGACGTGGTTTGTGAATTTGGGTACTGTAATTTGCCCTCAGTTACGGAGGAAAACAACGATTTCTATAAAAACCGGAATCACATCCAGCCATTTACTGAACTTGATAAATGGAAGCATTCTAACTGCACCTATCCTGAGAGCATTGCGCGTGAATTGGAGGTAGTATGCGAGTTGAAACCTATAGTTGATAATGCGTTAAAGACGCACTCAAAGGTGATAATAGCTTCAGATCATGGCTCCAGCCGGATGGCTGTCATTTCGAAAGGCGAATCGCATCATGCAAGCGTACACGCGAAGAAATACAGGTACGGGAGATATTGCTTTGATGAGACAACGGACTATAGTTACATTGAAGGGTGCATACATTACGATGGATACTGGATGTTTGGAAACTATGACAGGTTTTCCCAATCCGGGGCACCGACTTATGAAACCCACGGGGGGGCAAGTATAGAAGAGATGATAGTTCCTGTGATTTGTATTAGCAGAAAAATCGAAATTGAAAACAAAATTGAAGTGTTGACTCCCGAGATCAAACTTCCTGTCAACAAAACTGTTGAAATTCGATTTAGAAGTACAATGATTATGGAAAATGTAGTTGTTCGTGTTGATGGGAAAACATATCAGTGTTTGCATGAAAATGGTATATACTTTTACGAGCAGCATATAGAAAACGCAAAAGAAATTTATCTTGCCAGAGTAATCAGTAATGGTGCAATTGTTGGTGAGTTCGAGTACGTAGTTTCACACCCCATGGGACAACACAAGAAATTTGATATTTAGCTGGAGGGATTATGCAGAATCCAGGTTTTGAGAGTCGTTTAATTGAGGCGTTTGGGGATATGCTTGTATATAAAAGTCCCGAAAATGGAAAATTTTTTTCAGCTTTAAGCTTGCCCTCTTTCATGCGGGATTGGCTAGTTATGCGATTCTCGGATAAGAAAGGGAAAATCGAAAAAGATACTATTTCGGAGTATGTTAAGAGAACCATACCCAATAAAGCACAGTGGAAGCAACTTCTTTTTGAAATGCTAAGAAATTACCAACCTGCGAGATTTCTGGCAAAAATCAAGATTGATTTTGATACATCATCACGTACAGCCTTTTTTCATTTGCCGGATTTTGGCGTCCCCAAGACAAAAGGTGAAGCTATTGCAGATTGGGATGTGATAGAGCGCAACAAGGAGTACATTCTCGCTCCAAACGAGGTTTGGGGAATCGTTGAGATAGTGTGCGAAGAACATAGCGATTATCCAAATCGCAATGTATTAAAACTGATTGATTTTACACCATTTTGCCCATATCAGATAGATATGGACTACTATTGCGAAGCGAGAAACCTGTTTAGCACCGATGAATGGATTGATATTCTTCTTAGCGCAATTGACTATAATCCCGAAGGGTACATGAGCATAGTGCAAAAGATGGCTATGCTGAGCAGACTATTACCCTTTGTAGAAAAGAGGGTCAATATTATCGAGTTAGCTCCAAAAGGAACTGGAAAATCGTACCTTTTCTCCCAACTGAGTAAATATGGTTGGTTGGTCAGTGGCGGAAGCATTTCTCGCGCAAAGATGTTTTATGATATCAGCAAACGCAATCCCGGTTTAGCTGCACATTATGATTACGTAGCTTTTGATGAAATACAAAGCATAAAGTTCACAGATAAAAGCGAAATGCAGGGGGCACTCAAAGGTTATCTTGAAAGTGGAGAGTTTCGGGTTGGCGACTACAAGGGTACAGGTGATTCTGGGCTGGTGCTGCTCGGAAATATTGATATAGACCTAATGAATATCCGCACAAATATGTTCACCGGATTGCCGGATATATTCCACGAATCAGCACTGATAGATCGTTTTCATGGTTTTATCAAAGGTTGGGATATACCGCGCATGACGGAAAACCTAAAAGCAAAAGGCTGGGCTTTGAATGTAGAATACTTCAGCGAGATAATGCATATGCTGCGAGGTGAAATGGTTTATCGTGCAATAGTAGATGAAGTCTTGTTACTTCCCAAAAACTCTGACACACGTGATTCAGAGGCAATAAAACGTATTTGTACCGCGTTTCTTAAGCTTCTGTTTCCGCATGTCCGACAAGCCGGAGACGTTGTGCTGGTCGAGTTTAACGAGTACTGTTTGCAACCTGCAATGGAAATGCGAAGGGTAATTAAAACCCAGCTTGGAATTATTGACAGTGAGTTTTTAGGTAAGGATTTACCTGAAATAGCTTTGGTAACGCCAAATGATTAAGAAAGAGTGCAAATGCTGCGCTGACAAGCTGAATAAAGACACTTTCGCGCTTAATCGCAAGCTATTAGGCAATGATGTTGCAGAGGTTATGTGTTTGACTTGTCTTGCCGATTATATAAGCTGCACGACTGATGATTTGCTTGTAAAAATTGAGGAGTATAAAGAACAGGGGTGTACGCTGTTTATATAGGTGACCATATGAGAACTGGTTTTATTTTCGCCGATAACGCCGCAACAACAAGAATATCTGACAATACTTTGGAAGCAATGCTCCCATTTCTGCGTGAACAGTATGGCAACGCTTCAAGCCAGTACTCACATGGCATGAATGCGAAACGCGCCATCGAACTGGCGCGTGAACAAATCGCTGGAGTTGTTGGTTCAAGGCAAGATGAAATCATTTTTACTTCCAGCGGTACAGAGGCAAACAACATGGTGTTGCGGAGCATTGCAGACATCTATCGCAGAGAAAACGCGCACATCATTACCACTGTAATCGAGCATCCCTCTGTGTTTAATGTTTGCCGCGCTCTAGAGGGAATAGGGGTTGAGGTCACCTATTTGCCAGTTGATAGTTTGGGTCGAGTTTCTGTAGACAGTGTTGTCGCAGCGCTTAAGCACAATACAAGACTCGTATCGATAATGATGGCTAACAACGAAGTCGGGACAATTCAGCCTATTGCAGAAATTGGTCGACTCCTGAAAGAGCGTGGCGTTTTCTTTCATTCTGATGCAGTACAAGCCATCGGGCATATTCCAGTAGACGTCAGCAATCTGCACGTAGATTTTTTGACAGCATCCGCTCATAAGTTCAATGGCGCTAAAGGCACCGGGATTATTTACATACGGTCGGGCGTTGAGTTACCGCCGTTGCTTTTCGGTGGCGGCCAAGAAATGGAGTTCAGAGCCGGTACTGAAAATGTTGCTGGAATCGTTGCTGCGGGGTATGCGCTCGAGGAAAGTGTTGCTAATATGAGCGAGACTGCTGAGCGGATAAGCACAATGGCATTTACTACTATTAACGCTATTAGATCAAGAGTACCAAACATGAGGGTTAACGGCGATTATGAAAACAACCTGCCGGGTTTAATCAATCTTGGTTTTGATGGCGTATCCGGCGAATCGCTGATGCATCTTTTAGACTTGAAAGGAATATGTGTTTCAACAAGTTCTGCGTGTAATGCAGGCAAAGATGAACCATCTCATGTCTTGCTCGCACTTGGTCAAACCGCGCAACAGGCTAAGTCGGCGATTCGCATCTCATATGGGCGATTCAATGCCGATAACGACGCTGAGATTATAGCTGCGGCTGTTTGTGACGCTTATGAGAAAATCTGTAAAACGAGTAGCATCGACAATAGCAGTCATTATTTTGCGATATCTCAGCCGACTGTATCATACAGCAGTTCAAATACCGAGAAAGCTGACCTGTTCATGTCCCTCTTTCGCGGCAGGGAAGACGTATACGCCCGGCGCTGGGAAAGCAAAGACGGGCAGAAATCAGGATATTCGCCCGTATGCAGCAACGAATGGGCGCGAGGCGTATGCGAAAAACCGAGGGTGAAGTGCGCCGTTTGCATGCATCGGGAACTGGTGCCGTTTGAAAAGCAGGTCATTGAGCGGCACCTTAAGGGCAAGGAAGTAGTGGGGGTTTATCCACTGCTGCTGGATGAAACGTGTTGCTTTTTGGCTATCGACTTTGATGGCGATGGCTGGAAGAAAGACGTCTCCGTAGTCCGTTCGGTTTGCGAACGAACTCATATTCCATACGCGATAGAGCGTTCCCGTTCAGGAAATGGCGCGCATTTGTGGCTGTTTTTTGAGGAACCAATCCCTGCATCAACAGCCCGTAAACTCGGATCGGCAATTCTGACATCTGCGATGGACGAGCGTCATGAACTAAGGTTTACCTC
>Ga0123353_10008718_pt1 | contig 13884 bp, 10 predicted proteins | sample TergutLab28metaG_3_FD_92763 | JGI IMG/M metagenome (GOLD analysis project Ga0123353, IMG submission 92763) | Labiotermes labralis P3 segment gut microbial communities from Petit-Saut dam, French Guiana - Lab288 P3 | ecosystem: Host-associated > Arthropoda: Insects > Digestive system > Gut ... | reverse complement strand
TTCTGTTCAGGACATGCCATTTTGTATTAGGAAACAGTTCAATGTTTTCAAATGTGTTTCAGTAGGTATTTTTCTCAGGCTGACATAGTGTGTTGCAAATGTCACTCATTTATGGGCATAATCACTTTGATTCCTGTTAGGTTGAAAAGTTTCTACTGCCAATAAGTTCACACATACTTTCAGATGGATGGCTGCATTGGTTTTTAACAGAGAGCCTAGAAAGACAGTATCCAGCAAATGTAGTATGAGCTTGGAAACATTTGTAACAACTTGCCATACAACATAGTCTTATAACCAATAAGATCACAATAAATGTTACTGTACTGATATTCAGATGTGCCTCTACGTGCAAGATTTTTCTGTATCCCTTCTCCGTTTCACATTCCTTTTTGCTCACTTGCCTTGGTAGTTGCTTTTAGTGCCCACTGTTATCCCCCTGATGCTCTGGTGCTGTTCCACTGCACCCACCAACTGACATCTTAGCTCCACTGACCACATCACAACTGACTTCAATAACAGCAATATTCAAGGATCCAGCAACCTGATTGTTACCCTTTACCTCTCCTGTCAGCCATTGCTGATCACACATACCTTTATATTCATGCATCTGCCTGCTCCAGCATTTTGGTAGACCACTTGACTATTGAAGATGGGACTGATATGTTGCCTCAGTATGTTAGGAACAAACTGCCAACCAACACCATGCAACATTCAGTAGAACAAAGACCTCTGTATTCATGCATATTAATATGGTAATGTGTACTGATGTAGGAGGTGGGAAGCTGTGTAGTGATAAACATAGTGGACACACAATGCAAATGATAATTTATGTAGTAATATAACCATGAAGAATTTTAAATAATTCAGTATTAGTCACAATACTAGAATAAAATCATCCTCATTGTATTCTGTTCCAGTATTATGCCTGAGATGTGTTATGTGTGTTACAAAATAGAGTTCTTCCTTCTTTTCAAGGTCTTTCTCAGCTCCTTCTTCCATTTTCTTGATATTTTAGATCTTTTTTGTTTTTTGTTGGGGTGGAGGGGAACCTGCCAGAGCTGATTTTGTTGTTAAGGTCTTTTTTTTAATTTCTTCTGTATCCTATAAATTCTTTTATTTGTGGAATTTGTAGTTCTGTTACAATTATCTTGTTTAATCTATTTTTGCCATCATCTTATTAATATTAAGATGAGAGGAGATTTATGTACGTGTGTGTGTGTATGTGTGTGTGTGTATGTGTGTGTGTATTTCCACATATTAATGTCGATGCAGTGAAATAATATGTGATATAATTTTGCATAAGTACATTCACTGGACTTCTCAGAAATGTGTAATTTATATGAGGTGGAGAATTGTAACAGTCTGAAAGGCATTAAAGATATAGCTGTAATTGCAAGTTAACTAGAAATTTGTTGCCACAGATCAGTAGAACCAATGTATTGTAAAATTTTAACAGTTTTTGCACACTGTTGTTGGACCGCTGACAGTGGCTGAGGATCGTCTGAAACATGTTGACTTTAAAGTCTAAAATAAGAGTGTTGCATATGATGGTGTTTGGGCAATGTAGTACAGGCTGAACCATGTATCCCTCCCCCACCACTCCCCACCTTCAGCCCCATGTTAAACAATATGGAAACCATTCATGCTCCTTCCTTTTATAAACCAGTCATATGGTAATGTGAGCCCCTTAGATGATGACAACACATGTATAATCTGTGACTAGCAGCACAAAAACTTCTCCTTTTTTTCCTTCAGTATCTTGTTGAGACCCAGACCTACACTCCCCTCTCAATAGCAAACACAGCTGCCTTCAAGTGAGCAGACAGCCTTGCAGTGTGTGTGAATTGGCAGCATCGGTTGCTGAAATGAAGACAGTAACAGTGTAGTTGTATTATACACTTTCTGTGTTGGTATCTCTTCATGTTTGTTGTTATTTGTAAGTTCATAAATAGATATTGCTGAAATTTAATAGGTTTAATTGTTGCTAAAATTTATTAGGTTTGATCTGAGCTAGAAAATAAGAATAAAGACTTGGGGGCCTGAAGTAATCAGTCGATCAAGAATTTAGTGAAGATTGCTGTCTTCTGCAATGTAACGCCATGTAGTCTGATAGCAATTTGTGAACGTTTCGGATCAACATTTTGCCTCCATCTTCAGGGGGTGAAGAGTGAGACATGCAGTGTAGAGTGCTATTATATTGCTTTATTTTTTTCTAGCTGCAAGTTGCTTGTATGGCATAAATAAGATATTTTGCTATTATTTCTTTATTGCAGCTATTTCAGTGCTTTTGAAGTCAGCTGAATAAGATAAAACAGTGTGTGAACAAAATCATGTCTTTATTTAATTCAGCTTTGAACTTTGAACATGGGAATCTCTTTTGCTTTTCGTGTTGTGTACATGGGAAAAGAATTAAATCTTCAGGAGCTTTTCAGTGTTCATTACAATGTGAAAGAGACAGGAGGCATATTTTGTGGTTATACTCTTTTTGATAGATGACATAAAGCCTACAGTACTCACCCTAAAGTAATTTATGTCAGTAACTGCTGCATGTGTTGAGTGTGTGCACAAATATCTGTTTGCCTGGGCTGCAGTAGGGCAAGGGAGCCAGAACACAGATATTTATGTCTTTGACATGAGGGTACACATCAGTAGTCCTTCCACTATTAGAATTTTAACTGAAAGTGTACATTAATAATTGAACATACCAAGATGTGTGAGGTGCTTCAGTCAGTAAGACTGCTCTTCACTGCAGTTTGAGGCTGTGTGGTCGGGTGGGTGGAAACTGTTGCTTCTGTCTTCAGAGTTTTATATCCTTAATCTTAAACATGAACACTTAAAAAACTAGTAAAATTGTTTATTTTGAAGGAAACAGTGAAGATTGTCTTGTAGGAAAGGGAGCCATTTCAAAAAAAGGAGTTATGATTTGGAACATAATAGAATTTTTTACACCTTTTGTTATTTAAAAGTTACCGAAACTTCGTTCAATGCAGGCCTAATTTAACACTTACTTTAAAGCCAGGGAAGTTGTTTTGTCCATAGTTTGTGACATTTGGTAAAATGTCTTGATGTGATTATGTTTCAGGCCATTGATTATACTTGTGGCTTTGATATTTGGAGACAGTGCAATTTTGGTGCTGTTGTTTTCATAAAATGAATATTTGTTCACAAGGCTTTTTGTCCAACATGTGTATTACAAACTCATGCTATGATAGCAGCAGTTATATACAGATGTAGGCTAGAAATCTTTTTTGTTGCACAGAATGCAATTGTGAAACTGCTTCCTTATCAAAACAAAGGTTGAAGTAGTTTCCTTTTATGGTAGGATCACTGCCATGGAGGCTGCTGCCAGCTTGAAGGATGTGATAATGCAGTTTCTGGACTCGACACAAGTTTGTTTGGATCAGATCAAAGTTTTGCTAGCGTCAACAGCTAACCCTTCAGATGACACGTCTCTGGCTGTGAGGCTCAGCATGGTGAAGGTATGTGTAGATGCTTATGGACAATACTTAGAATCTACTGTACCCTTATTTTTGTGTAAAGGTAAAGTTCACCCTAGAACAGGCCACAAAGGCCCAGAGGGGGGTTTGAGGTATAGCTGCACTTTTTTTTAAAACTTGGCGCTATATGGGGGTGGGTGGTCTGTGCAACACCCCGGCTGCTCTACCCCTGGGAAAGAGACCTGGTACCCATTGTATAGGAGGCTGGGTGGGCCCCAGGGCTAGTCTGGATAGATGTGGAAAATCTCGCCCCACTCGGATTCCCTTATTTTTATATAGAATTGTTATAGTTGTGTACATCATAGTTTAGCTTGAATACAGACGTACTGTGTTAATTGTTATGGGCAGTCAATCTTACACATTGCAAATAGAAGTACAGAAATCCTTGTACTCATTTGTGCCTGTCAATCCTATCATTTTTAGTCGCTTCTAAATACAATTAATGTATGAAATTTAGAATATGAAAAGAAGTTTACAATTTGCTGCCCAGAAGTTTAGAAATTTCTGGAGAAGGTGTTGGAAGTTGGAGATCAGTTTTTATGCATTTTAAATCGCTATCTGTTAAAGTTTAGGTTAGGGGGCTACAAAAGTAAAAGTAAAAGAGTGTGTTTTGTCATTTTCTTGCAGCAGAAGTAAGTAAATTGTGATGTTGGGGGTTTTCACAGCACTGATGTTGAGGTTTCTGGTCGTCTGGGATGTAATGCTATGTAGCTGATTATTTAACATCCAAACATTATGCCAGAATGTACCTACACAACATGGCTTCTTAGAAGATCAGAATCCTCCAGTAAGTGAAGTGCTGAATTTCCGGTGTTAGTCTCAGTGTGCTAGGAAGTATACTCAAGAGAAATTTTATCATCTGAATTGTGTGTAAGAGAGAAAGATGTAAAAGAATATGGCATCTCTGTATATTGCTGTGCAGAAATTGGAGAGCTGTATCACACTTTAGATAATGCTTTGTTTTGGAATTTAATGAAGGTTCGAATACCCAGTGGGTTTAAAATACGTAACAGTGTGAGACATATTTCTAATGTCACTGTTTAGAAAAATTATTTATGTATATTCCTGTAATGTATTGTAATGTAATGTATATGAGTTGGGTTTTATTGTGACACTTTGTTAATTGCTTCAGTGACTTGCGTGATCCCACATTGTAAAGTTTAGTCATGGTCTTGGTGTTTATTTCTGCTGCTGTGCCAAGTAAAATAAGGACTGTGCAATATAACAGAGAATGTGATGATAGGTTCAGACAAGAGGCAAACTGTGTAGTGTCTGTGTGAGGTGTTTGCCAAGTGATATAAATAGCATTGTAAACTGAATGGTGGGGTTTTATGAAAGGTCGTGGCCAGCATGGTATCCAGCATGTTTTTGTTTTCCTTTCAAGAGGTTGTTTTGATTGGAAGTTTTTATGTAGCCCTTATTGTGGGATAGATATTGTGTGCATGAAATGGAGAGTTGCTGGTAAGTGAATATGAAGTGTTAATGCATGTTTTGCATATACAGTTACTGCTTTTCTTATATATTCATCAGTGGAACTGCACTTGAAGTGTTATGTGTATGCTGTTATGTTTCTTAACTGTGTAAGCAGTGAATCTTTTTCCACATTTTGTTGGGTGGTGGGAATGGGGGATGGTGTGAAAAACGAGAATCAGGTTAAGATGTGTGGTGACAGTAGTTCTGCTTGAATGCTTAATTTAATGTCATAAGTCTCCAATAGTACTCTCATGGGGCAGGCAGCAGGGTGCTGCCATAAATGTATACTGGTAATGCCCAGATGGTTAATATATAACAAAGTGAATTTTCATGTAAAAGAACATTTACCAATCAATTCTGTCTTAGAGATGAGATATCATGTGCTCTGGTCAGTAGTTGCCACTGTGCAGGAGGAATCTGTTGCCTCTATTTTGAGTGTAGGTGGATGTGACACTGTCTAGTCTGGTAAATGTGTGTAGTTTAGTAGATGAACCTAATGCTGTGTAGTTTGGTAATTAGTTACAAATATTTGATAAAAATTGATGTTTTCATTTTCATTGTAGTTGGATTTGTTCCCTTGAATGTTGGTACTTGGTTGCCACCCTTTCAGAAGAACCAGCTGCCTGTATGCTCACAGTAGATCAGTAGATGGTTGTGACATCATGCAGTTTGCTAACTATTTAGCAGTGATCTGGAGGAATGTACTGCCCCCACATTTATGGTTGGGGAATATGATGCTGTGAAGTCTGGTAGATGGATGTGCCATGCAGTGTGGTAGCATTAACCAGATGGAGGCACTGCATTTTCCAAAATGCTAGAAACTAGCTGCCAGACAGTATGGCATTATATCCAAGGTTACTGTTTCTATTGATCGTCATGAGAAACTCCTCTTCACCTGTCATAATTGTTGGAATCAGGACCGTCATGTGCAGAATTTGATAGCTGAGGTTTTGACTTGGGTTTTAATTGTGATCAGCTGATTTAATGAGTGAATGCTGGGAAGGTGGATGATTTAGAAAAGTGGTTCCCACAAAGATGAAACCAAATATTCTGTTCAAAGCATGCACTTAATGTGTGTGTTAATCAGCAGGCTGCAGAAGGGTTGGGAGAGCCCAAGCCAGATAAATTTTTTGTGGTATGTGAAGGACAGGGAAGTAGAAATACTGCAAATTGTGTGCTTGATGATGTAGTACACAGACTTTACCAAGGCATTCTTGGCTTTTTAAATATGGGTTTTGCAGTACACATGCAAATGTAATTTCATCTGCACCTGTAACAAAAGAATGGCCTCTCATGTGCTGATATTCACAAAATTCATAAATACTCAACAGCATTATGTTCAGATATCTTATAACATTTACCCAAACTGGACAGTATGCGTGGAAAGTAAAGCTATCCGTATACAAGCCTATAGGGCTCCAGGAGGTTGAAACTCACAGAATTTCTAGACAGTCGGCATGTGGAGGTGGTAAGGTTGTCAGTCCTATGCACTGGCCACCTTTGCCACCAGGAGACTTCCATGGAACTCATTTCTGTTAGAGGCAGAGTCAACACCAGTTTCATAGTGCTGCCAGAAGGATTAAGTCAATAAAAAATTACAATGACCCCATCGGGACTTGAACTCACACCCTTCCAGCTTGTAGCACAGTGAAATGTGGGAAGTACAGATAGAAATTCATTTACATCCCTAAGTATGGTATGGCTTTCGTTGCCCTGATTTTTGTGAAACTCACAAGCACAAAGTAAACTTTTGTGGATATCGTCTGTTCTGAATGTCATCCAAGGCAGGTGAGAAGTGCAGAAAATGTGAGCAAAATTTCATTCACACCCTGAAGTAAAGGATGACCGTGACTGTGCCGATTTTCGCAACACTCATGCTTGTTTGACGACTTTTTGTGATGAACTCCTTTACCCAATGTCATGAAAATCCTACCAACATTTTAGTCCCAGATACTAGGTCACGGATGGGCAGTTAGACTGTTAGCTTTATCATGTCTATCTGTCCATCCATCCACATGGAACAACTCTGCTCCCTCTGGATGGATTTTCATGAAATTTGGTATTTGAGTATTTTTTGAAAATCTGTCAAGAAAATTAAAGTTTCATTAAAATCTGACAAGCATAACAGGTACTCTACCTGAAGACCTACATACATTTATGATAATATGTCGCTGAATTCTTCTTATCATGAGAAATGTTTGAGACAGAAGTTGTAGACAAAATAAGGCACACATTTTATGTTCAATAACTTTTTTCTGAAAACAGTGCCATTTATGAGATAATGTGGAAAAATATTGTAGAGCTGGACAGGCCATAGATGACAATATGGTGCATGCACATTGCATGTTGGATACCTATGGCTGCAATAAACACACTCCCAGAGTGCAATACTTCTCGCTTTGCTACTGCAGCAATGGTTGCACAAACTTACCTAAATATTACGTTTTACACCATTGCCTGTCTTGTTTTTACATTGTAAGGAACATAAGCAATTGTATTAACTTATAACTGAGGTGGTATTCACACGTTCCAGTGTCACTGAAAACTAGGATCAGAATGTTTTAGAAATATCAGTGTCTGATTAGGGAGTATGGACATTTGCAGCCACTGAGTAACGGCCATCGCATGCTGTCCCGTACTCGGCATGTCTCTGGTCTCCATGTTAGTAGCAGTGGCAGTTTTTTATATGCATAACCCAGTTCTCTCCAATTTTTCTGGAGTTTGCAGTGGTGAATTTTGGGTAGTAAATGGCACAGTATTCCCTTGCAGGGTGGTGCTGCCACATTAGCATGGAACAGGGAGTATGAATTTCCCAAGCATTTGCTTTGTTAAGTAATGTGAACAGCACTGTGGCTGGGAACAGACTGTATAGCAGCCATGGTGGTGGAAGAGCTGGACAGATTGAATGTGTGGATTGTTCAACATTTGTATTGTGAGTCATGGTAGCCTTATTGGGTGCAGGTTATGGTGTTTATTTAATTGGCTGATTGATTTGTTTAGTTTAGAACTTAATTTTACTTGAGTTGAAGTTTTTCACTCCTTCCCAGGCTCGTGAAGAAGAATTAGGTGAAAAGAAACGTGAATTGGAAAATTTCAAGAAGTCTAAGCAAGTACAAAGTTACGAACAGCTGAAGAATCTTGGCATTGCAATGGAGAAGGTATTTATGATACTGTATTGACTTGAATATAAAGTTGTCCTGTGCCTAAGGTAAGTGTCGTGCACAGTCTTCAGGCAGATACCCTTAAATAATGTGTTGAAATTGTATGCGAGTGTAAAGATGATGAATGATGAAAAAAACTATATTTTATGGTACAACATATTCTTTGTCTGCTGAGACAGTTGGCACTTTTGAGATTTTATGTGTTGTTAATTCAGTGGCCTGAGCTTTTTTTATTAGTTTATGATTTTTTTGTCTGTCATATGCTCCTTATTTCAGAAAGATTGGCAGTTTAATATTATGATGATTCATTCATAATTTTTTGCAATGATTGCTGCAGTTTTGTGAATTCTGAACTTCATGTAACTAGAATTAACAACCCCCACATATGTACTGTATGTTCTAGTTTCCTGCCATCAGTAATACCAACACAGCACCCGTGTGAACATGTAAGATGAGGGTGATGTTAACAATGCTTATGTAAAGTCATAGAAATTTATACACTAACAGATCTCTGAAGTGTATGAAAGTGTTTTTGATGTGATGGTTTTGAGGATTGTAAAATAACAACATGGTGTTGAAGTGAAGCCTCTTTTTTAGATTTTACTGTCTTTACATGAACTGCAGGAGAAGTAAAATTTGATACTGAGAGAGAGAAAATTATGCTTGTAAACATAGCCTGCAGGTTTTTTGTATATTAAAAAACTACAAATGGTGGTGATGATGATGTGAAATTTTGAGGTTACATTAGATGACTTTCAAGAGATGAAAGGTATATTATCAGAAATTATGCATGCCTCTCAGCTGTATGCTATATGACTTATAACATCTTTAGGCTGTGTTCTGGTTACATTTATTTCAAACGTTACATTATCTACAAACTTCGTATTTGCTGTGGGGAATTGCTTTTATTAGTTTGTATGATTCAGAGATGGCATATTATATTATGAATGTTAGTGAGCCAGCAGGCTGTAATATGGAATGGTTCTTTCAACATCTTGCTCTTGTAACAGCGGTTTTTGCTGTTCATAACAGATTCTGTGTAAGAAACATTCAAATACCTGAATATACTGTCCTTTCTTGGTCCTGTGGTATGAGAATTGATTGTGCCATAAACTATATGAGCCCCTAACTGAATGCTGCACCATGTTAGTTATATGTGACTGCAGGTGTTGTAGGGCATGATGTTGACTGATTTGTATGTAATTACAGTCTTTTTGAAGAATTGTCTTGCCTTCATCTTCAGAGTCAAGCTGCTTGATGCTTGAGATGAAGAAGACATGAATCTTCAGCAGCACTGCTTTAAGAACCTCAGATCTTGCAGAAGGAACACTTCATTAGAAATGTTAGTGATGTTTAATAAGACTATTCATCATTGTCATCAGCAGGAGAAAGGATTAAGTGTTCTGGCTTATGCTGATATTACTTCTGTGTGAAGTGAAATAAAACTGGTATGCAAGATTGTTCTGTTCTGAACACATTCATCAATTGACAGCTGTACTGATGCCACAGAACCAAGTCCCATTGACATACCATCTGAACATTTCTATTGAGCTTTCTTCTCTAGCATACTTTGCTATATTCCTGTCCCTGTTCTCTGGCTATTGTGTTCTATATCAATGCTGGTAGTGACAGACACCCGATAACTTTAACTTACAGCAAGTGCTTCAGTTGGTTGACACAAGCCAGGATGGTCTGGTAGGCACGTCATATTGTGAGAAGCCTATGTCGTCTTCATTGCCCACCGTGAATGGGACTTATTATTATGGCCACAGTATTGTTAAGTAAAAAGTTAGTTGTTGTACCATATTATGGCATCTTGCAGAGGCACAGACTGAGCAGACTTTGGATGGATGATTATTCTGTATATTAAAATGAAATCCTTGTTTTTAGGCTTCATCTGGATTGTCAGACCACCACGAATATATAGAATGCAAACTGTCATCCCTGAAGAAATGTACAACTCATTTGGATGCTGTTATTGCATGGGTCATGGAGACAAAAACAAGAATAAACATTAGCAAGGAGCTTATTGACAAAGAGAAGAAGAGAGTGATAGATAACATTATGGTAAGAAGCATGGGTTGCAGTTCACCCTGTCTCCTCCACATTTTCTAAACAATCACATAACACCTAGACCACTTTATTTTCATTGCTGTTTCAGGTTATGTTTACAATTTTTTATGTTACTGTCTTGATTTTTTCTGTTAGAAGTGTTTAGTGCCTCTTGATTAACATTTTTTGAACATGGGCAAAATTTCATACATTTTGAGATAAATATAATATGAATGTAATCAGTTTTGGTATGAAAAAGAGAACAGACAGGAAGCAAATATTTCCAGGGATGGTTTAGAAGAGACACTTGTTTCAGTCCTGTAGGGTTCTGATGGTGATGTATCACATTTACAACTGCTTGGCTTCTGGACTTGTTTGTTGCCTAGTATTCCCCAGAGAATAAGATAGGTGCAGCTTTTCAGAAACTGGATCTCTTTCTGTCTTCTGGTAGAAGGAGGTGGAGAAGCACTTACTGAATTACAGAAATGTGTTCTTGAAGGTAGATATTTGTGAAGTACATAGTTTGTGTACCTGAATTTGAAAAGGACCTTCAGGCAGATAAAAGCAGCATACTGATGTACTAGAATTGCAAAGAAAGGGCCCTGAAACTAATAAATACTTTCACAGTATGACCAAACTATTTTAATAATTGACCACTGGACTTTTAATTTAGAACTTGGATGGGTGAATATACAGGGTGATTCAAAAAGATGGACTCAATTTCGTAAGTCTATATTTCAAAATTAGAATTGGTGATTCCAGTGACAAATACTCTCCTTGTTGGAGGTTGAATGTTGGAATGAAGATGAAATGCATGCTGCACAGCAGTTGCTGACTCAGTTTTAATGAACTCACAAACGCAAAAAGTCTTGTGCTGCATAGTAGCCATTTTGCTCTCAACTGACGCTGCTGCATGGCTGTGCTCTAGGCAAGCGCCCTAGCAGTGGTATTTGAAAGTTTAGGATTTCCTCTTTCAAATGTTATGTAGATCATTCACATATCATGTATAGTTCAGGAAATATAGATGTACAAAATTGAGCCCATCTTTTTTAATCATGCTGTATATTGAGCCGAAGCAGATAAAAAGAATGACATCTTACGAAAGTTACTGTTATTCCTTTCTGTCTTTCAGAATTCTGTCTATGACCGTGAGACTGAAGTTACGGAAGTACTGGAAAATTTTACAAACTTGGAAAAGGAATGTGAAGGTGCAAAGCAGCCAGTGTCTGTGGAATTACAGGTGAGTATGTTTGGTTTTTCAAAAAACAGATGATTTCTATTAAAATATTGTTAAAATTAATATATGATGTAGCATTGGGGAATACCATCCCATTGTGTGTGTTAACTACTGTAACATTTGGAGCTTTCATTTAAATGCCAACACAGCTATCTTTCAGTATTCTAATATTTCAGATTTGACTGCATGTTTCAACTCTGTTACCAGTTGAAGAGGATTAAAATCATGTTCATCGAAATTTAGTTGCTAAAAATTGTTTTGTTGTTTTTGTAAAACGTATATGTAAAAATTTGATACTACATTGTCCAATCTCTATACCATGAGAGCCATCTGCTGTTTGTGTATACGGTTAGCTGGTACTTGTAGGGTGCATAATTACTGCTATCAATCTGATACCCCTCTTCCTGTGTGGAGGTGGGTCCTATTACATTACCATTTGCAGGCTGCCTGTTTCAGTTATTCCACAAATCATCATCAGTGCTTGTAGTCAGTGTGTAAGTGAGAGAAGCGTGTCTTTTGTACCTGTGTGCAGTGCTTGTTGTTAATATGGTTGTAATCAATGTGATACTGTTGTTTAGTTATTTGAATGGGTAGATGTGGCTGTATGCTTATGCTTCCCTGGGTGTGTATACTGTCCTACACTTAACACACACTTATTCTTTTGTACGTGCATGTAAAGTCTGTGAAATCTTGTCCTCCAAAGTAGAAGGGAAAGGTAAAATTCACCTTTTCAGGCTCAGAAGGGGAGTATAGGTATAGCTTACTCTTACTTTAACCTCAGCACTAGATGGGGGTGGCTGGTCAACGCCATGTCCCAGCTGCTTTATGCCCGTGAAGGAGACCAGGTACTCATTGTACTAGAGGCTGTGTGGGCCCCAGGGCTGGTCTGGATGGGTGCAGAAAATCTACATAAATATTTTATACCATTATTTTAATATTCAGTTCCCCCCCCATGTCTTTAATTTTTCCAAACTGTTGATGACCTGGTAATAGGGCTGAGGTATGTCATTATATTTTAACTCTTCCAGTGCAAAAAGGTAATTGTGTTGACAATAAATGAGAGTTTCATTTGTAATTATAGTATGTTTTGGTGTCATAATATATAAACTTTTAGAAAACTTGTGGAAATTTTCAGGAAAAAATAAAGAAACTTCGTGAAGATTGGCAGTATGTGAAGAACAGAGGGGAAGCAGTGACTTCACATGATGCCAGTGTTCAAGGAGCAGCAGCAGCTGTGGCCAGAGAAACTGCAACATCCACTGCATATTCACCGAGAGTCCACACAGGTAAGAGACATGCTCCAGCATTAAGTGTTCTTCCTGATCATTACTTTTCAGTTTCATAGAAAGGATTTTCTAACCTTTAAATGGCCTGAGTTCACATATGTGAAAGCATGTACCAAAAACGCCTCTAGAAATTCATTTTATGTGTTTAAGCAACAAGGAAATTTACTGCGTTTTAAAGACATTCTGCGTAATACTGTTTTATTTTCCAGAAAGTGCTATATATGTTATTGTTTGATCTTTTTCTGTTCATATATATGTTCGTCTTAAACCATGCATTAATACCTAGTACCCTACCTGGTCATTTAAAGGTTAAGAAGCACATGTTTCATTATGGAGCTTTGGTGATCTAGTAGACAGATACCGATGTTTAAGAGGAACATGCTGCCTGTATGTAGGGTTGAAGTGAGTGGATTGAGAGTGGAGCCGGGTTATGTTGGCAGGGTGTAAGTGGTTGGAGTGGTTGATACAGGAAATTGTTTAAGGGGGCACATATGTTTAATGTCAAAAAAATGAAATTGGCAGAAAAACTACAGTTAGTATGAAATGGTGCTTTATTCTGAAAAAATAGTCATGCAAGCATTAAACAAATAAACTTTAATATTATTATCAAATATTATCCGTTTCACTACTCTGTTTACATGCCAGGTAAATTTCAGACAGATATTTATTAAAGGTAATTCTTGATAACTAATCACAGAAATAGAATTAATAAAGTCCGATCAAATAAAATAAATTTTGCTATAAAATAAGTAAAATAGATTTCCTTATAAAATAAAATGCAACAGTTTCTTCTTTTTCTATCAAGGCAGTGAGTAACATTCTCTAAATTTAAATTAACCTTTTGGCACCGGAATTATTTTTTTAATTTTAGCACACCCTGTGTATAAAATGTGAATAATACAGGAACCAAATACGTTAGAATTATGAAACAAACTGCATTTTGAAGAGAAAAAAAAACAGAGAGTATATACCAAGTTTAAAATATTCAGTATCTATATTTGATGAATAAATATATAAAATACAACTGTAGAGGTTAGCGGTGCGGTAACGACCACTATAGTTGACATTAGGCATCAAAAGGTTAATATCTCTGTGTACATTAAGTAATGCTAGCCAATAAAATTTTCCTACACCATTGTCAACCTAAGCCTAGTCTTAAAGCAATGTAATACGGTTTC
>Ga0123353_10008717_pt1 | contig 13884 bp, 4 predicted proteins | sample TergutLab28metaG_3_FD_92763 | JGI IMG/M metagenome (GOLD analysis project Ga0123353, IMG submission 92763) | Labiotermes labralis P3 segment gut microbial communities from Petit-Saut dam, French Guiana - Lab288 P3 | ecosystem: Host-associated > Arthropoda: Insects > Digestive system > Gut ... | reverse complement strand
TGCCACCGGCAGCCTGTTCTTCCGTTCTCTGGAAGGGGTTGGCAGCATTAAGGTCGGAACCACGGAAATTACCCTGGATGCGACAGGCGAGTGGAAGGCCGGCGACAGCGGCATTGACGCCGTTACTACCGGCTACGGCCAGATCATTGCTATCAAACTGATTGACGACGGCTTTGGCAACTATGAGCTGCAATACACTTATGAACTGACAGACCGCTTCCAGCATGATCCTGTACAGGGCCGCAACTGGGAGACCGAAGCTGACAGCTTCACCATTACGGTACAAGATAAGTTCGGCGCTACGGCCAACGACAAGCATACCTTCACGATCAATGTTGACATCAAGGATGACGTGCCAACTGCCGGCGCCAATATGACTGTCGAGTTTGATGAATGCGACGCGATTTTCGGCGATACCCTTTCCCCGGCCATCATCGGCAACGTGCTGGATAAGACTGTGGGCGAAGTTTATAACGGGGACGTCAAGGCCCATTCCGGCGCTGACGACTGGTATGTCGAAGAAAATCCCATCATCTCCTTTAACCTGACCCTGCCCAAAGGCTACACTCTGGTAGGCTGGACAGACGGAAGCTCTACCTTTGAGTTCGGCACCCCATACGCCATTCTGTATAACGGCAAAGAGCAGGGAACTTTTAGCCTGTCCGCCAACGGCGACTGGAGCTTCACCAGGGAAGACGGCCAGGATATCTTTAAGGATTTCGACTTTACAGTGAAATACACGGTTAAGGATAAAGACGGCGACACTGACGAGGCCAACCTGACAGTGAGTGTCAAGGCCGCGCCAGTGCTGGTAGGCATCATCGGCGATACGCAGGTCTTTGAAAGCGACCTGCATCCGGAAGCTCCCAATGGCAGCATTAATGATGTTCCAGGCGTAGCTGTGTACACCCTCACGGCCTATGATTATACAGGCGCTGCTATCAGCGGTGAAACCATTTTTGAGGATATTTTCGTTACCCTCACGCTCAGGTTTGCCGGAACCGACATCACCGGCAAGGCGGCAAGCCTGGCCGACATTGACTGGGACATGGTCGTGCACCTGAACCCCGATGTGGTCACCGCCGTGAATGCCGCCAACGGTACCATCACGGTCAAGATTCCGGAAGGTTCCAGCAGCGGTGTGTTGACGCTGAATCTGCCCATGTTAGACGACTCCAGAGGCGGCTATAATCACATAGGCCCGGAGGACACCGACGGCCCCACTGAGATGTACATCATTGAGATTACCAATATTGTAGGTGCTGGCGGTACTGATGGCGGCAATTACTTAACATCCACCGATGGTAAAAAACACTACGAAGATCTCGACATTACCACCGGCCAGAAAACCATCATCGTTGATGACGGCACAGTATTTGACAAAGACCATGGGTGGGTATATGTGGATAACCGCCTGATCTCTAACGACCACCCCGACGGATATAGTCACAACAGTGATCGTCCGCTGGACGGCCCCATGTTCGGCCTGAGCCCGCTACCCGAGTTCATTATTGAGGGTCCCGCTACCGCGGCTATTCCTCCTGTCACCCCGGTCCCCACGGATGGTGTCTATCCGGATCAAATTCCAGGCAGCTTGGCGACAGCGATCAACGCTGCTCTCCGCTTCGGCAACCATGTTTTCAACTTTGCGAGCGAGAGGGGCTTCATCTCTGAGATTACAGGCCCCGGCTTTGACTTCCTCGGCAACGGAAAAGTAGAGATAACGCCAGACGGACATTTCCTCCTTGTTTACGACGGCGCCAAGCTTGTAGCCGCCTTTGACGCTAACGGACAACTTATTGCCCGCGGCGATGGCATGTCCTATCAGAACCTGGGAGAAAACGGAGAATTCATCGTATTCTACAATGCAGACGGCGCCCACGCCGGCACATACAGCGTGAACGGCCTCATCGCTATTGAACCGGGCTGGGATGTCCCGCGTGACGGTCTCGGAGTTGCCGGAGTTGACGATGTTGCTCAAATCCGCCTGACGGGTCTCAACCCCAATGCGGTGGGCGGCCCGGCGGCTTATACCGGCAGCGGCAACAACCCGCAGGAAACAATAACCATAGATATGAAATTCACCCTGACCAACGGCGCGGACGGGAAAGACGTGTCCATCAGCACCGCCCCTGCGGTGACTGGAGCCACCTATCAGTACTCCATCAATGGTGGGGTTACCTGGCTGAATTTCTCGGGTACCCCCCCTACCATTCCAAGCTCGGTCCTTAATGGCCTGAATGCCAACGAGTCAATTGACTTAAGGGTGACTCTGGGTACAAACTTTAACCTTAACAATATCGGCAATGTGGGCTTTGACGTCAAAGCCGTGAACGACAACCTGTCCGGCGAGGACCGCGAAGGCTTCTCCGTGGCAATCATCAAAGCCAGCGGCAACGAGTGTACCTATTACGGTGAAGCCCAATCCACGGAAATTAAGGACTTCCCCTCTGCCTCTCTCACAGTCGGGGCAGGCAATACTGTATGGGAAGGCGATAACTTGCTGTTCACCTTTACCCTGACCACAGACAGCATAATTACGGATAGTAATACCAGCAAGGTCACGGCCACCGTGCTCTTTGCCGGTGATGCCGACTTCGGCAAAGACTACAGTCTGAACGCCCTCAGGGCTGCAAACCCCTTATTGGAATTTGAAGTTGTGAAACGCTACCCTGACGGCTCGGCTGAGGTGAAGATCACCTTCCCGCCCGTCGTCGGCGTCTGGAACAACCGGGACAGTGCGGGTGAGCACACCTACGAACTCGTAGTGCCCACAAGGCATGACAACCAGATAGGCGAACCCCGTGAAAGCGTCATCCTCACCATTAAAGAGGCCTCAGGCGCTGAAATAGTGAACTGGGGCGGCAAGGGCGAAGGCTTTATTGACGACCGCGCGGCCATCAAACTGGTTGCATGGGATAACGCCGGCAAGATTTATGAGAATCCCGATCAGTCTTTGGATCCCAACCTGCCCAATGTGAATCCCGATCAGCCCAATGTGGCCACCTATCGTGTGCAGTGGATGCATGCCCTCGGCGCAGACGGCAATGGTCCGGGCGATCTTGCTGATGTTCATGACACTGCTTACAGCGGTCCTGTGGCTGCTTCCACCTTCAGCTTCTACATAGGTCTGCGGAACGGCACGGCCGCGTTTGACAACAATACCACTAACAACTGGTCCCGCAACGATAACGCTGACGACCTTATTGGCCTTGGCCGGGATGGCAACGACAGCGATACCGGCGACTATGGTTGGGCCTTCAGCCCTGACGGTGGGCTCATGAAGTACAACCTGACCTTTGAAGCCGGGGTGAAAGAGTACTCGGGCGATCTTGATTCGATGCCTGAAAATATAAGATCATTTTTGAATGAAGTTAATGAATGGCTGAAGGAGCAGGTCTATGAGGGCATTAAAGCCACCGGCGTGGCTAACAACGGCGCCAGCATCCTCTTTACCGTGTATGAAGGCGCGGATCTCAGCAAGCCTCTGGAAATCAAGGTGGCTGCCATTGACGACCGCCTGACAGAAGACTTGGAATACTTTACTGTTACTCTCTACGGCATTAAGACGCAGGACAGCACCAACATAACCATTAACGGTGACCGCACTCTCTACACCGACATCGTGGATGACGACAACAATCTCCACCGCGACGGTTTCCTGGTCGGCCTGATGGATAATCAAGCTAATGAATTCAAGCCGGAGGGTGCAGATAAGTCTTTGATGGAAGTGCCTGTGCTGCTCTTTGAGCGTGATGCAAGCGGCAATGTGGTGAATGCCAACAAGCTTAACCCGCCCTCTCAGCCCATCACGGTCACTCTGGAAGTGAATCCGGCATACACCGGCAGCAAGCCGGCCATACAGGGTGAAGACTATTACCTGAAGGGCGACAATGCCCATACAGTTGAAATTCCTGTAGGTCAATTGGATGCTGATGGTAACGTTTTTATTATGGATAATGGTGTAAAAGTAATTATATGGACATATGTGGATGCCGTTGGTGCGCCTGGAGATACTGACTACATGCCCGCGCACTGGAAGTCCATGTATGTGACCCTTGAACTCAACGACGACCGCCTGACCGAGGGTCCCGAAACATTCGGCTTGATATTGAAAAGTGTCAGCGGCAATGAAAGCTCTGTGATAGGCGATAATGATTACGACATTTCCAACAGCGCAGTCATGACCATTCTTGACGACTGGCAACTGCCAGGCACAGGAGACGGCACTGCCGAGCTGAGCGGCCCGGATTTGTATTCCTTCGGTCCCACGGGAGAAGTGAAAGAGCCTGTTCATCCCAACGTTGACGGCGCGGATGCCCGCGGTTACCCCATTGTCTTTGTGGATGACGACGGCTTCGCGTGGGTCAAGAACGACCTCGGCGTCTATGAGCTCGGCAGATCCGAGCCCCTCTCCTCCGCGGATATCGTTGGCGAAATAGCCAAGTTCCCCGCCGCGGACAACCAAGGCTTTTGGACGTTTGTTGACTACGACCCCGTGACCGGCATCATGAGCGTCTTTAATCCCGGAAATCAGCCCATGGATATTTTCCCCCCCAATGTTCCTGGTGGCCCTAAAGGACCTGATGGCCTGTATGAACATTTCACGGAAATGCTCCTTGAGGGAGCGCCCTTTAAACACACAATGCCGGAGCCTAACTCCGTGGAATGGCAGATCAGCCTGACGGCTGATGTGACCCAGCCCACCATAGTGTTCCTGGATATCAAAAACATAGGCGGCAACTGGGAACAGTACGAGCCGCGATGGGGCAATGGACTGGACGGCACAGTGGGCAAGCTCAGCGACTACTCCTTCGAAGACATGGTAGAGATGTATCCAGACTTCGCGAACTACGGCTGGTACTATGATGCGGCTCATGGCTATTCCGATAGTGATTATCCTGGCATTAAGCCTGGCCTGTTCGCTAACGGCGGAGAGTACTTCGTGATTATTCTTCCCTCGGATGAAGCCAAGGCTTCCGCCACTTTCTACATAGACATCAAGCATGACCATGACTCAATAAGTAAAGCCGGCGGCTATGATGACCCAAGAACCCCGGATTTGAATTCTGTCCAGATGCGCATCACAAACATCCAGGGCAGCGAGACAATATTCGACATGAATCATGTGTACAAAGACGCCCAGGACGAAGTTATTAACCCCGCCTCCGGTTACAACTCCTGGCCGATTGATGACGACAAAAAGGGACCGATGATCAAGCTGAACTTTGACGGCATCGACAATAAAACATCCACATACATGACTGTGGGGCTGGAGATGGAGGCAAGGTGCTCAGAAGACGTGGAAGTGACAGTGAGAGTTTACGAGAGCATGAACGCAGGCGGTTCTCTTGGAAAGTACAAAGATTATGTAATTATCATTCCGGCCGGCAGTAAATCCGTCGAGGTCACCCATGATAAGGACGGTGAGCCAATTTTAAAGCCCAGCGGCTTCATAGCATACGTCCAGCTTGTGAACGAGGATACCGACAATGCCGACGGCATAAAACTGTTACAGAACATGGAAGGCGGAGAAGCGCAGTACCTTAAATCAATATCGGTAGTAGATATCGCCTCTGGGGGCGGAGGCCAGGCCATTGGTATTAGTTTTGGGGATTGTGCGGAATATATCCATGAAAATCCAGTTGCTACTGGCAAGGATGATCCCGATGCTTCAAACACCATGTGGTACACGGTAAAAGGCACAATCCACCCTACAGACCCGATCGATGAAAATTTGGCATTCACCATAATGGTGGTTAACGGCAGCACAAACCCCAATGCTACCTCTTCCTCTGACTTTTCCGGCTTCGGCCCGCAGGGCGTGGATGAGAAAGGAAACCCGGTGGGGCACCCGACGAATGATGCGGATGCCATGCCGTACATTTCAGTCAACGATATTCCCATTAGCATGCTGGAAGAACTGCGGACTAACGGACACCATAATTTTGAGATCTTGCTTAAAGACGGTAAAGTCTCGCTGTTTGTTGGTGAAGGCGACGAAAGGGTCGAGTTATATACTCTGGCCGAAAAAAATGACGCCGGCGAATGGGTGTCTGCTCATGGCGTGACAGTAACGGGCGACCTGCCCCAAGCCTATGACGACAAAAAGGTGGAAGGCGATGAAGGCTTTACCTCCATGCTCATTATCAACTCGGGCGCTATTCCAGGCGACGATGATGATATGACGGCCGAGTCCGTGATTATAGACGACGACAAACCCTATGTGGTGCTTGAATACTACACCTACGACAAGGACACAGACACGTACACCAAGGTTGACCTGGATACGTTTACAGCCAAGGAAGGGCACGGCGATGTGTACGTTAAACTGGTGCTGATGGTTGGCGGAGAAGTGTCTGAACTGACCAGCGGCGATGCAATGTTCAACCTTGCTGCTTCCGGAAGTGCCGTCAAGGGTACAGACTACATCCTGCATTCGGACAACGTGACCATACGTCACGGCGAATCCTCATCCGGGTATGTTAAGATCAGCTTCCCTGACGACTTTAAGAGCGACGGAGACCAGACCCTGAAGATCACCGCCACTTCCAAGGAAGATTTCAACAGCCTAAATTACGGCGATAATTTTATCCAGGGCACCCTTGATGCACCTATTCTGACCATTGAAGAATACATCAACGGCCCGAGCATCCGCGAACTCACCCCCAACACCGACTCAGTTAAGGAAGGCGAGGCAGTGGAGTATACCCTTAGCCTGACCAGAGCCCTGGAAGAACAAGCCACCCTGACCTTCAAGGTTGACCTGAACGTCAGATACGACGACAAACCTTGGGTGGACGGCGACGGCACGAGCCAGGGCTTTACGGCAGATGATATCGAGACCATCACCGTCACTGTTATTGTGGATGGCAAGCCAATAAACGTTTCCTTGAATATGAAGGATATTAGTGCCAATGAGGATGGTACCTACACGATCACGGTTGGCGGTTTTGATGGTATCCCCCCCGTTGATATCCCCCTCAACGAGTTGGCTTGGATAGGAACTGACAAAAATCTGTACTTCAATACTTATATGAAGTCCGGCCTTGCCGTGACCAGTTTCTCGATCAAAACCTTTAATGACAAGGTAAGCGAGCAGCCGGAAGACTTGAAGGTTACCCTGATCGACACCAGAGGCGGCGAGCTTAACACCGGCGTAATAAAAGGAGAAACTGACAGTGAGGGCTATCCGATATACGGTCTGGTGAGAGACAACCCGGTTGAAGCGGATGTTGTCAAGGTGCTGGACGTGAAGGACGGCCCGACCATCTCCCTGGAGGGTGTTGCTGGTGCCATGGAAGGCGAAACAGCCGTAGTGGTCATCAAAATGACCGCTCCTACCCCTACACAAGCTACACAAACGGTTGACGATACCACTCTGAGGCTCACCCTGCCCAAGGATGTGGTTGATAATGTGCTGGATCAAGGCGGAGAGCTTGTAATAACCAAAGCTGACGGCACGGAAATACTTAAACTCGACCTTAGCAGCGTCCTGACAACTAGCTCAACCGGCGCCGGCATAGTGACTATCACCCTGCCCGAGGGAGTGGCGAGTGGGGCGCTTATATACTTCCCGCTTAAGGATAACGCCATTGACAGCAGTATTGAGGATGCACCGCGCAATACGGACTTCAGTGTCTCCCTCTCCTCTGTTACGGGCGGCGAGGCGTCCCTTGATGTCGGCGCGTCCTATAGAGGCGAGTTTGACGAAGAGGCGGATTTAAGCACCAGCTTCACCGTGAACACCAGATACGGTTCTCCCGATGCGGTTCAGTTCACCCTGAATGTCAGCGGTCTGCCGAAAGACAATGCTGTTGACCATGTCATCTTCGAAGTGGACGGCAAGGAGTACATCCTAGACGTGAAACACGGAAAGCTCAGCGTGGACGGCGGTGCATCTTATGATGTCAGCGAACACCTGACGGTCTGGGACAACTCCGTTTCCTTCAGGCTGGTTGACGAGGCCGGCGATCCCATCCTGACCGGCGGCAGAAACGAAGTGCCGGTAAAGGTAGTCTTCAATAGCGGTCTTAACGAAACCGATATGAGTGCGGCCAAGATGAGCGTTGCTGTGAGTATTGCTCTATCTAACCCGCAGGTTATCATTGAGGTTGCGGACGATGCCGGCATTGACGACCTGCAGGACGGCCCGACATTCAGCGTGGAATACGCCTCCGGATCTGTGTTCGAAGGCACCGATGTCGTGTTCAACATTAACCTCGACCTGAAAGAGGGCTTTGAAACATCCCAGCAGGCTATTACCCTCTACTTCAGTATCGCAAATATCGAAGGCACTTCCTATAACGGCGGTATGCCGGTCGTGGAAGGTCTGCCGCCCGGCGCTACGTTCGGACTGGTCACTGACACGACAAGCCCGTACAACGGAAAGTACATGATCACCCTGCCTGCGGGTACAGAACTGGACGAGCTGGATCTGACCGTATCAGTGCCCACCAAGGCTGTTGACTCGGTTATCGGCACCACCGGCGAAGTAGGCATTACACTGCTCGGCGTGGTGGGCGGCGAAGCCTCCATAGACATGGACGTCAAGGCAGCCTCGGTAGTCATTGAGGAAGTCAGCGAAGCCCATCTGGTGGTCGAACTCGCCAACAGCGAGTTGGACGTGTATGAAGGCCAGAAATTAAGCGTGAAACTGACCTTGCAGAACGCTGATACCAAAGAGACTATGACTGCTGTTGATCCCATCAATGTCACCTTTGCGGTAGATGCGGACAAGATTGGTCTGTTCCTGAACAGCGGCACTGCAGATGATCTGCTGAGCGGCGACATCGCCGAATATTCCGACAGCGTTAACGGCCTGACCTGGACCTATAACGGCAGCGAATACCTTGTCACCGCGGTTCTGCCCGCGAACACATCCAGCCTGACCATCTCCATCCCGACCATTGATAACGCTATCACTACCGATGATACGCTTGAAGCTGTTCTGACGCTTCAGCCTATTATCTCCGCACTGCCGGTCAGCCTTGATCCGTTAGCCGATTCAGAATTATCAGTGACCGTAACTGACGATGCCGGCACAATCTGGCAGGACGGCCCTGTGTTCAGCGTGGCTAACGCTGAAATTACCGGCACCGAAGGCGCCAGCGTCGGCTTTACCATCGACGTTACACCGAAGAACCCAGCCTTTGGTATCGTGGAGCAACCAGACGGCGTTGACCTCTACTTCAGTATTAACGGTGCTGCCTTTAACGGCGGGCTGCCGATTGTTGTGACAGACAACCTGGACGGAGAATATCAATATCCAGTCACGCTAATTAATGATGGCGGCGATTACGACGGCATGTACATGATCACCCTGCTTGTGGATACTGATCTGACCGGTCTGAAGCTGACTGTTACCGTTGGCACCCAGGCGGTTGACTCTGTTATCGGCGAAGGCGAAACCATCAGCCTGGTTCTGGAAGACACAGCACGTGGCGAATCCTCCATCGGCAGCAAGACCACCGTAGCAAAACTGGCTGAAGCCAGCAAGGCGCACCTGGTGGTCAGCCCTGACAAATCAGCGGTGACGGTTGAAGGCGAAGCTTTAAGCTTCACCATGAAGCTGCAAAATGCTGCTAACTCTGCACAGGATATGACCGCAATCAAGGACGTCACGGCCACCTTCGCGGTAGCCGCGGCCAGCATTGGCCTGTTCCTGGATATCAGCGTTGTAGACGATCTGCGGAAAGGTGTCATCACCGAATATTCCGACAGCGCTAACAAGCTGACCTGGACCTATAACGGCAGTGAATACCTTGTCACCGCGGTTCTGCTCGCGAACACACCCAGCCTGACCATCAACATCCCGACCAATGATGGCTCTGACAGTATCATTACGAATCCGGCGGGTAGCCTGGTTCTCACGGATGTTGCAGGGATTGCTAACGTCGACCTTCCGGACGGCCCCATAAGCTTTGACGTGACGGTGCCGAACAGCGCTTATGATGCGGCTGCAAGCGCCGGTCTGAATCCGGATAATTTCATCGGCATGGCCTTCCATGAAGCGAATGGAGAGCTTAATCGCTCGACTGCCACAGAAGGTGAAGTGCTCGTGGGTAAAGACGGTGATGATAATATCATCGCTGGCGGATTCGGCAGTGATTTCATCAAGGGTGGCGCTGGAAATGACACCCTGTCCGGCGGATCCGGAGCAGATACTTTTGCCTATGACTGGTTAGATAATGGTGGCGATGACCTTATCCTTGACTACAGCATACATGAAGGCGATGTTCTCATGATTCAGGATCTTTTGAATAGTTCTGAAGAGGAATATAAGATATTCTTCAAAGGAACCGAAGAAGACTCCGGCAATCTTCTGATTGGGTTTGGAGATACTACAATTACCTTTGATAACATCAACTTCTCTAGTGGTATGGATGTCGGAACCGTGCTTAAAATTGTTGATGAGAACGGAAATGATATAACCAATAATATTAAGTTCTCGGAAGGCGGTTTCTAATGCTTGACCCCGGGGCAGAGATTATCTGCCCCGGTTGAAGAGCCTTCATTCCTTTTTTACTAACTTTTCCTTAAGCCTGAGGTTTCATTAATGGGACTTCAGGCTTAAGTTTTTTTCTGGATCACTTCGTCGCTAACGCTCCTCGTGAGGACGAAAAGGAATGGGTCGCGTCGTTTCACTCGCGAAGACGAAAGGAATGGATCGCGTCGTCGTTTCACTCGCGATGACGAGGATGTTGTCATTGCGAACGAATGTGACGCAATCCAGTAATGAGAGGCAACATGGATATTACAAAAAATAGTTATGTCTATATTCTTTTTAGCAAAAGAAACGGTACATTATATACAGGGGTTACTTCAGATTTGGCTAAACGGATATACGAACACAAAAGTAAAACTAGTGAAGGCTTCACAAATAAATATAGCGTTGATAAGTTAGGTTATTACGAAGTACATAGTGATATAGTTTCAGCGATAGAGCGTGAAAAGCAGATAAAGAACGGTTCGAGAAAAAAGAAAATAGAATTGATCGAAAGCATAAATCCTGAATGGAAAGATTTATATGGTGAGATTGTTTGACTGGATCACTTCGCAGTCCTCGCGAAGACGGAGGGATTCGTCATTGCGAACGAATGTGAGGTAATCCAGTAACAACACGTCATTGCGAGACGCTGAAAGGCCGGGACCCCGGACGACTCCCTTGGCGATGAGTCCGGGCGGCAATCACCAACACCGTCATTACGAGCGAAGCGAAGTAATCCAGTATTTTTGTTTTTCTGGGTCGCGTCGCTCCGCTCGCGAAGACGTGAGAATGCCATGCAATTTATTTCTAAATTGCGCAAGTTCGCAATCAAGTAATCTTTTTGTTAACATCAAAAAATATTTTACAAGAGGGGTTTACTTTTTATTCAAAAGATACGAAACTGTAAAAAACTGTAAGAAACCATCCGGAAAGATATAAATCATCAAATTAAATTCAAGTGGTCTAAGCATTAAACCTTAAAGGAGGCTGGATATGGCAAGACCGATAACACCCACACCCACCCTGAAAGGTGAGGATGCAAAAAGGTTTGTTGCAGCGGCGGAGAATCCGCAGCTTTTTTACCCGCCAGTTATAGATAACGCTAAAAAAATTAAAGAGATAAAGCGAAAAATCTTGGCTCGTGGAGAGAAATCAATATAACAACAAAAAATATACTATGAAGCCCGTGACGGATTTTAGCATCTTCATGGGCTTTACTTGTTGTGGCTCGGACGATGATGATTGCGACCTTGATGACTTTATCAGGGATGACGCAGAGCGCCATTTGCGTGATAAAATGGCAGTGACCTACAGTGTTTTCTTTCGTGGAAAAGAATTTGCTAAACAGCCATTGGCATTTTTTACCCTCCAGAATGATGCATTGCAAATTAAAAACAAAGACTATCGATACGGAGAGTCACCAGCAGTAAAAATTGGTCGCTTTGGTGTTTATATTGAGTATCAATCTAGTGGAATTGGCTCAGATGTGCTTACCATGATTAAGGACTTTATGTGTTATAAGAACCGGACTGGATGCAGATATATTACTTTAGATGCTTATAATAAACCTCGTATCTTGGATTTTTATTACAAAAATGGGTTTAAGCTTTTAAATGAACCCATAAAGAAGAAACGTAATCAGTTGTTGATGTATTTTGACTTGATGTCCCATCCAGTCACTCCCACTAAATAACGCCTTCCGTACTATACATTTTATGCCACTAAATTGCTTACTGCGCTTGACACTATCTCTTGATTGGCTATAATGCTGGCAAGTTGTCAGAACAAAGATTTAAGCTATGCCTTGCCAACGCCTCCAATTTCGGGGGCGTTTGGCGCTTTTATTTGGAGGATGAGAATGGATAAAGTGATTAAAAAACCATGCAGTGAGAAAGACGCTAGGGCTAAAGGCAGGACTTATTATTATTACTATTGTCCAATATGCCATTACAGGGTAGGCACGTCTTTAGATGAGGATAATCTCTACTCCAAAATTGACAATCTTGAATCCGAGAATGTCAAGTTGAAAAAGATGGTGGGGTGGCTGGCGGAGCAGATACCGGATGGCAAGCCAGGGTACTGGATAGAACGGGCAGAAAGTGTTGTAGAGAATACTGACTAAAGAGCAATTAGAGCAATCGCGTCGTCGTTCCACTCCTCGCGATGACGAAAGGAATGGGTCGCGTCGCTACGCTCGCGAAGACGGGAAGGGGGAATCACTTCGCAGTCCTCGCGAAGACGTGAGGATTCGTCATTACGAACGAATATGAGGCAATCCAGTAACAACACCGTCATTACGAACGAATATGAGGCAATTCAGTAACAACACCGTCATTACGAGCGAAGCGAAGTAATCCAGTGTTTTTGTTTTTCTGGATCGCGTCGTTTCACTCGCGATGACGAAAGGAATGGGTCGCGTCGCTACGCTCGCGAAGACGGAGGGATGTTCGCTTTAAAATTTATTTAAAAAATTAAAACTATTGAACAAAAAAGTATTGACATCAGGCTTATTATGTATTATTTTATTAATCAATTCAGGGAGTTGCATGTGGCGTTTCAACTAAAGACACTCGCTGGTATATAGTAGGAAATGAAATGCCATTATAAATAAAAACAATAAGTTAAGAGAAGAAACCTACTAAAACCAAATGCGGTATTTAGTGGGATTATATATCTCATTATAAAATTTTTAGTAAAATTAAAGTTTAAAAAATTTTTTAGTTTTTCAGTTTTTATTAGTTTAATTTTAAATTAAGAGAGGAAAAAATTATGGCAACTATCAACGTAAACAGACCAGTAAACGGCGACGTGGTATATAATGTAGTACCCGGCAGTGAAATTGTTCTCAATTTTGGTCTTGACGAGGGCAGCATATCAGCAGAGGGTGATTCTCTTATTATAAACTTTGATGACGGAAGCACAGTAACCCTTGAGGGCGTTGTTGGCGCTGAAGGTATAGATATAGTAATGCCTGACGGCACCAAGCTTACCCTTGATCAGTTTGCTCAGTCAATGGGAGAATTAGAACCTGCCGCCGGCGGAGACGCGAGCGGAAGCGGCTCTAGCTACAATACAGACTTCGGTAATGTTCTTGGCGGCCTTAATGGCCTTGATCCTCTTGGCAATAAGTTTACCGGCGGCAGTACGGAATATCGTGAATATCCGCCTGCTTTTTCTGCGGAGATCAGCATTGACGGCATAGTTCCTTTCGGGCCTACCGGAGACCCAAGCCACGATCCTAATACCCCCCCTACCGGAGATCCGAGCTACTATTTCGCGGCGGACGGCTTTAACCTGAGAATTGACGAGTCCTACCTTGAAGGCGGCACTAACTATCAGGGCGGCGGCAATCCAATTTATTCCATGTCTTTTCTTGTTACAACCAATGACGGTTT
>Ga0123353_10008716_pt1 | contig 13884 bp, 13 predicted proteins | sample TergutLab28metaG_3_FD_92763 | JGI IMG/M metagenome (GOLD analysis project Ga0123353, IMG submission 92763) | Labiotermes labralis P3 segment gut microbial communities from Petit-Saut dam, French Guiana - Lab288 P3 | ecosystem: Host-associated > Arthropoda: Insects > Digestive system > Gut ... | reverse complement strand
GAAGCTAAAATGCTTATGTTTATCATGGCAGCGATAATCTGAATATCCTTTCAAAAACCAGCCATATTCCCGCTGAACTTATGCATGACGCAAGAATGTTTTCCGCTATATTCTTTGTATTAGTCGTAAGGTATGCTATAAAACCTGATTTTGGGGTAGATTCTTCTGACACGGGGACTTTGCGGTTCCATATGGTTCCCAATATGAATGAAAATATGAATGAGGCTTTAATGGTTCCTGTTTTCTCGAATATTAAAGCGAAAACAATTGAGCATATCAGCGTGAGGATTAACTCAGTTTTGCTGCAATGAAAATATGATTTTTTTTCATTTCCGAAAATATAAATTCCCAATGCACTCATACATAATAAAATTCCGAGGATGAATGGATATGTGTTGGTCATAGGTGATTCGCCTGTGATCCTTATCAGTGTAAACGCACGGGCTGCGTAAATTGCACCCGTTATGAAAACAATTACACCAATTATTCTAATCTCTTTATCCTCCTGCCATCACCAAAGCAAAAACTTTTGCATTGTTGGTCATGTGTTCAATTTCAGCATATTCATTAGGTTGTTGCGCCAATCCGCTAGTATTTTGCTGCCAAACAACTGTTGGGATCCCTTCATGTCTGAAAAACACTGAAAAAGTACCTATTCCACAACCGCCAAATCTGGGCTTCACGTTAAGCACTTCACTTATAGCTTTTTCTAGAAGCTTCGCTATAGGAGAATCCGGGGACGTTCTTGGAGCAGGGTCATCGCGCTCTGCTATGCTAAATTCAATTTGAGCTCCGGTTTGAGACATTACATTTTCCATAACTTCCTTAACTATCTTTATAACATCGTCAAGCTTTACATGCGGAAGCACACGGCAGTCGAACGATAGCTTTTCGAAACCTGGTATGACATTAGCGCTAACAACATTTATGTATCTTCTTGTTGGCTCAAATGTAGAGTATTCTTCCGGTGAAAACAATTCGTTTTTATCAGGAAAGGTTTTATGAAGCGTTTCATCCAGTATGACGGAAAAAATATTCGCCACCCGGCATGCATTTATCCCATATTCGGGAGTGCTGGCGTGACACTGTTTCCCACTGACTGTAAATTCCATCTGCAGCAATCCTTTTTCCGCTATTTCAATAAAGCTCCCTGTGTTCTCTCCACCGTCAGGAATGAGGATCATATCATCTTTACTGAAATTAACGATTTTTTTCCTTATCATTGGTTCAATACTGTAGCGGCTCCCCATCATCTCGTCCGCTACAAATCCTAAACATATTTCATATTCCGGAGTTATGTTCAGATTTTTCAACGCTTTCAGAGCGTATATCATTGCAATTGCAGCATGTCCGTTATCGTTTGCTCCCCTTGCATATACTCTGCCATCCTTAACCACAGGATTAAAAGGGTCAGTGTTCCACAATGTACGGTCGCCTGCGGATACAACATCGAGATGACAAAACATCCACAAACGCTGCTGTGTTTTACCGGGGGTGTACAAAATTAACGACGGGCGATTGCCGGTATGCGATTTTTCATCAGGTATCCTTATCCATTCAAGTTTCGCACCTTCACCAAGTCCCTGTTCTTTTATAATTTTTAATACTTCCTGTGCTTTAGCTTCCTCTCCCTGTCCTCCATGATGAGGGGATACAGCCGGAAACTGGAGTATACGGCACAAAGACTTTGTCATCTCGTTTCTTAGAGATTCTATTTCCTGTAAAATATCGTCTTTCAGTCCATTATTGTTCATAGTTATTATTTACCATCCTGCCATCATTAAGGCAAAAACTTTCGCGTTGTTAAGCATGTATTTTATGAGGGCGTATTCGTTAGGCTGATGCGCCTGCCCGTCAACATTTTGCTCCCAAACGATGGAAGAGATTCCTTCATGTCTGAAAAATACTGAAAAAGTCCCTCCCCCTACCCCTCCGAATCTGGGTTTTACGTTGAGCACTTCACTTACGGCCTTAGATAAGAGTTTCGCTACAGCAGAATCATGAGATGTGCATGGAGCAGCGTCATGGCGGCTTAATACGTTTAATTCAACATTGGCGCCAGTTTGCGACATTACGCTTTTCATAACTTTTTCGACTGTTTCTATAACACCATCAAGATTTATATGCGGAAGCACACGGCAGTCGAATGATAATTTTTCCACTCCGGGAATGACATTGACACTTGCAACATTGGCATATCTTCTTGTAGGCTCAAATGTGGAGTTAGCTGGTGTAAACAATTCATCGCAGTCAGGGAATGATTTATGCAGCGCTTCGTCCAGCATTACGGAAAGCATATTAGCCACGCGGCATGCATTTATCCCTAAATCAGGGGTGCTGGCGTGACATTGTTTTCCATAAACGTTAAATTCTATCTGTAATAGTCCTTTTTCAGCTATCTGTATGAAGTCCCCTGCACTTTTCCCTCCATCAGGGACAAGTATCATATCATTTTTCCGGAAATCTATTATTTTTTTATTTACCATTGGTTCAATACTGTATCGGCTTCCCGTTTCCTCATCCGCCACAAACCCTAAACATATTTCATATTCCGGAGTTATATTCAAATTCTTCAATGCTTTCAGAGCGTAAAGCATTGCTATTCCAGCCTGTCCGTTGTCGCTTGCTCCTCTTGCATATACTCTGCCATCCTTTACCAAAGGTTCAAAAGGGTCAGTGTTCCACAAAATCCGGTCGCCTGCGGATACAACATCAATATGGCAAAACATCCATAAACGCTGCTGCGTTTTACCAGGGCAGTATAGTATTATTGACGGGCGATTGCCGGTCTGCGATTTTTCATCGGGGATCCTAATCCATTCAAGTTTTGCTCCTTCAGAAAGTCCCTGTTCATCAATTATTTTTGATATTTGCTGCGCTTTTGCTTCCTCTCCCTGTCCTCCGTGATGTGGTGATACAGCCTCAAATCGTACTATACTGCATAAAGAATCTATCATCACCTTTTCAAGATTATCAATTTCCTGAAAAATTTTATCCTTTAGCTCATTTCTGCTCATATTCACCATATAAACCTCCTGCCATCATCAAAGCAAAAACTTTTGCGTTGTTGATCATGTGTTCTATAAGGGCGTATTCATTAGGCTGCTGCGCCAGTCCGCCTGTATTCTGTTCCCAAACAATGGTAGGAATCCCTTCACGTTTGAAAAATACTGAAAAAGTTCCTATTCCTGCACCGCAAAATACGGGCTCAATGTTTAGCGCTTCACTTATGGCTTTATCCAAAAGTCTAAATTCGGGGACGTGCTTGCAGCAGCGTCATCGCGTTCTATTATACTAAATTCTATCTTGGCTCCAGTTTGGGACATTACCTTTTCTATAACTTCCATAACCGTCATTATAACATCGTCAAGATTTATATGCGGAAGCACTCGACAATCGAACGACAGCCTTTCCATCCCGGGAACGATATTAACGCCTACAACATCGAAGTTTGAGTATATAAAATACAGTACAGTATAATCTAATGTATATAATTATTATGCTCCTGACATCAACAACGCAAAAACTTTCGCGTTGTTGAGCATATATTTTATGATGGCGTATTCGTTAGGTTGATGTGTCTGCCCTTCTGTATTCTGCTCCCAAACAACGGAAGAAATCCCTTTATGTCTGAAAAATGCAGAAAATGTCCCTCCACCTACACCTCCGAATCTGGGTTTAACATTAAGTACTTCATTTATGGCTTTTGATAAAATTTTCGCTACAGTGGAATCTGGAGATGTACATGGAGCAGCGTCACTGCGGTTTATTACATTCAATTTCACCTTGACGCCGGTTTGTGACATTACACTTTCCATAACTTTTTCAGCAATTTTTATAACATCGTCAAGTTTTATATGCGGAAGAACCCGGCAGTCAAAAGATATTCTTTCCACGCCGGGAACAATGTTAATACTGACAACATTGGTGTATCTTCTTGTAGGCTCAAATGTGGATTTATTCGGTGTAAATAATTCATCACAGTCAGGAAAAGCCTTATGCAGCTCTTCATCCAGCGTTACAGACAAAATATTTGCCGCTCGGCATGCATTTGATCCCAAATTAGGTGAGCTGGCGTGAGTTTGTTTCCCAATAATTGTAAATTCTATCTGTAATAATCCTTTTTCAGCTATCTCGATAAAGTCCCCTTTGCTGTCTCCTCCATCAGGAACAAGGATCATATCATCTTCTCGGAAATCTACTATCCCATTATTTACCATTGGTTCAATACTGTAGTGGCTCCCAGTTTCTTCATCCGCTACAAACCCTAAACATATTTCATACTCCGGAACTATTTTTAGATTTTTTAATGCTTTCAGCGCATAAATCATTGCTATTACAGCTTGTCCATTATCATTTGTTCCCCTTGCATACACCTTTCCATCCTTTATTACAGGTTCAAACGGATCATTATTCCACGATGACCTGTCACCTGCAGATACAACGTCAATATGGCATAATATCCATAGACGCTGCTGTGTTTTCCCTGGCGTACGCAGAATTATAGACGGGCGATTGCCGGTATGCGATTTTTCATCAGGTATCCTGATCCATTCTAATTCTGCACCTTCTGTAAGCCCCTGTTCTATTAATATTTTAGATATTTCCTGCGCTTTTGCTTCCTCTCCCCGTCCTCCGTTATGAGGGGATACGGCTGGAAATCGTACTATACGGCATAAAGACTTTATCATCTCACTTTCAAGATGCTCTATTTCCTTGAGAATATTATCTTTCAGCCCACTTATTGTAATCATTCTTTATTATTCCCCTTCCAACAGGATTTTTTTACCGTTCATCAGATATTGCATTCCTGAAATCACGGTCAATGCCATGGCTATCCACATAGCAATCATCCTTCCTGGTAAATTCAATATAAGAAGTATTATAGCTATTATTTGGGTAAATGTCTTGATTTTACCCCCTGGAGAAGCAGCTATCACAACTCCTTGCGCGGCAGCAACAAGGCGAAGTCCCGTTACCACAAATTCGCGCGTTATTATTATCATTACCATCCACGATGGAAGACGATTAAGCTCGACTAATGCCAGCAAAGCAGCGATCACAAGAACTTTGTCCGCTAGAGAGTCAATAAATTTTCCAAGAGTGGTCACTAACTTGAATTTTCTTGCTATATATCCATCGAGCGAGTCAGTTATTGCCGCAACTATAAAAACAGTCACCGCCAGAAGGTCTCCCAATGAAACTTCTATTCCCCATTGTTCAAAAAATCCTACCGGCGCTTTTATCCGTATAGTCAAAAAAATAAGTACGAGCGGCGCAAGGAAAACTCTGCTCAAACTCAATATGTTAGGAACACTGAACAATGCGGTCTTTGCCTTGGTTACCCTTTGTTTAGCTCTTGCCTTTGCTTTTGATATTCTTTCTCTGGCATTTGTCCGTACTCTTGATATTCCAGATTTAAAACCCATTTAGAGCCTCCGCTTTTTTTACTTTATTGCATATAAATTTTTGGAACTCTTCTCTGAATAATAGTTGGTATTTCATAATTTATGGTGTTTCTTTCATAAGCCATCTCTTCCGGTAAAATGATATTATCTCCTTGTTTACCAATAATAACTGCTTCATCTCCAATTTTAACATTTTCAATACCGGTCACATTAACCATCATCTGATCCATACATATAGTTCCCACAACAGGACAGCGCTGGCCATGTATCAGTACTGACATTTTCCCTGATAAAGCTCTTGTGATTCCGTCGGCATATCCTATAGGCAAGACGGCTAAGTGTTCTTTCCCTCGTGTTATGTAACGAAGTCCATAACTTATTCCTGTGCCTGCTGGCAGGCTTCGTATCAGAACGATCCTGGTTTTTACTTCGAACGTTGGAAGCAGGGTTATCGGATACGCACATACAGTTTCCGAAGATGGCATCATTCCATATAAAGCTATGCCGGGGCGTACCATATCAAGATGTTTGTCCGGATGTCCCAATATACCTGCGCTATTGCAAACATGACGTTTTACATTAAGTCCTTTTTGCCTGATAATTGTAAGAGCTTTTTTGTATTCGGAGAACTGATGGTTTGTCCAATCCGGACGGGATTCGTCAGCCGCTGCAAAATGAGTGAATACTCCTTCAATATCAATGGATGACAGTGGTAAAATCCTTTCTATAGCGTCCTTAAACTCACTAACAGTGAATCCTACCCTTCCCATACCAGAATCAATTTTTATGTGAAGTTTTGCTGTTTTTCCCTGTTTTTCCGCTGCTTTACTCATTGCCAATGCAAATTTTACATCCGTACATGCGGCGGTTATGTCGAGGTGAACTAATTCTTCGGCTGAACTGTACTCGTATGCTCCGAGAACAAGTATTGGATTCGTTATGCCGGCGCTGCGCAATTCAATGGCTTCATCGGGGGTTGCAACTGCAAAATACTTGCACCCTTCCTCAATAAGGGCGTTCGCAGTTTCTACAGCTCCATGCCCGTAAGCGTTTGCTTTAACTACGGCGTAAATTTCCCGCCCTTTAACATAAGAACGTATGCTGCAAAAATTAGCGCGAAGGTTTTTCAGATTAACTTCCATACGCGTAGGGCGAAAACTTTTTCCCATTTTAATCACCCAATCAATTATTTTTATTATCTCTATTATAATGTGTTTATTATAAAAAAGTATAAAATGATTGAATTCATTTCATTCAAGGAGTTGTTTAAACAATGAGCGCATTTCATTATAATGTAGCTTTTGGGCTTGGAAGCAACTTGGAAGGAAGACTGCATAACCTGCGCGAAGCTGCAGAAAAACTTGCATATTATGGTTTTATTATTGAAAAGAAAAGCAATGTATTTGAAACCGAGCCTTGGGGAGTTGCTGATCAGCCTTCGTTTCTGAATGCGTGCGTCAGGACAAGGATAGACAAGAATCTGTCTCCTGTAAAAATATTGAAAATCATAAAAAAAATAGAATCCGTTATGGGCAGAAAAAAAAGTTTTCGCTACGGGCCGCGGATCATTGATATTGATTTGCTACTTATAGATTACATGGTTTATGAAAATTCGTTCTTAGCCATTCCTCATAAGGAAATCTTCAACCGCGCGTTCGTTCTTTATCCGCTCTCGGAAATCTTTCCGCACTGGACTCATCCCATTACAGGCGAAAAAGTCAGTAAAACTGCTTTGAAGTATCCATGCCCAGTCAGAGTTGTGAAGCTTTAACAGTTTTTTCGAATTCAGAATTACACATTCTGAATTATCGCATAGATACCTACAGAACCTTCATGCACTTCTACTTTTATCTTACGGTTTTCAGGTTTATTGCTTATTGCATACGGGTGTTTCTGAATTATTCTTGAACGGGAAATATTCCACCTGGCTCCACTTACGGAAACTACGCTTGATGATTCAAGGGCTATCAATGAAAAAGCAAGAGGCTCTTTTTTAAAATCAATTTCAATGGATTCACCGGAATAAACATAAAACAATGATTCACTTTTATCGGTAAGGCATATAACTCTTACTCCAAGCTCCAACCCCCACAGGGCTGAATACAGATTACTATATACGTGGTCGAAACGCCCACCCCACGCGCCGGTAACGATAACGTTTTTTACTCCTCTGTGCGACGCAATTTCCAGGCAAAGCTGATAATCCGTCAAATCTTTTTCCGCCGGATATTTTATAATTTCGACCCCGTGAGAAACAAGCCATTCTTTATTCTCCTCACAAATACTGTCAAAATCCCCGATAAGACATTCTGGCAGCAGGCCAGCTTTCTTGCATATATCTCCCCCTGAATCCGCCGCCCAAATCTTAGTGTAATTCAAGCTAGTATCCATTAGCCAATTGATATCAGGCGGTTTTCCGCCCAATACAAGCATGATTATAGAGTCTGGGTCATTATTTTCAATAGAAGTTGAGGTTATATTTGCGTTCATTTGCGGGAATATATATTCAAAACTTTTCATTGTACTTTTATTTTGCATAGAATTACAAATTACGAATCTTATCAAAAGCTTCTTCAGAACTCATAAGAATTTCCCTCGGTTTACTCGGGCTTGAAGGTTGCGGGCCTAATATTCCAAGTTGTTCAAGTGTCGATATTATGCGGGAAGCCCGCGGGTATCCTATTCCCATTATAGTTTGCAGTTTGCTTGCGGAGGCAATTCCGGACTCCATGATGAAATTGAGCGCTTCGTCAATTTTAGGATCAAGCGTTACGCCGCTATCGTAAGTATTATTTAAGGAGCCATTTTTATTTCCTTCTTTATAATCTTCAAATTCCATATATTCAGGCTGTCCGAAGGACTGTCTCAGACATTCTATAATTGATATCGTTCTCTTTTCGTCTATAAATGAAGCCTGAAGCCTTACGGGACGAGGGTAGCGTGTACTCAGGAACAGCATATCGCCTTTGCCGAGAAGCTTATCCGCTCCAGCCGAATCTATTATGGTCCTTGAATCTGTCTGAGATGGGACGGAGAAGGCAACTCTCGCAGGTATGTTAGCTTTTATAAGGCCAGTTATAACGTCAACGGAAGGCCTTTGTGTCGCCAGTATCATATGAATTCCAGCCGAACGCGCTTTTTGCGCAAGGCGCGCTATCAGCGCTTCAACTTCTTTCCCTGATGTGTACATGAGGTCAGCAAGTTCATCCACTACGATGACTATATACGGAAGTTTTGACTTTGGAAGCAGTTTTGCGTTATATGACTCAAGATTGCGTACCTTCGCCAGTGCAAACATTTGAGAACGCGATTCCATTTCTTGAATAGCCCACGCAAGAGCAGAAACAGCTTTCTTGGGTTCAGAAATCGGACGCGCAAGTAAATGAGGCAGTCCTTCATATATTGCAAACTCAACATACTTAGGGTCGACCAGAATGAGATTTAATTCGCTTGGGGTACGTTTACTGCACATCCCCATTATGCATGTGTTCATAAATATGCTTTTGCCTGAGCCTGTTGTCCCCGCTACTAATAAGTGCGGCATTTCTTCCAATCCGGTTACCATATATCTGGAGTCAACCCGCATTCCAAGAGGCAATGGAAGAATATTTTTGCTTTCCTGATAGTCCTGAGATTCAATTACAGAGCGTAATGGAATACCGCGTCTTTTGGCATTCGGGATTTCTATTCCTACGTATGGTTTCCCCGGTATAGGAGCTTCAACCCTAACCGATACTACAGCAAGAGCCATAGCAAGATCATTTGCAAGCCCTGCGACCTTGCTCACCCGTATTCCGGGTGAAAGGTCAATCTGAAATTGCACAATGGAGGGACCTATGACTATTTCCGCCATACTTGATTTTATTGAGAAATTTTGCAAAGTTTCTATTATTTTTTCGCCCTGAGATTTTACCAAAGCCTCCACCTCGGATGAGTCAAGTTCCTCCATGGGGGCGCCGTAAATTTCAAGCGGAGGAGGAAAAACTGCCGCAGAATAATCATCCGTCTCCTCCGGCAATTCGGGGTCAGGCGGTATTTCTTGCCCTGCTATAAGAGCAATATCTTCTTCAGGAGACTTTATTGGTTCAATTGTTTTTACGGAAATGACCGTGTTATTTTCTTTCGAATATGAATCTATTATAGGTACTGATTTACCATTGAGCGTATGTTCTGGCTGAACTGAACTCTCATCAGAGGTTTTCTCTGATTCTGTACTATCTGTTTTTTCAATTATGTTAAACCTGTCTTTTTCAATATTCGGCGGAGTTATTTGAATTTTAGGTTTATTTTGCAGCCTTGCATCTACCGGAATATCTTTTACCGTTGCAAGTGACGTTTTAAGCATATCATCAAATGATGGTTCATCTTCTTTAATTTCCGTTTTATTCTCCGCAAATTTGCCTTGTTCGAAAAATAGCATAATCTCTTCTTCTCTTGTGACAGATCCGGCACTGAGAGTTTCTTCAGGACCTATGTTTACAGCCTTCTGCTTTTCGGAGAACCTTTGAGCATTAATCTGTTTTAACTGCTTACGTTTTTCTATCTCAGCCATCTTCTCAGCTTCTTTGCGCTGTTTAGTTCTTTCCTCGATTACCATTTGACGCTTTTCCTTCATATTTGAAACCAATTTTGATATTTTTGAGAATACCCATGTTATCGGAAATTTTATAACGAAGCTGAAAAGAGGTATGCCATAAAGGGCTGACGCTAAAAAAACACCTGTTAAGCCGGCAAACATAGTCAAAATTATTCCTGAATCTCTGATCAATAGAATTGTAATATCTCTCCCCCAAGCACCTGCTTGCAGTAAACGCGGGATCGAATTTGACCAGGACGTATTTTGAAACAATCCAAGGGTAAGCGCCGCCGTCAAATAAAAAACGGCCGTTCCAAATAGTTGTCTTATGAAATGCGGAATACTCGTGTCAAAGAATTTTGCCATGGTAACGTAAATCATAAATAAAATCGGGATAATAACAGCTCCGCCACAAACATTGATAAGGTAGTTTTCAATCCAAAGCCCGCGCATATCAAACCGGGGGCCGAAAATTAAAATTATCAGCAGCCAGGTTTGCATCATAAGCAATATGAAAAACAATAACTCTTTCCAGTCTCCTCTGACACGTTTGCTTTTTGATTTCATTTTGCTTTCGTGAATCTTACGTCTCATTTTTGCCTTACCTTCTTTATGTTTCGCAGATGTTCGGAGTGCGTTTTTGAGAATATGTGACGACCATCTTTATCAGCCACATAATATAAATAATCATGTGTTTCTGGATTAAGGGCGGCTTGCCACGATAATAAGGATGGAGCGCATATCGGTTCAGGGGATAAGCCTGCATATTTGTAAAGATTATATGGTGAATCCAGCTCTAAATCCTTGTAAAGCACTCGCGTAAGCCTGCGTCCCTTCATAAGATGAGCGTAAACTACTGCCGCGTCTATTTGCAGAAGCATATTTTTTCTCAGTCTGTTATATATAACTCCGGATATCTTCGGGCGTTCTTCATCCCATAGAGCTTCGCGCTCAATAAGTGATGCAATTATTGCTAATTTCTTAGCTTCCTTCGGGTCATCCGGTATTTGTTTTCCAAGTTTGTTCCACCAGGCTTCGCTTGCCGCGCGAATCAATTCTTCAGGCGATACTTCCGCAGCTAAATATGTATCTGGGAGCAGGAACGCCAATCTCCCCTCTTTTGTCTGCGGGATAAGTCCAAGCATTTGTTTGGGGTAAATGGAATTATTGAGTATCTCGCCGACAATATCCTCGGATTTTACAGAACTCCCTATATCCTCGGAAGTTAAGAAAATATTTGCAAAGCTATATATATTGGTTCCAGGAACAATTGTAATTGCCTCCGATGCCGGAACTGCGACACGCATTTGTCTCGCAACATCCCACGCGGATGCGGGGATGAGTTCGTATCTGCCCGGAATAATCCTTCTGTCTATATTGAATTTAGTAAGCCATCGGGAAAAATCCCTTGCTGAGTCTTTGATTACCCCTTCATCATAAAAGTATTTTGCAATTTCCGCAACCGTTTGGTTTGGGCGTATCAAAACGGAATTTGTCTGCCCCTCAGGCATGGGCAGCACTGAATCCCAAAATTCAATCGGGATTTTTCTTTGCCAAGCTAATAATATGGCAGCAGAAGTGCAGAAAATTAAAAAAAACGATATGAATGTAAATATATATATCTTTTTCATAATAACCCAATCTTAAGAAGCGCGTCTACCATTCTCGTCTTTGCGACAAATAAACAATCATCAAGGAACGATTGCCGTTTGCCGCGCTTCGCTCACAACAGTAACTTTTTTCTTTTGTCTTTATTTTCAACTTGGTATCATTATGAAACGCCATAATCTGTTCCTATCTGCCTCCTGAGCATAAGCAATTCCTACTCTCCTATCAGTTTTGAATGGATATTTTTTCCAACTCCCGTCATCCTCAATCCATAGATTATCAGAATCTATAAGATTTATTCCATTAAGGCTCCTGTCGATTTTCATGGCCTTAGAAAGTTTTCCCGGCCCGTCAAACTCCCCAGCGCCTCTTATCAGTACCGCTTCCGGAAAACCTTTTTCTCCAGTGACTATATTCAGCATGTTATGAACTCCGTAACAAAGGTAAATATATGCCCTTCCTCCATTTTCATACATTATCCATGTTCGCTTAGTTTTTCCTTTATAAGCGTGACACGCGGAATCATCTTCACCATAATAGCACTCAGTTTCCGTAATTCTTAGTTTTATCATGTTTCCATTTAATTTTCTGCACAATAATTTCCCCAACAATTCAGGGGCGACTTCAAAAGCTGGACGGGAGAAAAATTCAAATCCAAGTTTCATATATTATATTTGTAATACAGGCCCTTTATAAAAGCCTGATGGGCAGATGCTCAGCGTAGTTGTAATAATCATCATCAGTTGTGAAGATATAAAGATCGTTATTATACGCCACTGCGCAAACCAGAAAATCTATATGAGAGCCTTGTTTCCCATGTTTGCGGCATGTATTATAAAACTCTGCCGCTGTAGCATATTCTTGCGTGGTTATTGGAAAATCGTCAAATGCTTCCAGTTTTGCCTTCAGCTTAAGAAAAGCGTCCTCGTTCGATATCCCGGACAAAAGCTCCTGACGCACAGGGCCAATCATCACCGCCAAAGAAGCTATAATCAAATCAGCCAGCTTTTTAGAAATTTCTGATTTTTCTTTTCGTCGAAGCGCCAGCGACCACACAGATGTATCCACCAGTACCTTCATTGGCCTTGAAACCTCAATTTCTTGTAATCATAATCCTCGTCATATTCAATCGTGCCGAATAGAGAAAGTATTTCCGCCGCCTTACGCTTTTTTATAAACTCTGCCAACGCCATGTTTACTGTATCTTTTTTTGACTTAAACCTGCCGATTTTCAGCGCGTCTTCCAGTAGCTGCATATCAATGGATAAATTTGTTGCCATAAGTTACCATCCTTTCTATGTGTAATAGTATACACATAGTTATGTGTGAATCAATAAGGATTGTGTCAAGTCTTTTATGTATACTCGTAAACTTAAGCAGCATCAGCGTTATCCCAATTCGGAATTTATATTTCCCTATTTATAATCTTCAATATCTATCCCCACTATACGGGATAATCCAGGCTCCACCATCGTCACACCGTAAATGATATCCGCCTGCTCCATTGTCGTTCGGCGGTGAGTCATTACAATGAGTTGTATCGTCTTTGAATACTCCTTCGCAAGGGATGCAAACCTGATAAGGTTATATTCGTCCAGGGCAGCGTCAACTTCATCCAAAACAGCAAGAGGCACTCCGGCAACTTCCAGCGAGGCAAAGAGATGAGCAATCGCAGTAAGGGATTGTTCTCCACCGGAAAGCTGGTTTATGTTATGCAACTGTTTCCCTGGCGGGCGCGCGTAGATTTCGACACCGCGATCCCATATATTATCCGCTTCCTGAATTTGAAGCCTCGCTTCGCCTCCTCCGAACAGTCTATGAAAAAGCTCGTCAAACCTTTTATCTATATTTCGAAGGGCAGTCATGAAAATGGTTTCGACCTGCTTGTCCGTCTCCTCAATGAGCAACGTTAGTTCATCGCGAGCTGTGCGAACGTCCTCCAATTGCTCCGAAAGAAAATCCGTGCGCTCGAGGAGAAACTCATCTTCTGATAACGCGCCAAGATTGTAAGTCCCAAGCGCTTTTAACTCTCTTTCCAATTTGCGCATCGTCTGAGTCAAATCCTTTTCAGTTTCTATCTTATCCGCAAGAGTTCTGTCGTAAGGATATTTTTCCTCCCAAAGCTCATTAAGCTGTACAATTTCCGAACGCGTGGAACGCAATTTATCCTCTAACGCTGCGGTTTTATCCGAGTTTGTTCTGAGCTTTATTTCCGCGCTGTCTGAGCGAGTTTTTGCTTTTCTGGCGTGTAAAATTATTTTCTTATTAACCTCATTGCTCCTGTCTATTTTG
>Ga0123353_10008715_pt1 | contig 13884 bp, 10 predicted proteins | sample TergutLab28metaG_3_FD_92763 | JGI IMG/M metagenome (GOLD analysis project Ga0123353, IMG submission 92763) | Labiotermes labralis P3 segment gut microbial communities from Petit-Saut dam, French Guiana - Lab288 P3 | ecosystem: Host-associated > Arthropoda: Insects > Digestive system > Gut ... | reverse complement strand
GTTAGGAGCGGTTAAACTGGAGTAGTGTCCGGGCTGCAGGCTAAAGCCTGCAGCCCGGACACTACTCCAGCCTACCCGCAACTAACCTCCAACCTACAGCAAACCAAGAACGAAACGACCAATATGGTAATCGACATTATAGTTGCAAGCTCCGGGTGATGGGCATAGTAGTGCCCGAAACATGTTGAGCCTATAAGAAGTACAATAAAATAATAAGAGGCATCTAGTTGGTTCTTCATTTTTCAGTTAAACTGAAATGTTTTTATAAAAATTAAAAAATACACGGACAAAAAGTGACTCATAAACCGCAGTAGTGTTATAGTTATTGAGTCAGTTCTGTCATTGTCACGTTTGTTACCAACAGTGTCACTAACGCCAAATATTTGTCACACAACTTCAGCATGCAATATTATGCACACAAAATGAATGGCGCAACTTGCGAAATATCTTTATATCTGTCCGTAATAATGCGAGATTATGAAGACTAAGCGTTTAAAACTGTGTCACAAAAGTGTCAACCAAAAAAAACACGTTTTATGTGACGTAATCACGACATGTTAAAACTCCTTTAATAAAATATTTTATAAATATTCAATTGTTAAAATTCATACTTAGAATTTTTAATACTGTATGATAATCACTTACCCATACCGACAGATGCATAGTTACTCCTCACATAAGGACTACTTACAGAAGACATTACATCGCAGGCATGCAGACTATGCTTACCTGAAACACAAACAAAATACAGAATAATTTGAAAATGTAAAGTGACTCTCACCTGTTAGAAAACATTGACCCATTAGATACTTGTGTCCCCGTACCGTCACCATATGAAGGAACGTGTTACAGAACTTCCCTGCCACTACCGCTCATTATTCGTATTCCAGCATCTACAATCGACGACGAGAGTGTATACAATGGCTTTGTGGCCAACACTAACATTAAGTACGTAAAGTTACGCCACAACATCTGTAGAAATGGGGGACATGTGTTCTTGTGCCGTGGACGGTTGGGGTAACAAACGTAACTACGTATAAAGGAAGAAAGGTGAGAATAAATTATCAGAAAGGAAAAGACAGTACGCAGGAACACAACCAAAGAAGAAGACATAAAGGAGCGAAAGATGAAATACGTCTGGAAATAAGGACAACCTACATAAGAAACAAAGGAGAAAAAGAAAAATGAAAATACAGGAGAGACGAATGAAGTACAGAAGAAATTTTGTAAAAAATATTCGAGGATGAAAAATAAAGACAGGACGACAGAATAAAAGAAAGAAACAAAGAAAAAGAAAAGAAAGACAGAAAGACGCGAAGAAAACAAGGAGGAATAACTTTCAGCAATGAGTCCATCTAGGTGCCGGTTTGAAAGGACACCATGTGACGGATGTTTCTGATTCCCTGGACTCATTAGCTTATGTGATTGGCTTCTGTGCCCGCTGGAAGAGGTGACGAGGAAGTGGTAAACGCTCCAAATCACGAAATCCGCCATGTGGGAAGCCAAGAGTCTGAAGAAGGGGCGTACCACACAGACAAAACTTGAGAACATGACTCAGTTCAGCAAATAGTAATTTGGAGTTGTGGTTTCTGGCATTTTCAGGGCACTTCAAGCTCCCATGGATACCTCATCATATCCGCTTCATCAGGCGGGTAAGCAGGCATGCCGCAATCCATTAGCATTCCTTTATTAAATGTCCGTCCGTCAACCTTAGACAGAGAAGGGAACAACTGAATCGGACACCAAACTGACGGCTTGAAGCAAGAATAAGATGGGTAGGGTAAAATGTAGATATAGGAGAGTATGAACAGCTAACTGAACGGTTAATTAACTGAAGAGCAAATTGATTAAATAGGTGCATTAATTACTGCTCGCCTCATAAACTTAATGACTTGATTACCTAATTAGCCAAGATATAAATTTACTATTCAGTAAGTGATAACATGTTAACTAAAATTATTACTAAAACAAAAGGATTAAATGATTTAAGAACCAGCTATTTGTTGACTGACTGTTTAATCCACTATATTACTAACAGCTGTTTCACTGATTAACTAATATAAACTAATTCCCTCATTTAAAGGGCCCGAACGTATAACAATCTACTTAATTTTTAGTTTCGTTTCCACGTTCACTTCGTTTGATTAATGCACTAACAGTGGCCACTAATCACCACAACCGAGTGACCTTACACCACACTAACCAACCAGTAAACACAAACATTCACGTAACGAATCCAATTAATTTGAATGAATTTTCCAGTAACTACGGTAGAACTGTGCTTAATATCTAGCAGCCAATTTACTTTAACCGGCATTCTGATTGACTTTACTAAAACAACTGTTTCAACATCGCGAGACTTGAATTTCTCACAGTGGTGTTGCTGTAAATTCTAATCTTCTGGGATGCTACGTCGTGTCGAATGGTAAATATTTACCGACGTTTCGGAGGGCAATACAGCCTTTATGTTTGGCTCAAACAGCCTTCTTCGATTGTGAACTAAACCTCGCATATATCTTTAGTTTTTTAAACATTTTTTCGTTGTTCAAGTTACCTGTGGTAATATATACCTAACGCCTTGTGCCTAGAATAGGTCACAGAATATGCCCCAGCCCTTAAGAACAGAGGCCTATGTAAGTGACATTCGTATCGAAGGCACCACACAAACTAACGGAAGTAACTCTACGGAGATCTTAGAAATGACCCGAATCAGAAAGTCGGAAGTTACTACACTGCGTGATGAACTTGCGTCTCCATAAGTTATCAGACTTTAAACCACCATGAATATCTTTCTTGGACATGAAATTGTCGGAGTAACTTTGACTGCTGATTCCATATAAATCCTTCGGTGCAGATGATTAGAATAGCAGAAATTACAAATCAGCAACATTAAAGACACACACAAGTAACATACACAAATTTACGCTAATTACTTTCATAAATTAGACACTTTTAATGTCAGTACTTTACCAACTTAATGCACAAAATTCTTCTTTTATAATGAGTTTATTATATTCCTCTACATGTTTCGAGCACTATTGTGCTCATCATCAGGAGGTCAAGGTACACCGGACGGCCACCTACAGAGTGTGATGATACCAGATGTTGTATAATACAGTTTTGACCTCCTGATGATGAGCACAATAGTGCTCGAAACGTGTAGATGCATATAATAAACTTATTATAAAACAAAAATTTTGTGCATTAAGTTGGTCTTTTAATAAGATTATACTGAAATGCACGGTCAGCAAAATTTAGACACATTTAGTTGACTGTCATATGAACATCGCGAATCCTACTCTCGGGTAGGCTCACCTTAACATTTCGCTCAACCGAACTGTTCTGCCATTGAAGGCAGAAAATTAAAATCTATAATCGTGGGACAAACTATAGTCGCAGGATGTTAATAGCAAGTTTCATAAAATCCATTAATTTATGCAAAATTTTTAAGAAGGAAAAATATGTCGGCATAATAAAACAGCCCAAAAGTTCTTATAACGAACCCTAGTTAAAACGCAGACATACCAAATAACAATACAAATAGTTAATGCAGTAAGTCTGTTCCTTAAATGTGCCTCTTCTCCAGAAAGTCGTTTTGCCCCAATACACTGTTCCATAGAAACGACATGAATTTAGCGCAACATCTAACTAAGCAAGGAGTGAAAAAATTAAAGGCTGCCTGTCTAAAGGAAGTAGACTCACAAGCAGCATCAATATCGTTGACTTTGTGCAAATTAGCCTTAAGAATACTTCGACACAAACATCGGATTTTTGTACATTTTTGCGGTGAATTCTCTGAAAGATATATCCGCTTCCACAAGGCGGTTGTGTGAACCGTTGGGTTCGAACCGGACTCTCCTTCACTTGCTATGCCAGACCGTCAAGAAATAACTCTGGTTTCCGAGAGATGGCGATATAACTGTTTCATCAGACTTGGTGTGAAGACAATTGGACTGTTTAATTGCATATTCATTGCGGTATAAACAAATATTATGACTGACATGGATGGCAAAGAATCTGAAATAGAGAGGTTTAATAATGTTTTCAGATTATGAATTTTATTGATGTTTAAATGGTTGACAATTTCTTTTAAAAAGTGCGTAAAACCTAGTACATGTAAAATAACCCAGTCAGTAATAATTGTTAAGAAAATGACGACCACACTTTGTCAACTACTGGTCTGGGCAGACTTCTTACAAGAGCTGTTCATTATATACACAAAAACTGCGCACATTATCTTTAAAAAAACTTACTTTCTGGCATAAAGTGGCTTGCTCTTTATGAACATAAAAATCTCCATATCATCACCGCAGCACATAATTTACTTACCAGTCTCTCACAACGCGTCTTGGGAAGTCTAGTAATGTTTCATGTACTTAACGTCGTATTACAAGCACCTAGCATCCTCGGTATTCTAGGTGAACAAATTACGTTAGATAGCACACAATAACATTCTAGGAATACTCCTACAACACAGTCATTTCAGAGTAAACTTATTAAGATCTCCACCTTCGGGATATGTCAGCTAACCTGGATTACCCCGAACCTGGAAGTTGCACGATTTTCCGAAAACTCGTACTTCTATACCAGTCTCTACGGAATCATATTCAACAGGACGGGAATCTACACTGCCACAGCCGTGAGGAAACCAAAGCTCGTACATCAACGTACCCAGTAATAGCTACGTAATAATATTAAAACGAAATTTCCATTCGAAGAAAAACAGTATATTCTGTTACATGTATTACACTTCACTGGCTACCCTCAGTGTGATAAAATTAACAAGCACGGGGTGCACAGGACGATGCAGTACACTGAGAAATAACAAATGGGTTTGAAAGTTTCTCCTGAAAATTATACAGTTAAAATTCACTTGGGTGACGTCGGTGTACATGGGAAGATAATGTTAAAGTTGATCTTTGATAGCTGTGGCAGGCGTGAAATGAGTCCTGCTGGGGATAGGGTCTAGTGGAAATATCCCGCAAACATCACTGTGTGAAAACTTCTGGTTGCATAAAAACAGAGATTTTCTTGGTTATATACGAGGCTACCAACTGTCGACGGAAGACTTTTGAAGAGAGACTGACCTGAAGGCACTTCGAAACGGAAGCATTAAGACACGCGCTCATACAAAATGTACATTCTATACGTGATTTGATGTTTCCACAGCGACTGAATGCAATTACATGTTTTTGGGCTCTCCAGGCTGGTCAATATGAAATGAACTTCCAACCTCGTTAAAGACTCTCTCTGTTTCATTCATCAGACATCGTTCATTGGCGAAGTCCTTTTTATGACCACAATCAATCACACATAAAATATGGTAGAATGTGTTGGGACAAACATTCAGTGAGTTGGATGTAATGTAGGGAAGGCGATCGTGACTCATCTGGACGCACTACTAACAAATTTAGTGGAAGAACTGAATAAAACTACAAAATACGCTACAGGACAGCCACTTGTGCCGTCGGTATTCGTGCACGACATAAGATTCCCGCTTTCTTTGCCACGAAAATTCTGGGTTATGACAAAGTATGGCACTGCATCAGAGAAACATATTAACTCCTCATTCCACAACTTCACATAACCTAGCCACTGCACATGTTAACTCAGTTCTACCACAGGCAGGGTTTAGCAGTTTCCTCTAAAACGTTTATAAATAACTATGAGAGTACACGAAGAAATTAATTTTGTAACCTAGATGAACAGAATATATAAATATAAATATATATATATATGCCGACTCGTGAAAACCTTCATTCCGGTCCCATTGGTCATGGAATCTAAGGCGAAGGTTTGTGGAAGCTCGCCTTGAGAATGTGGGGTTTGAATCCCGCCAGGGGCATGAATGTCCGTCTCTTGTGAGAGTTGTGTCTTGTCAGGTAAAAGTGTCTGCGACGAGCTGATCACTCGGCCGGAAGAGTTCCACCGACTGTGGTGCGTCGTTTTGTGTGATCTGGGAACCTCATGAATGAGGAGGCCATGGTCCACATTGGGTCACAAGAAATAAAGAAAGAAAGAGAGAAAACCTTGGATTCTACAGGAATGGGTAAATTAACCTATATGTAGGATTACATCAAGACAGCTAAAGAGTTAAACACCCAGTTCCATGCACTAAAGCCTGTCAGCTTTCAGCTATGCTGTTGGTCAGATTCATGGAACAAATCACATGTATGGCGCGAGAATTTGAAAATAAATCTTCCAGCAAGCGGAAATGCGAGTCCTGTAGATCTACAGCCAATGGTACAAGACATTTTTTGGCACAGACGAGACTCGAGTGGATATCTTTGAACACTGAACTGACGACGGCAGAGCGGCAGCCGCCATCGGTCGCTATGTAGCAGTCTATGTCATCTGCTCTACGACGTTCGCCCCCTGCGGGCCATATCTCCGGTCGCACTATTGCTACGATTAGGTTTCGCTTTAAGCTGTACTCCCTGCACATATGCCTGTATGTACGTACATATTTATGTATGTATGTATGTACGTATGTATGAGTATGTACACACCTACTGTACACAAACCCACACACACCAACACTGGTCTGCTCGCCCGTGACGGAATAAAAAATTGATTTAAAGCAGTGGTAGCACTGTGAGACCGACTCTCGTCTAAATTACACCTATATAAAAATTCAAGTTCTACCTCACAGAAAACAAACTTCGCATCCGACACAAAAATCAATCTTTGGATGCAAGAGAATTACAAAACAGATTAATATCGTGTGTGAACACAATTCAGAGTTACTTAACGTCATAGAAGGCTGTATACACATTTGCAAGGGGGGTTTAATATTAAACCCCGTCCACCTTTTTGACTTAATAGGGTTTGAAAATTAAATGATATTTCGTGTGCACATTCTGTAACACAAGGTTCAGCATGCTTATCACATTCTGTACTTTATATCACGGCAAACAGTTGGTAAGGAGCAATGGGAACTGTTCGTATGTGCGGTTTCTCTTGTACAGAAGTGCCTTACGAGTGTGAAATTTTACCCCACAAGGCGCATGGCAAACGGTGCCACATTTTTATCCCTCTATGTAGATAAGCACATACAGAACAAAGCGCAGCTAATGACATTTTATCTTATTTGCAAACAAAACAAATTCGGTTATGATGCATGTATTAACTTTGCATGAGTGTTGAAAGCACAACAAAAACACACACTGATAAATTATGGGACTCTGCTCTGCATTGTGGGAGAAGAGGCAGGATTGTTTTATGCAAGAGGGGAGAGAAGAAACATAAACTACGATGACCTCTCAAGTAGACAGGTCGCGAGGGCAAGCACTTCACACTGGGTGCCCAGCTGTGACGTGCAGTTCAAAGGAAGAACACTGTTGTGTACACAGCATCCTGTTGGGTCATCACATACTACTAATGTTAATACTACTACCAGTACTACTACTACTACTACTAGTAGTAGTAGTAGTAGTAGTAGTAATGGTAGTAGTAGTCCATCAAAACTTGATAAATATTCAAAAATATTTTTTTTATTAAACCATTCATAAGTGATCTGGTCTAGACATCTGCCTAAATTTCTTACTGCATTTTAATATTTTCCTGTGGGCTATCTCCATATATACGAGGTGGTATCCAAAATTTTCTGGACTGACGCTGTAAAAATCGTAAAATTCACCACAAGGCCTATCGGCCGCCGTCACCCTCGAAGTAGTTCCCTCCCGCATGTAAACAACGGTCCCACCCTCTCCTCCATTTTTGGAACGCTTCCTGGAAGCCCTTTTCTATCAGTGTCAAGCATTCTCTGCGATTCGGCTTGCATCTCCTCAATGATATCAAACCGGCGTCCTTTCAGCTTCAATTTCATTTTTGGAAGTAGGAAGAAGTCACAGGGTGCCAAATCAGGGGAGTACGGTGGGTTGGGGATTACAGCTATTTTGTTTTTCGCCAGAAAGTGCTGGGTGAGGACGGAAGTGTGAGACGGGGCGATGTCATGGTGAAGCAGCCAGGTCTTCTCTCGCCAAAGTTTGGGGCGACGTCTTCACACTTTTTCATGCAGTCGCCGCAAAACGTCGCAGTAGAACCAAGAATCCACAGTTTCGCCTGTTGGGACAAATTTTTGTGCACAATCCCCTTGAAGTCGAAGAAAGTGATGGTCACGCTCTTGACATTGCTTTTCACCTGTCTGGCCTTTTTTTGGCCTTGATGATGTGGGGCTTTTCCACTGGGATGATTGTTGCTTTGTTTCAGGGTCGTAACGGTAAACACAGCTCTCATCACCAGTGATGACCCTGGACAAGAAAGTTTCATCGGAGGCGACCTGACGAATTTCAGTGCAGACGTTGAAGCGCTGCTACTTGTGGTCAGCTGTCAGGATCCTGGGCACAAATTTGGCTGCGACAGGGTGCATTCCCAGTTCTTCCTTCAGAACCCGTTGGCATGTCCCACAACCAATTCCCACCTCCTCAGCACTGTCATGAATAGTCTGACGTCGATTCTGACGTAGGAGCTCTTGAACTCGTGCAATAATTTCAGGATTTATGCAGCTTCTGTGTCTCACTGTGTGTTCCTCATCGTCAGCTGATGATCGACCAGTCTTGAACCGGGCATACCATTGAAACAGCTGCGCACGGCTCAAGATTTGGCCCCCGAAGGCTTGTTAAATCATTGTGAGGGCCTCCGTAGTACTTTTCCTAAGATTGGCACAAAATTTGATGCACACTCGCTGTTCCTTTCTCTGACCCGTCGTAAAATTGCCACAGGTCATGTACACGACACCAAACAAACGCGTGTGAAAACTGCCCACGTCCACCCAGCTAAGTGCAACTTGGCACACTGACTCACTAGACATGGTAGTCCTACAACCCATCGGTGCTTCGCGCTACCACAAAAGCTGTATAGATGGCGGCACCAGTCCGGAAAATTTTGGATACCACCTCATATATATATATATATATATATATATATATATATATATATAACGGGCCGGGTAGCTCAGTCGGTATAGCGACTGATTACTGGCTGGACGGTCCGGGATCGAATCCCGGTGGGGACGAGATTTTCCCCCGTCCAGACCGGCCCTAGGGCCCACCCAGCCTCCTGTAAAATTGGGAACCGGATCTTTCTCGGGGGTAAAGTGCGGCCGGGGCGTGCTGCTGACCACTCGCCCCCTTCTAGAGCCGCGGTCATGGAAAAGTATAGCTATACCTCTACCCACCCTCTGAGCCACACCGGGCCTGTAACGGGATCACTTTTCTTTTTATATATATATATATATATATATATATATGAATGAAAAATATGGTTGCATATATATATATATATATATATATATATATAACATGCAACCATATTTCATTTAATCATTTTGCTCTCCAATTTCTAGTTGCTAAGCAGTCCAGAATTATATGCTTTTTAACAACCTCTTCACCTAAACGTAAAGGGAATTTTCCTTTATCTGTAAATAAAACATTTTGTGTGTCATTTAAACAGTCGCAAATCTGCCACAAACCTTTTCGTTTTGCCAATGATAGCCCAGTGGTTTAAAGCATACACAGTCTTTACTTCAAAGTAAATATTCAGAATCTGAAAACATAGCCACCAAGGTGTGGAATTTTCAATTTCACAGCACTAATTAACCCCCTCGTAAAACTGGCGTTTTACAAAAAAACGTTCGCAAGTAATTAATTTTGTCGGAACTCAGTGACGCATATAATTATCATGCAAAATGCAAGCAATCTCTCTCACACTGGAAATTCCATCCACCTTAACTATACCTCTGAATAGCAATTGTTAAAAAACAACTGAACGAGAGGTTGTGTAGCGCTCGGATAAACAAATTACGCTATCAGTTTCAATGAGAAATTTAGACCTAGTGGAGAGAGTGCACTGGAAGGACATGTGTAATAACATCGAACTGCTTTGATGCAAAATAAAAAGAAGAGACTTTACGTTTACTTCGGAGGGGAAGAGAAAATTTCCTGCTCTGAATGTTCACAGACTGCGTCCGCTCATCCATTTGGTGGAGGTAGGATTTTGGAAATGAGGAACCTTAAGAAGTGAAAATGGCAAGGTGAATGGAAATGCATGAGTACCATATGCAGCAGAAGAACGAAGTTATGCTTTAGGGTAGAATTTTGAATTTTGCATACGGAAGGACGACATTTCGATAAAAAGTGACTGTAGTCTATTTTTCTTTCCACTGTTCCGTCATCTCAGAAAAAGTATTGCTTTTGGAAGGTTCCCAGCTTTCGCCAGTTTCTCATTCCGGTATAGATGAAGGTAAGTATGTAGCATTGGTGGAATGACACTGACAGTGGAAAAATACAAAAACTTGGAGAAAAGCCTGCATCGTTGCCACTATGTGCACCACAAACTTCACACGGACTGGCCCAGGATCGATCCCCAGCCTCCGCGGTCAGAAGCCGGAGGCTAACCGCCTGAACCATGGAACGGGAGATGCATTTCGATAAATTCGTTCTCGCGAGCTTTAAATATTCAATCTCTACGTCACAGTAAACACGGCATTGGTCTACCAGCAGTTAATGCAGTTTAGGGGAACAACCGCAGTGTCTTATGAGTATTATGCGGAACACATTACTACACCCTTCGTGTAAAACGCGGAGCTCCCGAGTTGTTAAATGTGCTGGTGCATAAACTAACCACTGTGTTTCAAAGGTAATCCGAGAAGCCAGACATGCATTTAGTCCTCATGCCACTTCACAAATTCGATTCACACACATCCTCGTGCTATGCTGATAGAGTTACTTTAAAGAGACTTGAAGACATGCTCATAAATGGCATTTACAATTTTAATTTTACATTACTCGAAGGAGTTGCGATAATCTTCAATCTTCAAACAATCTAAAGCGTTAAATTACAATGTGATATGAACACTGAACATATTTAAATGACAGCGACTAACAAAAGCACAGCCACGTTTAACGAAAAAGGTCTTAAATACCCAGACGTTCGGTGGGTTAATGATGATGATAAAATGTGAGCTACCCTACGTGCTACATGGACGGCTTTCCTTAACGGAGTTGCGGTATGTTTCGTATATAAATTTTGATGTTTTGCTGACAGTGCATCTCAGTATAATCTTAGCAGCTGACCAACTTAATGCACAAACCTTGTTTCATAATAAGTTTATTATATTCCTGTACATGTTTCGAGCACTGTTGTGCTCATCATCAGGAGGTCAAATTGTATTATACAGCATCTGGTATCATCACACTGAAACCACTCACTTGTTTCAGTGTGATGATACCAGATACAGTGCTCGAAACATGTACTGGAATATAATAAACTTATTATAAAATAAGAACTTGTGCATTAAGTTGGTCAGTTGCTAAGATCGTATATAAATGTTGCAGGAGATATTTAAAACAAAAAAATACACTGAGCTTCATGTGTACCTGGGACATCTTGTAGAAGACACAATTCATTACCCAGCTCGCTCGCTGAACCTAGTCTGCGTCATCACACGATATCCCTTTAAGACGCCTATTTATATCGCCAGTCCTTCTACATGGGGCCTCTCACGTCGTCTCTTCTCCAAAACTTGTCGATGAAATTTTCTGTACCTTCCTCATTTCTCCGATGCTTGTTGCATATCGCATGCCGCTGTCCTGCATTTTATCGCCCCGGCAGCATATCATGTACAGCGCAAATTATGAAGACATTCGTTGCTTAAATTTCTCCTGTAATTGTCATTTATTCTCTCTGAAGTCCAAACACCCAACTCTTGCTTCGTTTTCAAACATCTCTAATCTGCTCACTTGGAGTGCAAGACCAAGCATCACCCCCACAAGGAAGTGCAAGTGCAAGACCAAGAATTACCCCCACAAGAAATCAAGAACACGCTTTCTTTTTAGTCTTTAGGTACGAGATATGGCAGAAATGGTTCGCAGAAACTTGTACTAAATATCTGTTTTTAATATCCGGAAGATTGAAGCGTCTGAAGGAAAACAGAGAAGTAAAAAAATGATTTGAAAAACAAAAAAAAAGTACATACAAGATGTCGTAGTTGGTATAGCAACTTGCTACTGTCTGAGCGGTACGGGGATCGAATTTCGGTGGGAGTGAAGTTTCACGCACATGTCAACAATGGCCCTGAGGGCCACCCAGCCCCCTATACAATGGGTACCGGGTATTCGCCGGAGGTAAAGCGGCCGAGGCGTGGCGTTGACCACCAACCCCTATATAGCGCCGAGGTTAAAGACAGAGTACAGCCATACCTCTACTCCCCCTCTGAGACTTCGTGGCCTGTTATAAGCTAAACTTTACTTCGCCTTAACATTTAACTCTATACGTAAGATTCAGTACTGAATAATTAAGGTGTCATGTCACTGAGTCGTTGGTATAAGGTGTGGCAACCCCGTTGGGGTTTTTGAATACATAATAAAATAAATACAACCGGTCAATGCACAAATTTTATAGTAGCGATTTTTATAGCAGCTACATGTTTCGGCTACGTAAAGTAGCCATTATCAGGCTGTCATTATCGGAAACGTGAAAAGGAGAATTACATACCTGTAGCCTTACAGACAATTATACAAATTAATAGACGATATCTCGGCCTTACATGAGGTACATATAAAAGATGCACAAGAAAAACATTTTAAAATATACAAAGAGTATTGAGTAACAATCTCAAACACTTTTAAAAATGAAAGTTCAAAGTTACGAACTTCGATAAACACTAAAACAAAACAACGACTTTTTATCGAAGTTTTTAACTTCCACTTTTAAAATTGTTTCACATAATTTTACAACACTTTATATGTTGAAAAATGTTTTTTTATGTCTTAACTGTTTATGTGTACCTTATTGAAGGCTGTGATCTCGTCTATTAATTTGTATAATTACACACACACACACACACACACACACATATATATATATATATGTGTGTGTGTGTGTGTGTGTGTGTGTACATATATATAATTCTACTAGTATTTACACATTTCTCCTTTTCTGATAACCACAACCTCATGATGGCTACTTTACGTAACCCAAACATGCAGCTGTTATCACAATCGATGCCAGTAAAGTTGTGCATTGACCGGTCGTATTGCTTTCACTGAGTTACGCTTCTTTACTTTCGACATAGGTGCGACGCGCCTTTGAGCGGCAAACTACATCTAACGTTCCAGAAGCCCAACTTCATACTGACTGGGCGTTAGGCGTTGTTTGTCATCGTTTCTAATATAAGAACAATGCGAGACAAAAGTGGAAGAGATGTTCATTGTTCTCTTTTGTTCACTCAAGATGTGTATACAGACAGCAGATTGCACTAGGAGACTATACTTTTTGCAGGAAAAATGGCGGACAAACACGACAGTGATATACATCCGTTTATCTCAATCATGTTGCCACATTTATTTTTGACGTTACTGGTATATAACGGCCCGGTAGTTGTATCGCAACTTGCCAAGATATACTCACATACCGCAACACGGACACTATGCTCTTCAAGAGCAGAGGCAATTTAATATGTAGATGTCACGAGCAATACGAAACGTAATGCTGTTTAACACTTTGAAGACCAAAATTGATGTAAATTTTATAGAAAAATTCAGTCCCCTCAGAACAGAGAAAAAAACAGCTTCTCCATTACGAAGATCGATCAAAGTTCTGTAGGGAAATAAATTATGTTTTGTTATGCTCGCTTTCACATAAAGCAGTGCTAGTTGTCTTGGATAAAAATAATTACCTTGAAATTAAAGGAAGCGCCTATGTAATAACGAGGACCGCGATAGCTCAGTGGTTAAGGTGCTGTGCTACAAATCGAAAGGTCACTGGTTCGATCCCAGCTGGTGTCAGTGGATTTTTCATTGACATAAAATCCTTCCGATCGCACTATGGCCCTTGGGTCGACTCAGCCTCTAACAGAAATGAGTACCAGGAACATTTCCTTGG
>Ga0123353_10008714_pt1 | contig 13885 bp, 7 predicted proteins | sample TergutLab28metaG_3_FD_92763 | JGI IMG/M metagenome (GOLD analysis project Ga0123353, IMG submission 92763) | Labiotermes labralis P3 segment gut microbial communities from Petit-Saut dam, French Guiana - Lab288 P3 | ecosystem: Host-associated > Arthropoda: Insects > Digestive system > Gut ... | reverse complement strand
TACACCCCCTCTCCTCACCCATACGCGCCACATGCCCAGCCCATCTCATTCTTCTCGATTTTATCACCCGCACAATATTGGGTGAGGAGTACAAATCATTTACCTCCTCGTTATGCAATCTCCGCCACTACCAACCCATTACTACCCCTAATGTCCTAGACATCATGGAAACCCACCACTTCCTCCTCCTGTCTGACTGTATTACGCTCAGCTCGGATTTCTTCCCAGTCCTGATCGACACATGTCCATGATTTCAAAACTCCTAAGCTGCTCGACTTCACAAGCGAACGGACTAAATGGAATTCAGGCTTGCATCGACCACATTCTCTGAAAATCCTCTCAACATGCGCGATATCAAACTGGACGCCACTCCAGAAGCCATACTAAAATCCGCACTCCGTGTTCGGGGCGGCGACCCGTGGTCTTCTTTGCCAGTTAATACGTTGGGTGAGAAACGCCTGAAAACTCCGCTAAAGAGGCAATGGCAAGTCGACAGGGACATCGCACGGGGAACCTCTTCGAAGGCCACTGACCCACCGGCTTAACGAATGGAGAAATTTACACCTCTGGTCAATAACCCTTTACTTCCACCATAGAAATATAACACAACCAAGAAAACGGCCACAAAATAATTGTTACTGTCGTCAAAACCTCAATCTCCCATTAACCCCTACTTAACGGACAGCTTCAACATTGACTGCATGTATCCATCCTACTCACCTCTCAAGCAGCGGCGTGTAGGGCCCGTTTCTATACAGCCGATCCCGTGTACGGCCCCTCAGAGGATCCGCTACATGGTAAGTCGTCGCCGGGCGCCGAAGATATGCATCTCCGTCGCGACGCTCGTAGAAGTGACTAGACCGATCGTCAGGCCTGGAAATCACAAAAAAGAAAGGCATACAAATAGCACACAGAACGCATACATCATTAACTAACCCAACATGTTTTAGCTGTTCAAAATTTTCCTGAAAAAAAAATTACTAGTGTTTGCAGTCAAGAAACGCGAACTTTGCTGGAAGACACGTAGTGTTGCACTTCAGCCACCTGTTCAGTTGTGGCGCTGGGCAAAACAAGTGTATAAACAAGACAATAAAGCAAAAACTAACAGCGACAATTGCGGAACGAAACCCACACCACAGGGCGGAAGGAAAAGGCTTCTACTCCCGACCTGACCGCACAGAACGTCCGGAGTAGCGTCCTAAGAACATCCCGTTACAGAGGCCCTATAAAGCAATGGAATGAGCTTAAACACACACTATCATAGGAAATAATTAACGCAAAAAGGTTTCGTGAGCAATGAACGTATTACATGCGTGCTGCGTTTCCCAAATTGTCTGCGACCAACATAAATTCATGATGGCCGAAGTGACGACACAATATTGAAAACTGAATGTTCTCGGGTACAGCGCTATATGGGCTGGTATAGAGTGCAGGTACCAGTGTTTCGGAAGCACTTGCCTGCAGCCTCCAGAACGCTGGTAACTGCAGGGCCTGTTCGCACGACATACAGGGGATGGACCTTCAATCAACGGTGATGTCAGAAACTTCAAACTGTGCTAGTAACAATTAAAGCACATAGCACGACAATGCTGTTAGGCCGCTTTACTTACTCGTTCCAAGTCACTGCTCTTGTAATCTGCTACAGCTGCATGGTTGATACAGAATGAGGGACATTACTTCGAGATGGGGGGGGGGGCGATTTATGATAAATTCGTTGCCCCGTAAGGATCGAGACTGACAATTGGTACATGTTCCTTAACTACTATCGTAAATAATGTTTCGTGCCTATCTTCCATTAAAGAGTTCTGTTTGTTTTGACTGCACAAGCTATTTGGAGCTTACGTAACATCGCGTCACACGAAGTTTCGATGGGCCTGATCTTTTTCAGTAAAACGTAAATAGAACCTAAGTTATCGCACCAGTTTCTATTTAAATGCGTGACTAAGTACTTGCTTCCAGAGCAGAACCAAACATAACTGAGCGTCAGTGGTCATATCCGAGACATTGAACAACAATGTCCTGTGACGAAGTCGTTACCAATACTCGCACTTCCATTGCCAGTCGATATACATTCCCCATGTAACACATTTACAATAAATGCTGTAGAACAGCTGTTTCCAAACTGTGCTCCGCGGATCTCAAGGGATCCGCGACTCCTTCCCACGGGATCTGTGGATAAATTTCTGTAATGGCTACTTTGAAGTTTACTTGTTTAATTAAATTAACTGTTCGTTAATAATCGTGGAACGTCTTTAATTGGCGATGTGTTTATTGCGTACGACTGTTATACCATCTAATTAAGAAACCCCCTGTACCCATTAAGCGATCTACAATCAGTTTAATTAAGGTCAAATCATGCAATGCACTGTTGCGTATGCTACTGGTACGTATTAGTATCTATCTAAAAACCAATTCTGAGATATAAATTTTCAATTCTGGATATCTGTCATCTGGACAGCCGATCCCAGAAGCCGCGCGGTCTAAGGTGTGGGTCTGCGGCCGCTCGCTTGTTGGGTTGCGGATTCGAATCCCGCCGGGGGAATGGATGTCCGTCTCTTGTGAATGTTGTGTGTTGTCAGGTAGAGGGCACTGCGTCAGGCTGATCACTCATCCAGAGGTGTCCTATCGAGTGTGGTGTGTCTAGTGTGATCGTGAAGCCTCGACAATGAGGAGACTCTGGCCCACTGGAGGATGTTGTGCAAAGGAAAAAAAACTAATCCGGACACATTATACATTTACGTGAGCAAGGACGTGAGGATCTGTGGTTATTTTTCGAAGTCAAAAGGAGTCCGCGAGCAGAAAAGTTGGGGAAACGCCGCTCTACGAGCATGGGGTCCAACTTTTTTTTTTATGGTAAAGGGCCACAACCGTCATTGTGTGCTGGTTCGCAATTGGGAAGAATAATAAGAGGTATACCTAATCGCCTAAATTACAGCGTAATTTTATAGTATATACATAATTTACGAACGTGGCCGCGGGCCGCAAAATAAAACCTGTCGGACCGAGGGTTGGACACCCACGCTACGAGGCATACGGAGGCTCTACAGCCATTGTACGTTGTGTACAAACTCTGCGAAAAGCCGTCTACATCAACATCGATAAGTTCAATCACAGCTTTGTGCAAAACAGAGCTCATACTCGATCAACAGACCAAAGATATAACAAAACGTGCTTGGAAAATTTCAGTATAGGCCACATAACCCGACATCACAAAATAAGATCAGTAGTTTCAGTAATTACATATGCATAGAGTCGTATCAACAAGCAAATGCATACACGCAGGCCTATACACGCACGCAGAGACATAAAAAATTTACACTAATTCGTGACTGAGTGTACTGTTATACAGTGAATCGTTATTTTGTGCGGTCATGTGGAAAAGGCTGGAGCGACAAAGCACTAGTCCACTTCACTATGGCCTGAAAATTACACTCGACTCGATCCTTGGCATAAACTGGGATACAGTGACGATGGAAGACAATTCGAACCATCAAGATTATGGTCTCCTGGGATGGGACGCATTGTGGTTTGGTAGGTGGGAAACCAAAATTTTAGAAAAACCAGATGCATCCATCGTCAGAGGAGAAGGGTCACTCTTCGTCTAGAAACTGTCATTACTGCCATGAGAACCTCAAAACATCTCAACTCAAAATACGAGCTCAGAACAGACTTGAGTCAAATCCGTGGACGATTTGCACAAATAAAACGTTCATACTTTCTAAAACATGGTACTTTAATAACCTGTCACTTGCACGTTCCCCGGCTTCATTAATTATTCCTTTCCGGGGGGGGCGGGGCCGCCGTATACACGCAACGCTGTATTTACAAAACATGGCACTTTTCGTCGGTATCACATTGACCACATCGGACAAGGCAGTAATTGAAAATACTCAAATTACGTTTATTCCGCTGTCATTAAAACTACCTCCAATAAACTTCAGAGTAAAGCAAGTAAAAATAAAACTGTCCTGTGAACAACCATCATATCGCACAAACGTATGGCGGAGAAGAGGTGATGTCCACGCATTCTTGAACTCACCATCAGACGGAAGTGGGTGGTCAGGGTCACCTATTGAACAGAAACCTCGAGTCCAACGGGCGGTGTGAAGGCTGAGGTACAGGCGCAATGCCCTATACCAGGGACACAGCCCGTACCCAGTAGTCCGATAACTGAGTTATCCCTCTTCATACTGAATGGACAAAGTTTTAAATTAGTACGACACGCACATCTTCTTGAGGCAAAGTTGGCTGCAATGTTTCAAAAGCCCTAAAAGTTGTTGTCACAATAAAACTACAATTACCATCATCTCCGTGATTTGCTTTCTCCCCGTATTATTATTATTATTATTATTAAATTGCACTACAGTCCAATGTCGACCTTCGCCTCCTTCATGGACTTCTCCCAGTCAGCTCGGTTTTTTTACCCATATTTCCAGTTTATCATTTTGAATCTATAAATATCTGTTTGCACACCGTTCCGCCATATCTTTTTTGGTCGTCCTCTTCAGTCGACTTCCCTGGGTATTACTACTAAGTACTTGGCTTGCTTTTCTTTTGCTCTCCATTCTATTAACTCGACCAATCCAATTCTACCGACTTATTCTGACAAAAGAAAGTACATCCAGTGTGTACATACACCATGGGATCCCATAATGTATGTACACACTGAATGTCCCACCATGGAATCCTATAATGTATGTACACACTGAATTCCCACCAAGGGATCCCATAATGTATGTACACACTGAATGTCTCACCATGGGATCCCATAATGTATGTACACACTGAATGTCCCACCATGGGATCCCATAATGTATGTACACACTGAATGTCCCACCATGGGATCCCATAATGCATGTACACACTGAATGTCCCACCATGGGATTCCATAATGCATGTACACACTGAATGTCCCACCATGGGATCCCATAATGTATGTACACACTGAATGTCCCACCATGGGACCCCATAATGAATGTACACTAAATGTCCCACCGTGGGATCCCATAATGCATGTACACACTGAATGTCCCATCACGGGATCCCATATTGCATGTACACACTGAATGTCCCACCATGGGATCCCATAATGCATGTACACACTGAATGTCCCACCACGGGATCCCATAATGCATGTACACACTGAATGTCCCACCATGGGATCCCATAATGCATGTACACACTGAATGTACCTCCCTATAGTTAACAGTGGCCTGAAGATGGTTTTGTAAAAACCGAAACATGTAGCCAAGAAATTAATGTATTGCAGTTGTGTTAAGACGGAATAAACCATTTTATTGAAAAGAACATACTGATCCCTGGTGAACTTCGACCTACGTCACCATTGCATACATAAATGAAAATCCCACGCCAATTAATTCATCCAATTCAGATGATCCAAATACTTAACAGAGACACATAAACACTTAAAATTTTCACAACTGTGAGGGGGCACCGTTGTCATGCAGCAGCCGACAACAACCCCGCACGAACAAGAAATTCCCCTCCCTAAATGGGCACATAAAGTTCATTGCAGTACTCACAACACAATCGTCATTAGGTCTTACCGCAAGCCACGCGAAAATAAATCCACAGTACTTTAGATGCCAGACTGCTGGCTAGAAGTCAGTATTCGGGAGGTCCTGCGACCGGCCACCTCGACACAGGTTTTTCTTGGTTTCCTTGAGTCTATAAGCAAATTCTGAGATGGTTCCCAAAATTCCAAGTTGCCACTACATGCTTCTCATGTAGCCCTCCCGACTTAAATGTATTAGTAACCAATTTCATGTTCTGTATACATGTAAAACAACCACTGCCACCGAGTGACAAACCAATTGAGTTAATAAACATTATTATTATTACTTAATTATATTTAAAATTCGTTTTACAGTACCGTCCCTCTACGCTTAGATTCCACAAACAGACTATTCCTTCTCTTCTGATTTTCCGATTAAATTTATCTCATTTCTCAGGTCGCCATTCGCACTACTTTTCACGCCTCCTCATCGTCTGTGATTTCATTACCTAATGACGTTTTAAACTTGAAATTCTCAGGCAATGAACACCATCACTTAGACCGTTAACATGTGGCATGTATGACAGAAAGTTTCACGATTGTATTACGTAACAAAATGTTAAAAAAAATACGATCTCCGGACTTTCAGGTACAGAACTTCCTTCCTTCTTGGTGTACTGACACTAGTTGATTAATCCAACCACCGCCGTGGTAAACAAGCCAAAGTTCCAACATCGCTAATACCAAAAACCGCCACGGCGAACGATTCTGAACCAGCCATATTTGCTTTTCATCAACACAGTGTAGCCCTGTCTCCAAGATCCATCTTACACGTTATCCCTTCCTGTCCTTCTTAACCTTCCACGCTATTTCACCAGCAATTATCACATACGCATTCCATGTCCCCCACAACCCAGCCATATGCCTAGTCAATCCCATCTTCTAAAAGATTTCACTGTTCTAAAGATTCTAACAATATGATATCACCTCACCCATCCTAGCATTTTGTATGACCAGGCAACTTAAACACACCGTCGAATGGCAGACGAATACAAATGATGAATTTTGGAGACTGTGGACGAAACCGTCGTAGCCTGTATTTAAGGTACTATCCTGAAAGTGGCCTGTATACAGACCTACACAGGAACCGCGGGGAATGCAATCAGGCATAGCCAGTCGCAGTGTCTGAGACGGTACTCGAAGCTGGGCCACTCAAACACGGAGTATGAGTGCCATCCACAACACAGCCAGACCGATACGGTGCAGTACGCACATACAGCAATGACACTACGTACGGCGGGTGGCACACGTCGTCAGGGGAGGCAGAATTCTTGGTTCACAGTGCCGCTGCTTAATTAGAATAATGACCAACATCCGCGAACTACCACTTGAAACACAAAGACAAGGGAACAAAGCGGAACTCCTTCAGGCTTCAGGAATCTTTCATCTCGAACGCCAACAGCATTCACGTAATTCCACGCTTAAATACGGCATGTTTTTATATTTCGTATCCGCGGGATCCGGGTTTAAATCTCGGAAAATCAGGCAATATTTTCTTCTGCCCTTTAAGACCGTGTTGAAAAATTATTCAAAGCCCCAAATTGTCCCTTCTGTTTATGGTTTTGTTAGCCGACCGTGTAACTAGAGCATAATGCCACAGCACAGAGCCGAAGATAGGGCAGCCTGTGAATAATGAAAAGGACAGCGTGTTGAGCGAAGTCCTGGGAACCAATCTAAGGTCATATGCTGGTATTCACCTCAAAGGTCTGAGTAAAATAATGAAAACACACAATCTGGATAGTCTGTGTCTCAGTAAAGCTTACTAAGCAGCTTCAGAGCGCGAACCAGTATCATTACTGCTAGAAAACCAACTATAAACACGTTCGTGTGGTATTTATAAGTGTGAATATAATTTCCTGAAATGTGCTATCATTACTTTCCCACCGTAATTATGTCACTCCGCCTTCTTGTTCTTTGCAGTGATACCCACAGACCGCGTGCAGTCGCCCTCCAGCGCGCTTCCATCAACCCCGCGAGCACATTTGCATCTCGCGTTGAAACCGACAGATTCCTCGGAATCGATATTCAACTGCCGCAATAATTCAAACTTGACTTCACTTCCCGAAACCACGATTTACTTACGGCTCCAGCTCAGACGCCATACCGCTGACAATGGTTTTTTTTTAATGGTAGTGCATTCGAAAATAAATTCTACGATTACAAAATGGCAATGAGTAAGAGCCAGCAGATTCTATGGCAAAAAAAAAAAATTCAAGAGCCGTTTAAGAAACCAAAAGAAACATTCCTGGCTCTGATGGGTTAAATTTTATTGTGCCTCAAGTACATTTAATATAAGCGAGCGCAGCACATAATATTACGGTGTGAAACCAGGGGATTTTATTTCCAATTTCTTAAGGGTGAACATTGATTGAATACTCAGGCATAAGGGACATTATTTTTATTCACCAAACTGAAGAAACTAAATATTAAAATAAAGTTTTTAGATTTAACAATTAAACTGTACCTCAAAAACACAAACTTACAATATAAGACACTAACAAGAAATCGAAGCGCAAAACCAGTTTTCTAGGGACACTACGGCGTGCCTAGGGACACTGGCACAACCCATACGCATACCTATGATATTTAAACGTTACGATCAATCATGACAAACGATATGCATACGAATAAATAACGGGTGGGCTGGTTACGAATATGTTAAGACACAGGACACGCATAAAGAGTTCAAAATCAACAGAATACTTCAACAATATCAAAATTATACGAAGTATAAACTATTTGGATTTAGCCACTAACCAACCAACCAACTAAATAACCCCATGACGTTCTGTCTGAGACGCTAACAGGTTCTCAGCTAGTCAAGATATTCCCCGAATTTTATGGACCCTGAAGGCTCATTGTCGCATTCACAACACCCCGCCACATGTCCCTATCCTGAGACAGATCAATCCAATCCACGCCATCACATTCCACTTCTTTAAGATCCATTTCAATATTATCCTCCCATCTAAGCCTTGGTCTTCCAAGTGATCTCTTTCCCTCAGGTTACCCCACCAAACCATGTACGCACCTGTCCTCTCCTCATAGTGCTACATGTCCCGCCCATCACATTCCTCTTGATTTGATCACCCGAATAATATCAGGTGTGGAGCACAGATCATGAAGCTCCTCGTTACGTAGTCTTCTCCACCCTCCTGTTACCTCATCGCTATTAGGCCCAAATATTCTCCTCGGCACCCTATTCTCAAACACACTCAGCCTACGTTCGTTCCTCAATATTGCCCTTGCTTAAGAATAAAAAATATTGTGCTGACGTATACTGTGTAACGTTAATTGAATTACAAGCACATCATGATGCCTTCATTCAGAATATACGTAAATCCTTACATTTTTGGACAGCGAACTGGAAAACAGACGATTCTGCACCCAACGATAGCATTTCCTTACTTCCATCTGCTTTTAATTTTTTACTGAATGGAATTTTGATTCTTTAAGGTTGTTCCCAAATATCTGATCTGTTCCACCCCTTCAAAGCATTTGTCATATATCTTTATATTGTGATTTGTTCTGCATTCTGATCTTGGGATTGAGTGACTGATATCAGACTACCTAAACACATTTCACAATCCTTACTTACTTACTTACTTACTTACTTACTCCATGGTGCAGAGTCCTTCTTGAGAAGCTAACTGGTTTGCAGCTTGTCAAGAAATTCCCCGCATTTCTCGGAACCCGAAGGTTCATTACTGCACTCACAAGCGTCCGCCACCCGTCCCTATCCTGGGCCAGTCCATATACCCACATCCCACCTCCTGGAGATCCATCCTAATATTATCCACCCATCTACGCCTAGGTCTCCCCAGAAACACATTTCACAATACAGACAAAAAATACCAGGAAGGACGAAGACAATGGCCGAGATGGAATGAGTATGTGAGTCGGAAGGGTCCCACTGCCTATATCACGAAATAAAAAAGAAACGTTTGGGTCGCTACGTTTCGCGCCTCTTTGGTTACGCTCACACCGTCAGACCAAGAGGCCATTTCCTTCGTCTGAAAAATACCGTACTGTCTTCAGGCATGTGACGCCGTATAACCTGGCAGAAATTCGCACAGAGTTCCACGGCAACGCTGGCAAATTTCTACCCTACCGCACAGCGTCACGACACAGAAGGCATTAATCATCAATAACTACTGCCATGATAACTTCAGGTTTCCTTCACTTCCTATACTTTTCGCTGCGAAGTGTGCATTATAACTACGTAGCTAGTACGTGTGGATTGTAATAGAACTGGCGGCCGACAGACAACCTCCCTCCAAGCAATGCCGCGTTCGATCCCAGGGCAGTCAATATGAGATTTCTAGTAAATAAATCGGCGCCGAAACACATTTCTCCGAGTCCTTCGTCTTTTTACCAGCCAGTATCGTTTCACCAGTGCCCTTTACTAATTTTCATTCATCTACTGTCGACGTTCACATGCAAAAGAATCTTAGGATATGGCAACACTGTTAAATACCCATAAAACACTTAAAAAAACAGCACATTTTCGCCATGAAGCGTACAAACGAACTAAGACGCTGTGTGGAAATTTCTTTCAAAACTCTCACTGTGTTACAGTAAAAATGTGTTACGGGCAGCTCGCTGCGTTCGGGTATATCGAACGTTTTTATCCTCGTACCAGAATTAAGTGTCCGCGCCGGTATAATTTCCTGAAATGTTCAAAGATTCGATGAGTGGTATTTATTTCAGAGTTTCGGTTTGTTCTCAACAACTCTCTCCGCCTTTCTACAAGCGAAAGGCCTTCCTTCACCGACTTCCCGGGTGGGATTCTAATTTAGTAAAACGATGCAGAAGCCACTGGATTGATGACTTCACGGCAGTTCACAGAGCGCGGCTGCTCGTCGCAAATGTCACAAAGACCACGCTGGATGCGCATGGTTGTTGCGTAAGTCCAAATCTTTGACAGCGCAAGCATGTCGTAGAGTTTGCAATGAGCATCCACACCACACCGTCAAACCCCGATACACTGCTTGCTCATCGACTGTCATGGGCGCAAAGTGAGGGTGGAGCAATATCGGAGTTTGGCTGCACTTTTAATGCTGCTAGGCAAAGCAGAACGTCGACGTCAAGACGGATGTTCGAAAAGGGCTTGTTTCGGTCTGACTGGGTATTCTCATCGGCTATCCCATCAAGGAAGTTCGTTCTAACTACAGAAGAACTCCACTTAACTGGACGCTTGTTATCTGGATCGCCGATTATCCGGATCGGCTTGGCCCTTCGAGTAAATCTGTCGAGAATTCTACAAAACTAACTTGCCCTGAAATTACCGGTTATCGGATCAAGTACAATACAGTGTTATGGCTTCTACAACTTCAAATCAGCTGTGGTCGAAAGGATTCGACGGCGGTACATATTGTAAATATTAACAGCCGAACTTCAAACTGCCAATGTTGCTCATTTTCAAAGAAAAATCCAATTACCCGGCATCTCTGCATATCCGGATGGACAGCCGTCCCAATTAATCCGAATAAGTGGTGTCCTACTGTACTTCCATTACGCAACTGCCAGCCGCGCCGCAATATCTGGACTGGGCATGTCCGAAGGGTTGGATTTTCGGAACGATCTCGTCCTCCTTCACGCCCTGAACCTCGAGCTACAGCGTACCGTCCTTTAGTCGAGATGCACCTTCCACTTCGCTATTAATCGCATCCAAAGCCTTCTGTACGTAGAATGAATTAAAGTTATCTCTCCGTGTTTTATCGGCCCCTGTCAGTTACCAGTGACACGGAATGTGGTACTAACTGACATTTTTGTACGCAAGACAACGACGTATCCCTGATTTACGTTTGTTGGCAGAGGTTTCCCTAGCGCAGCAGACACTTTAAAAGGTGCCCTCCGGGACCGTCGGCGTCAACCCGTCACTGGAAGCATTAAGACCTTCCGGTCTGCGCCGCGCGGGGACCTCCTTCACGGCCCGGTCTAAGGTAATACTGCAAACGAATTTGATTTATACGCAGAACATCACTAGATTAAAATGCAACGCCATGTCCTACACCAGTGCCACGCTGCGACTTCACACCCCACACACTGGAACAACCGTTGACGGTTCCAAACCGTACCCTTCAAGGGACACACTGATTACATGGCAGCTCCCGTCAGCGGCGTGTTACGTCACAGCCACACGAGCCGCCCCATGTGTGTGTATTTAACTTACGGTACGGACCCCGAACCTACATTTTTATGCACGGGCAGTTGCAAGGGGCCGATCAATCTCCATTTTTGAGTCACTCAGAACGACACACAAGGGGGAGGATTTCAAGAAACCGTGGAGCAGCAGCACGATGACAAGAAACACCAGTCCGAACCGGTAAGAGTGGAGTTTAATAAACTTCAGAAGTCCTTGGTATCCAAGAAATGTGTCACAAACTTAAGACAAAATGCATGGCAAGCCCAGTATGATAATGGTATGGTGAATATGGAAATAATGCGGCAGGTGTGCAGCGTGCGGGGAAGGCTAGTAAAGAGGACGAGAGAGACGGCTGCGGAATGGTACAGACAACACAAAAATAAAGTGGGAGGTACGACGAAGATAGAGAAGAGCCGACAACCAAATGACACCTCAGTCATGACGTCGACCGAAATCGGCTTCAGATTCGAACAGACTTTAAAAAAACAGCGCGAATTCTGAAACCAACATGTAATATCACTCTGGACCTTAACCCGAAATACACACGTGAAAGAGAGCACTGATAGAACTGAACAAGTTACAGCCGGAGAGATGCGTGTGAAAGAGGGAGAGATACGTGTGAAAGAGAAGGCTGATAGGAATGAGTTACCGAGCGCGTTTCACAACCATATAAAACAAAAGCTACAATTCCAATCAACGTGTTACTCTGTATATGTACTACAACACGCAAAATTGCTGTCTTCTTACATGTGACGCCGTGTAGTCTGGTGAACGTGTACCGAAGCTGCGACCTTCGCAGTCACTGACGTACAGCTCAAACCTCACCGTTACGTCACGCATAATTAAAACATAATCAGATGCTACTACAACAGAATCTCAAAATACGTCAGGCCACCCCACTCCACACTTCTTGTTAACCACAGTACCATCCACAACTACTGACTCTGTGCAAGTGAGGCGAAAGCTATACAAACAAAACGTCGATAAAATTATTTACGGCAAGTGTCTAATCCTTAATGGACAGGGTTCCGAGATCGTGACGCTGCGACGTAACAATGCCGTCAGACCCGTACAACAGCCGATTCTTCGCACGTTTCTTACGCGTTCTGAAGAAGATTAATGGTTTTCGTGATTGACCCTGTGAAGCAAAATTCAGCCTAACGAGGACACAGAAGTTCAATTTCCTTAATTCCGTTTCTATTACAAAGATATTACATTCACGCTCTTTAGGAAAATAGCCACTGTTTATTCCAGTCAACATATAAATGTACACAATATGCGCGTAATGTGTTTTTAACTATTTTACGTGCTAAAAAGGTACGCTTCTGACAGCACCACACTGTGTGCGCGTCTTTTCATGTCCACATCTGCATCAACGAAGTGATTTTCATCGGATTTCGAAAGAACACTCTGCCAATGGGCGACAGGGGAACGTCGTATCTTTTGACTTCCTGCGATCAGTACTAACAACATGGCAGGCGGTCGAACTTGAGGTCGAAGCGCCACTTACTTTCACGTCCTGAAATGATGTATAGTTAAGAGACCTTGGAAAACTGCATAACGTTTGCTTGCATCATAGTGTTGTAAAATGCAAAACACCAAAACGGCGGCCCTGCGAAAATATTCTTTAGTTTTCGGTTCGATGGCAATAATCAACGAGCCCCTGCGGTTGCGGACGTGAGATTTGGAACAGCAATGTACGCGAAATGTTGCTTCTAAGTCATAATTACGAAGATCACGACGACAAGAAATTTGAAGGTTATAATTGACAAATTAAACGTACACAAAATATGTACTTAGGCAAGCTCTTCATAAAATTAAAATAATAATAATAATAATAATAATAATAGGATACTTCAGCGTTATGCTGTGTTTGTCTAAATTCACCAGATGCACATTTCAGTCACACAAGAATATTATCAAATTTTATATACATGTGTCCAAATCACACTGTGAGTATTGATAATAGTACCTTCGAGAGGGTGGAAGTGTTTAAATATTTGGGAACAACTTTAACAATCCAAAATTCTGTTCGGGAGGAAATAAAGAGTAGACTGAGGTCAGGAAATGCTTGCTATCATTCGGTGCAGAATCTTTTGTCTTCCAGGTTGCTGTCCAGGAAATTAAAGATTAAGATATATAGAACGATAATCTTGCTGGTT
>Ga0123353_10008712_pt1 | contig 13886 bp, 13 predicted proteins | sample TergutLab28metaG_3_FD_92763 | JGI IMG/M metagenome (GOLD analysis project Ga0123353, IMG submission 92763) | Labiotermes labralis P3 segment gut microbial communities from Petit-Saut dam, French Guiana - Lab288 P3 | ecosystem: Host-associated > Arthropoda: Insects > Digestive system > Gut ... | reverse complement strand
TGCGTATGGTGAACGTCGCGCACTTCAAAGCCCGCTCTGTCGCGGGAAAGTCCGCCGGGTCCAAGAGCTGAAACTCTTCTTTTGTGCGTAAGTTCGGCAAGCGGGTTTGTTTCGTCCAAGAACTGCGACAACTGCGAAGAGTTGAAGAACGACTGAATAACCGTCGATACCGCCCTTGCGTTAATAACGTCGTAGGGAACGATTTCTTCTTCGTGATTTTCGTTGAGTTTGTCTCTTATCGCTTTAAGCATTCTGGTAACGCCGATACCGAAGTTCACCTCCATAAGTTCGCCCACCGAGCGCACTCTTCTGTTTCCGAGGTGGTCAATATCGTCGAGTTCGCCGTCGCCTTTTCCGATTTTAAGCAAGTATCTCAACGTTTCGACAAAGTCCGCAATCTGCAAAATTTTCTTCGGATTGCCGTCTTCGTCAAGCGAGGTGTCGATTTTAAGTTTTTCGTCCAAACGACGACGACCTATATCGCCCAAATCATAGCGCTTGTCGTCAAAAAACGTTCTTTCGATAAGTGTTTTTCCCGTGTCGCTTGTGTATTGCTGACCCGGTCTTAATATTTCGTACATATAAGAAAGCGACTTTTCGACAGGGTCTTCGTCGTTTCTCGTATGGTCTTTATCCAATGTTTTGCGAAGAATAACAGAAGCGTAATCTTCCGCGTTCTTCAAAATTTTAATCTCGTTTATACCCGCCGCCTTAAACGCTTCAATGTCGTCGTCGGTAATAACTTTGTTTGCTTCTTCTATGACTTCGCCCGTTGCCGGGTCAACGATTTTTTCCGCAAGTACTTTTCCTTTAAGCGTCGGGCAAGTGGTCGAATTTATAAACACTTTTTCGATGTCGTTAAAAAGCGAAAATATCTGTTCGTCGCTCGAAAACTTTTCAGGGTCAAGCGCGCGAAGCAAAATTGTCGCGGGAAATTTCTTTTTTCTGTCGATACTTGCCCACAAAAAGTTGTCTTCGTCGAGCATAAATTCTATCCAAGAGCCTTTTTGCGGAATAATTCTTGCGCCGATGTATTTTTTCTGGGTGCTTGTGCTCTCCCCCTCGTTAAAAACAATACCGGGCGAACGGTGCAACTGACTTACAATAACTCTTTCGGCACCGTTAATAACAAATGTTCCTCTTTCGGTCATCAGCGGAATTTCGCCGATAAACACATTGTTACTTATCTTTTCTTTGAATGTCTTCTCTTTGCCCTCTTTTATTATAAGAGACAAATCGACTTTGAGCGGTGCAGCGTAATTCAAACCGCGCTCTTTGCATTCTTTCAGCGAATACTTCGGAACGCCGAGTTTGTAGCCTTCATATATAAGTTCATAAGTTCCCTTATTGTCTTCAACCGGAAACGCCTCAAGAAAAACTTTATGCAAACCCACAGGTTTTCGCTTGTGGTGCGGTATGTCCTCTTGCAAAAACAGTTTATAGGATTTTGTTTGTATCTCTAAAAGGTCAGGCAATTCTTGCGCGTCCTGCACCTTGGCGTAACTATGTCTTTCATTCATCTTCGTTTATCCTTTTCTCATTAAAAAAAACCGTGAATAACCCTGCACTCAATACACACATCAAAAAAACGAAATAACACGAACGTCGATTTTCGACGTTGCGTGTCATTTCTTAAAACTCACCGTAGTTTCGGCATAAATCTGCTTGCCGTACCTTACTTAAGTTCAACTTTAGCGCCGGCAGCTTCTAATTTCGCTTTCAACGACTCAGCTTCTGCTTTGTTAACGCCTTCTTTTACAGGTTTCGGTGCGCCGTCAACCAAGTCTTTTGCTTCTTTCAAGCCAAGACCTGTTACTTCGCGAACTACCTTGATAACTTCAATCTTCTTGTCGCCTGCCGCTGTAAGTTCTACTGTGAACTCGTCTTTTTCTTCAGCCGCAGGAGCCGCTGCTCCGCCTGCCGCCGCAGGACCTGCCGCGATTGCTACGGGCGCCGCTGCTTTTACATCAAACTTTTCTTCGATTGCCTTTACAAGGTCCGACAATTCAACTACTGTCAATTCACCGATTGCCTCTACAAGTTGGTCTTTGGTCATTTTTGCCATTTGAAACACTCCTTAAAATTTTTATTACTTTGTTTTTACCGTTTTAAGTGAAATCACTCTTGTTCTTTTTTGATACGCACAGCATCGACTGTTCGCACAAAATTCGTCATAATACCGTCCAGAGTTCCCGCCAATTTGGTAATCGGCGCGTTGAACGCAGAAAGAAGCATCGAAAGGAGTTCTTCTTTTGATGGAAGATCCGCCAATCGCTCCGCGTCCGCCCCTGCAAACACTGTTCCGTCCGCATAAGCCATACGAACCGCAAGCAAATTATCATTTTCTTTGTTAAAAGTTCTGATAATTTTTGCCGCGCCCGCAATATCTTTGTTGCTCAATGCCACACCCACGGGACCTTTGAAAGCGCCGTCAAGCCCCTCAATTCCCGATTGCGCCAACGCTCTTTTTGCAAGAGTGTTTTTTACCACGATGTATTTCGCGCCCGCGCCTTTTAATTTTGATCTTACGTTATTGAATTTCGCAACCGTCATTCCCTGATACGCGGTAACATAAATTCCCGTCGCCTGCGAAAACTCCGCTTTGAGATCTTCAATAACTTTTTCTTTTTCTTGTTTAGTAAGCACTTTTATCTCCTCTTACCGCAACTCGGCAATATTTATTTTTACGCCTTGTCCCATAGTGCTCGACACCGAAATTCCTTTAAGATAAACGCCTTTTGCTGCCGACGGCTTCAATTTCATCAAAGCGTCAACCAATGCTTTTACGTTTGCATAAAGTTTATCGGTATCAAACGATACTTTTCCGACCGGCGCGTGAATAATTCCCGCTTTTTCGGTTCTGAACTCCACTTTACCCGCTCTTGTTTCTTCGAGAGCTTTGGTCAAATCATTTGTTACGGTGCCGACTTTCGGGTTAGGCATCAAACCGCGGGGACCCAAGATTTTACCGAGTTTACCTACAACACCCATCATATCCGGAGTTGCGATAACGCTGTCGAAATCCGTCCAGCCGCCGCTGATTTTCTCTACCATATCGTTCGCACCGACAAAATCCGCGCCTGCCGCTTTTGCTTCGGCTGCTTTTTCGCCTTGTGCAAAAACGAGAACGCGAACAGTTTTACCCAAACCTCCCGGAAGCACTACCGAGCCGCGAACGACCTGGTCGCTTTTTCTGGGGTCAACGCCCAAACGCACTGCTACTTCAACGGTTTCATCGAATTTTGCGCGAGCGTTATCTTTAACGAACTGCAACGCTTCCAGCAAGCCGTATTCTTTTAACGGCTCAAGGTTTGCGTTTGCCGCTCTCCAAGCTTTACTTCTTTTCATTTATTTTACCTCTCGCTTATACTTCGACTTCAACGCCCATACTGCGCGCGCTGCCTATTACCATTTCAGCCGCCGATGCTTCGCTGTCGCAATTCAAATCGGGCAACTTAATCTTAACAATCTTATCTACCTGCGCTTTCGTCAATTTACCGACTTTTTCCTTGTTTGGAACTTTTGAGCCGCTTTTGAGACCTAATTCTTTTTTAATAAGATAGGACATCGGCGGGGTCTTGGTAATGAACGAAAACGATTTGTCCGCATAAACCGTAATAACAACCGGAATAATCATTCCCGCTTGATCTTGAGTCTTTGCGTTATACGCTTTGCAGAATTCCATAATATTAACGCCGTGCTGACCCAATGCAGGTCCTACCGGCGGTGACGGATTCGCTTTTGCGGCTTCGAGAGCAAGTTTAATCTGCCCTACTACTTTTTTAGCCAATTTTAACCTCCAAGTTTAACTTCTTCAATTAAGACAACAGCTCGATTTGTGAGAAATCAACTTCAACGGGCGTTGCTCTTCCGAACACCATTACATTGACGGTCGCCTTACCTTTTTCAAGATGCATCTTGGTAATTTCTCCGCCAAACCCTTTGAACGACCCCACGGTAATCTTCACCGCGTCATCTACCCTGAACGGATTTTCGGGCGCTTCCACGACAGTTTCCTGCGACGCGTCTCTTCCCATAATCCGCTCCATTTCGGCTTCCTTAATCGGCTGCGGATTTCTCACGCCGCCTAAAAAGCCCAACACACCCGGAATTTTTTGAACGTACGATTTGCTTTCCTCGTTCAAAACCATATCCACAAGCACATAACACGGAAAGTCCTTTCTTATGCTTTTAACAGCCTTGCCGTTTTTCATAGAAACAACTTCCTTCTGCGGGCTTTTTGCTTCCGCTATACTTTCCAACAAAAGCTTGCACAACTTTTTATCGTTTGAATAAGTCGCAAACTTTGTCTCCACACCTCTGTTAATATCGTCCGCAATCCTTGACTCTTGCGACGAATAGGTCTGAATAACGTACCACTTAGAATCCATATATCAACTCTCCGAAATTTCTTGTTAAATCAAATCACCAAACCGATTATTCTCTCGATGACCACATCTATACCGGCAACTACAAGCGCCATCACAATAGCAAACACAACAACCAAAACCGTCGCGGCAAGAACCTCGTCGCGAGTGGGCCAAGTAACCATTTTCATTTCGGCTACTACATCTCGAAAATATTTAACCAATCGCTGCATAAAAACTTCCCCTTCAGTTCCAAAAAAATGGCAGGCGTGACAGGACTCGAACCCGTAACCAATGGTTTTGGAGACCACTACTCTACCAATTGAGCTACACACCTACAAATAACAATCATCCTAACGTAAACCCCTATTTACTTCGTTTCTTTATGAAGCGTTCTCTTACGCTCACGCGGACAAAACTTCGTCTGCTCAATTCTTCCGGAATGCGTCTTTTTGTTCTTGTCCGTGGTGTAATTACGCTCCTTGCAAGAAGAACACTCAAGTATTACAATTTCTCTAGGCATACCATCTCAACTTTCTTTATATTTACAAAACTTTTAACTTTCAAGCCCAAACAAACAAAAACCACACTCTCCCCGCCAAGCGCCAATTCAGGCGAGCCCAAGAGCGGGATTGAACCGCCGACCTCTTCCTTACCAAGGAAGTGCTCCACCACTGAGCTACTTGGGCAAGAGTGGAGCGGGTGATGAGACTCGAACTCACAACAACTACCTTGGAAGGGTAGGGCTCTAGCCATTGAGCTACACCCGCTTTCTACAATTCTACTCTATCGCCGCATCTACGGCGATGGTGGTGGGCAAGGGTGGGTTCGAACCACCGTAGGCGTACGCCAGCGGATTTACAGTCCGCCTCCTTTAGCCACTCGGACACTTACCCAAAAATATCCTCGCCGTTTGCCCTGGAGCCGGTGGAGGGACTCTAACCCCCGCGCTTCCGATTACAAGTCGGATGCTCTAACAACTGAGCTACACCGGCAATAATTTCAATTCTTCTCGACTTTTCCGAGCAAAGCAGGGCTAAAATACTATAATGCACAATGCTCTGTCAAGGGGAATGTGTAATTTTTTCTAAACTTTTTTAATTACCTTGTCGGCAAGCCCGTATTTTACCGTATCTTCCGCCGATAAAAACGTATCTCTGTCGGTATCTTTTTCAACTTTTTCGATGTCTTGTCCCGTATGCCTTGCAAGTATATTGTTCATAATTCCCTTGATACGCAACATTTCTTCCGCCTGTATTTCAATGTCGGACGCAACGCCCACCATATTTCCCATAATAAGGGGCTGGTGAATCATCACGCGCGCGTTTTCCCATATATCACGCTTGCCTTTTGTGCCTGCCGCAAGCAAGACCGCGCCAAAACTTGCCGCCTGTCCCATGCATACGGTACGAATATCCGACTTTGCAAATTGCATAGCGTCATAAATTGCAAGTCCCGCCGAAATAGAGCCGCCCGGGCTGTTGATATACAAAGTTATTTCGTCATTGTTCAATGAATCGAAATACAAAATCTGCTGAACAACCGCGCGCGCGCTTTTGTCATTCACGCCCTCCCAGATAAAAATCGCTCTGTCTTCCAAGAATTTTTCCGCTATTTTGTTTTGAACGCCGCCTTTGTCGTCCTTATCCTCTTTCTTTTTGTCACAGTCATCATCATCGTCGTCGTCATTACGAAAAGACATAAATACTCCTTTTTTTGTTTATCAGTCGCCGCAAAAATAATATTTGCCGAAAGAAGAAAGGGGGAAACAAGCAAATAAAAAAGGGCGAAGAATTTATCCTCGCCCTAATTAAATAAAACAGTGAATGTTTTTCTCCTATTACTTCTTGCTTGATACGCTTATTTTCTGCCGTAACACAGATACGCCCGCCTGCTTAACATTCAGAACAAACACTCCTTGCGCCAAATTATCAGTTCGCAAACCGATTGCATTTACGCCGTTTATCGCGTTAACGCTCTCTCTGCTCACCATTCGACCTTGCAAATTGTAGAGTTCTGCAGTGTAGTTGCCTGCCCGCAAATTAAGATGGATTTGACCGTTTCTTATTCCTGCAAACGAGGCTGCGCTTACGCTTTTTACGACAGTAATATTGTTCCTGATAATTGAAGTCGCAGTACCTCCGCCCAAAGCAAGCAAATAAGGGAAAAAACCGTTGTTTATACTTGCGCTGAGCCCCCAAATATTTTCGAAATCCCAGTTATTGTAGTTGGCGGGGCTTATCATATCGTTCGGCGATCTATGACCCGAGGCGGAATTTATCGTTCCCGTATTGTGCTCCACAAATGCGCCGTCGCCGTCCGATGTCACCGTTCCGAAAGCATAGCAGTTGTTGATTATGTCAGAATTACTGCCCGCAAACGAGCCTGTATAAAATTCGCCTTTTACATTTCCGGCGGCATAGGAATTTCTGATTCTGTCGCTGTTACTTCCCACTAATCCGCCTACATAGTCTGTTCCCGTTACGTTGCCCAAAGCATAACTGTTGGTAATCTGTCCATCGTTGCGTCCTACCAATCCGCCCACATAATTCGTTCCGGTTACAGTTACGTTGGTATAACAGCCGATTATTTCGCCACCGCCGGACATCGTACTGCTGACGTTATGTCCCACAAGTCCGCCAACGCCATATTCAGACATAAAGCTGGCGCCTGTTACAACTATAGTTCCCACAACATAGCAATTTTCGATTGTGCCGCCCGTATTCTGCATTACTAATCCGCCAACGCTATGTCCTGACGATCCGACTATATCTATACCTACAAGACCAAGGTTTTTTATTGTGCCGCCATTATATCGAAAAAACCCTTGATTGCCTGTAAGCCCTCTTATAGCTTTGCCGTTTCCGTCAAATGTGCCGTAAAAAAATTCGATTGTCGTCCAGTCGCCGTTTTCGAGGTTGATGTCGTTGGCAAGCGTAATGGTTTGTCCCCTAAAACTCATTCTCATATTGTTGGCAAAAAATGCAAATTCTCTCAATTGGGCTTCGGTCGATATTGCAATATTCGTTGCAGTCCAATCGAAGTCGTCGCCCTCGCCGAACTCAGCGGGAACGCCGCCGCTAAACACAAGATAGATATGCTCTATTTCTATATCAACAAGGAGGTCTCTCATCGTATTTAATTGAAACGAGAGCACTGTCGCCTGACTAAGCGCTGTTTCTATATCTGCATTTGGAGCCCCCCAGCCCGGACCTTCCATATTGGATACAAGAAATTCTTGATCAAAATCTCGCCAACCGAAACCGCCGCTGGAACCCGATTCGATTGACCAGCCCCACTGAGCCCAGTTTGTAACAGCAGGACTTTCGATGGTAATCCGCAACGCTCCGCTCACTCTTCCTTTAATGCGCACGCTTTTCAGATTGGAAAGATTTACAGGCAGTGCGTTTTGGTTTTCATCTACCAAAAACGGTGTTTCGATAGCGCCGTAATAATCTCCTGACTGCACATCGTACGCGTCAATCGAGGCAACCATTTTGTCGGTTCCCAACACTGCCAGCATAGTTTCTCCGGTGGTAATATAAGCGCCGCCGTCAAGTACCGTGGTAATAACATTTTTGTCGCCGTCAACAACTTTCGCTCCGTTAGCGCTCGCATACGCATACCAGCTTCCCGCATTTTCAACACCCCGTTTGGTAAGAGCATTTTGGTTAGTGTAGCCAACCGTTCCCTCTCCATCAAGAGCCCTCTGCCTGAAATCGTCAAGCAAAACAAATTGAGCAGATACACCACCTGCCAATACCAACATTGCCATTGCGGCAGACACCAAAATTTTCATAATGAAAACTCCTTCTTAAAAGTTAAAATAATTCAAGCGGAGTGTTTTTTAATTACGAAAAGGCGCACTCCATCTCCTCGCCCATTTCCGAATCGCGAGGTTATCACCAAAACCCATATTGTCAGAAATAAACGAGAAAGGAGTATGCCTACCGATAGACATACGTTTCTCACTTTCTCACAATATTGAATACTGGTGATATTCGCGATCGAGAAAATGAAAATTCATTTTTGTATCAAAGAACGGAGATAAAATAATATTTGGGAGACGGCGAAGTGGAAAGATGGGAGTTTTTTTGTGTTTTGCGAAAATAAAACAAAAAAAAGACATCGAAATAATTCGATGTCTTTTTGTAAATCAGCGTCTGCCGTATGAAACCGATGCGTCGTCGTTTCTTGCTTCTTCGACTGCCTTAGGCGCTTCGACCTTTGGCTGCTGCGGTTGTTGCGGTTTTTCTTCTCTGTCTGCTTCCGATTTCGGCAATTCTTGCTGTTTTATCGGTGCATTGGCAGGTCTTTCTTGCTTTTGAACACCACCCGATTGAGCCGGAGCCGTTCTTTCGCTGTAAACCTTTGGTTTTCCATTGTTTCCGCCTTGCTGCTGCTGTGGCTTGGGGCGATTTGCTAACTGCGCGTTCGTTTCTTTCAACGGCTGTGCGTTAGATACTATCTTATCAAATTTTTTCTCGGGCGCGCTCGGCTGCTGCGGTTTGTTTTGATTGGGATTTGCCTGTTGCTGCTGCGGCTGTGCGGGACGATTGTTGTTTTGATTTTGGTTTGCACGGTTATCCTGCTGCTGGTTTTTGTTTTTGTGCTGATTCGGATTTTGATTTCCGTGTTTTTTCCCGTGATTATGCGCGGGATTTTGATTTTGCGGCTTGGTTTTTTGACCGTTCTGAATTTGTGTGATTTTCACCAAGGTGGTCAATTGAAGGATTACCGATAATCCTACAAGCGCAATAATTACAACTAAAACTAAGTTTGTGTTTTCCATTTCTACTCCAAAGTAATTTTTTTCTTTCCTATTGATGTTTTGCTTTCAATGCTGTAAATTATATCTGCTTTCGCTTCCCGCCTAAACATCAAAATGGGACGGCAAGCACGTACTTAACGCGTAAAATATCAAAGTTTTCAAAGAACTAAAAGAAAATCTAACTTTATTTTTTAGCTTTGTCGTCGTCCGGCTCTTCCGGGTCGTAAAGCGTGTCAAGTTTTCGCAAAAGCACTCTTGTTCTGGCGAGAGTCCTTGTTATTACGATAGTCTTCGCCCAGATAAAAAACAAAATTATCACAGAGAAGAAAAATATAATAACCCAAATAAATCTTATTACATCAGCGGTTTCCATACTTTTAAGCTCCTTTTATCGGTAAATATACTAAATCGCAACACAAGAAAGCAATTGTTTTTTTAATTAACCGAGAAAAACCGCGATGAAGTTCCGCCTTTTGCCACTGGAATAAAAACCGATTTCCCGCATTTCGGACAATTTCCGTAATAATACGGGCGCTCGACAGGACGATAAAGTCGCGTATATACGCCGCAACAATCAAAACGCACGCCCAGATACGGGCGCTTTGCGGAACTCTGTTCGTTCTTCCGCAAAGCGCCTGCTTTCTTGCGCTTTTGAGGGTCGGAGTCGTATAAATCCATAAGCATAAAAATTAAAAGTTTGTTGCCGACTTGCGCTTTTTATTAAACTGGTTAATTATGGCAATCGCTTCATTCGGGTCGTCGGTCAAATGCATCAGTGCAGGGTCTTCGGGTGAAATATATTTGTTATCGACCAACATTTTTTTATCGAGCCACTCCATCATTCCCGCCCAAAAATCTTTGCCGAGCAAAATCAAAGGAACTTTCTGCGCTTTGTTTGTCTGAACGAGCGTTAACGCTTCAAACAATTCGTCAAGCGTGCCAAAGCCGCCCGGGCAAATAACAATAGCCGACGACCAACGCAAAAACATCACTTTTCTCACAAAAAAGTAGTGAAAATCCAACTTGACATTTTGATACTTGTTCGGAAACTGCTCCATCGGAAGCTCAATATTCAGCCCGATTGCCTTTCCGCCCGCTTCCACTGCGCCGATATGCGCCGCTTCCATTATGCCGGGACCGCCGCCTGTAATTACGCCGTAGCCGTTTTGAGCGCAGAGTTTGCCCATTTCAACCGCCTGCTTAAAATAATGGTCGCTTGGCTCTGTTCTTGCCGAGCCGAAAATCGACACGCAAGGTCCTGCGTTCGACAAGGTTTCAATGCCATCTACAAATTCAGAGATTACTCTGAACATTCTCCAAGTTTCGTTCGACGCGTTGGTCGGAATTTGTGTTACCATCTCTCACTCCTTTGTTTATTCGTCCGTTTCATCGGTATCATCGTCAGTTTCAGGGTCGTCATCGTCCGCTTCGCTGCTCGGCTCTTCAATCAGATCTTCGGGATTTGCCTGCGGAAGTTCGCTCTTTTCAATTTCGTCGTCGTCGTCGCTGCTTCCGCAATCGCTCACGTCGATTACTTTGTCGTTGTCGTCCAAATTCATAAGTCTTACACCTTGCGTATTTCGTCCGATAACATTGATTTTGGCGACAGACACGCGAATAATAATTCCGTTTTTGGTTATTATCAACAAATCGTCGTCGCCGTCAGGATTCATAATATTTATTACTTTTCCGTTTCGCTCGCTCGTTTTTATGTTGATAATTCCCTTTCCGCCGCGGTTTGTAATTCGGTATTCACTCAAAAGCGTGCGTTTTCCGTAGCCGTTTTCGGTAACGGTCAAAATTTTCTCGTCGTCGTTTTTCGCTTTTACCATTCCTATAACTTCGTCGCCCTCGCGCAATCTTATTCCGCGAACTCCGTGGGTGTTTCGTCCCATCGCTCTTGCTTTTTCTACAGGGAAGCGCACCGCGTTTCCGTCTGCCGAAGCAATTACCAAATTGTCGTCTTTTTCGCACAAAACAGCACTCACAAGTTTTTCGTCGTCGTCTAATCTCATAGAATTCAAACCGTTTCTGCGCAAATTTTTGTATTTGTCAAGCGATTGACGATTCACAATTCCCTTTTGCGTGGTCTGAACAATATACAGATTTTCGGTGTTGTCGAAGTTATCCTTTTTAACAATAACATAAGAGGCAATTTTTTCGCCGCTCTCCTGCAAACCCTCAATAACGTTCACAATCGGACGACCTTTCGCCGTTCTGTCGCCTTCGGGCAGCTCCCAAACCTTTATTCCGTAGCAGCGACCCTTGTCCGTAAAGAACATAATCGTATCGTGAGCGGAAGCAACAAAAAGCGTTTCTACAAAATCGCTGTCTTTCGAGCCCATTCCTTTTTTGCCCGTGCCGCCGCGCCTTTGCGTTCTGTAAGTGTCCGCCGCCGTGCGTTTTATGTAGCCCGCGTGGGTCATTGTAATCACCATTTCTTCGTCGGGAATCATATCTTCAATGTCAATGTCGCCCGCCGCGTCAACGATAATCGAACGTCTTTCGTCGCCGTATTTTTTAACAATATCGTCCAAATCTTCGTTGATAATCGCAACTTTTCTTTCGCGTTTCGCCAAAATATCGGTCAAATCGGCAATTTTTTCGAGCAAATCTTTTTTCTCGTTTTCGAGTTCCATTTTGTTCATTTTGGTAAGCAAGCCCAAACGCATATCCGTAATCGCCTTTGACTGAATTTCAGAAAGCGAAAATCTGTTTTGCAGCGTAATTCGCGCCCCTGCTTCGTCGTCGCTCGAACGGATAATTTTAATAACTTCGTCCGTGTTGTCCGAAGCGATAATAAGTCCGTCAACAATGTGAGCGCGAGCGTTTGCCTTGTTCAAATCAAACTGCGTTTTGCGTGTAATAACTTCAAGACGGTGGTCAATATAATATTCGATAAGCTGCTTAAGATTAAGCAAACGCGGACGACCGTTCACAAGCGCCAAGTTCAAAATTCCAAACGACGATTGAAGCGGAGACATTTTGTATAACTGATTAAGCACAACTTCCGCATAGTCGTCTCTTTTTACGGAAACGATAATTTTTATACCGATTTTGCTCGCCGCGCCTTTTTTCTTGCCGCTGTCATCGTCAATATCCGAGGACTCGTCTTCAATATCCGCAATACCGGAAATCCCGTTTTCTTTGTCGGCGGCAAGTTCTTCCATCTTTTTTACAAGATTTTCCTTGCTGAGCATATAAGGAATTTCGGTTATAATAATTTTTCCGCCCTGACCGCTGCTGTCGGTATCTACAATCTCGGCTTTTGCGCGCATAATAATTTTTCCACGCCCCGTTTTATAAGCGTCAACCGCGCCGTGTCTTCCGTAAATAAGTCCTCCCGTAGGAAAGTCGGGAGCGGGAACATGCCTTACCAATTCGTCAATTTCGATTTCGGGATTTTCGAGAGTTGCCTTTATTCCGTTAACAACTTCCCTTAAATTGTGCGGAGGCATATTTGTCGCCATTCCGACCGCAATACCCGAAGAGCCGTTCACAAGCAAAAACGGAATTCTCGACGGCAAAACAATCGGCTCGTCCTTATCTTCCGAGAAGTTTTTCGACATATCGACGACATTTTTGTTAATATCGACAAGCATTTCGTCCGCCATTTTATCCAATTTACACTCGGTATAACGATACGCCGCCGCTTTGTCTCCGTCAATCGAGCCGTTACCGCCGTGAAAGTCAATCGCACTGTATCGAAGCGACCAAGGTTGCGACATACGCACAAGCGCGTCATAAATAGAACTGTCGCCGTGCGGGTGATAATCTCCCATTACGGCGCCCACAACTTTTGCGCATTTTACGTGGTCTTTAAGAGACGACGTCCACCCGTTTTCGTGCATACTATACAGAATTCGTCTATGCACCGGTTTAAGTCCGTCGCGCACATCGGGCAACGCTCTCGCGGTAATCACGCTCATCGCGTAATCCAACATCGAATGTCTCATTTCTTCTTCAAGCAGAACAGGAGAGATAATCCCGTCAATATCCCCCTGCGGCACAATCGCAGTTTCTACCTCTTCAATTTCCATCTCTTCGTTTTCTGTGTTTTCGCTCATTTATATAACTCCTTCTTTTGTTTTTTTTCTCTGTCAATTCGTCCAATTCGGAATAAAATATTTCACCCACTCCGCATAAACATCTTGCGCCGACTTTTCAAGCCCTTTATAGTATTCGCAGTCAATAATAAACGGCACAATGTTATTCTTCAAACATTCTCGAAACATCACAAGGCGTCCCACTTGCCCGCCTCCAAAAATGTTTTTAATTGTACAATAATAATCAACAATATTATCAAGTGATACTCGTTCCAAATTCAAATACCAATCATTAAGTTTATTCATCTCATCTTCAACTTTTGGCGAAAAACTTATCGCGCTATGACCATTAACGCTATTCCACCAATATCCCGCCGAATGTCCCCAAGTTGTAGCACTTTTCAAAATAATATGAAACTCCTTAATAATCTCATTTGACAAGTCTTTTTCAATAGTATCAAGCATATAATCAAACGCTGCAAAATGATTAGTCGTTTCAATAATATCATCAACCAAAAGCGCTTCCTCGTCCTTAAATCCGACGGTTTTCGTCTCAAAAATGTAACGCGTTTGCTCCTCCGAAATCCTGCTTCCCTCAATTCTGTTGGAATTGTAGCACAAAGCAATCTGGGTCTTATGATACAAACCGCCGGGCATTTTTGTCGCCTTTTCGGCGAGGATTTTGGAGAGGATTGTTGTCAT
>Ga0123353_10008710_pt1 | contig 13887 bp, 4 predicted proteins | sample TergutLab28metaG_3_FD_92763 | JGI IMG/M metagenome (GOLD analysis project Ga0123353, IMG submission 92763) | Labiotermes labralis P3 segment gut microbial communities from Petit-Saut dam, French Guiana - Lab288 P3 | ecosystem: Host-associated > Arthropoda: Insects > Digestive system > Gut ... | reverse complement strand
CCATTATCTCCGTAACCGTTCAACTTTGGACATAGGTGTTTTGGGTTATATCGGTATACTTTAACATAAGGAACACCCTCCCGAAGTCTGGCACATTCCTCCTCGGACACCGTGTATATGTATGTATCTATGTACGTATGAATGTATCTATTTACGTATTTATGTATGTATGTATCTGCCGCATATTTTCGAATCTAATCCGCAATAATTTTTGCCGGTTTCTTAAACGAAAAAAAAGTTAGTTCGCTGTTCTCTTCCGCACGTTTCGTTCACCCGCCCCTTTGCTGCAAGGCAGACTGATTGAATAATGTTGGATGTTACCAATGCTTTAACCGTTATCCGACTAACGCGCCGGGTGTGAAGTGGCCGTTTAACTGCCAGTGGTACAAACGCACCACAGCCGATTAGCGCTGCGGCCAGTTAAATTCTTGTTTCATTCATGAAGATACATAGAATTATAGCCCTACAAGTTGACTCCACATTATATAATGTTTTGTGGTCAGATTCACGCTCCGGCCACTTTACCCAATTATGTGCTTATGCACTTCATGATTAAAGCGCTTCGCAGACAGCCTGCAATCTTAGAAACCTGGTATGTTAATTTCGCCATGCTATGCAACAGGGGGCCTTTCATTACCTTGTAACTATACGTTAGGTGTGTGGGCGATGTAGTGACTATTCCTTGAACGAAGTCTCGTTCAATCTGCCAAGCGTTGCTGTCTGCAGGAACGTCTAAATAACGGCGTGTTTTGTAGGAGAATTTTCCTGCTGTGTACCCCGCTGAAATATGACCATATACCGTACCTAATATCGCTGCTGATATACCGCATGGCACGCCGTTTCCCAACCAAAACAATCCGAGTCACTGTGTGACTATCGCCCGAGATTTGACTACGAGTACTAAAATGGACTGAGCACCAACTTTGTATCATTATTTGCCAATGTTATATAGGTTCTTTCATGTGTGTCTTACATTTATTTCGGATTATGCCCTCTTACAGTAGGAAAACGATAGACAGGATGCGTACCAAAATAAATATAGGTAATTACCGCCGCCACTGTGACGTCACGCTTTTTATGCTGAAATTGAAATACCTCGTTGCTCGACTCCACTTGGGGTTATAATTTCAACTGAAGGAATACCGGTAAACAGACTGCTTGTTCCAATATGTCGTGTACCCTAGTTATGGAAGAGGGACACCAGAAATCTAAAAGACTATCATATACGGCAAAGTTCAAACGGGAAGTTATTCGGTTCGCAGAGGATAAAGGAAACCGCAGCGCCGCTGCAATTTTTGGAGCTGATGAAAGCAACATTCGACTGTAGCGGAAACACAAGGTAGCGATCAGCGGGTGAGAGGCGTCACGAAAGAAATTCACTGGATCCAAGAAAGGACGATTTCCTGAAATTGTTGATGCAGTCTTCACGTTCTTTCATGAGAGACGCAAGACTGGACTGTTTGTGAGTTATGATCTACTTCGCGAGGAGGCGATAAAAAAGGCTCGATCTTTGAACATTCCTCGAAGTCGTTTTAAAGCCAGTAAAGGATGGACCATAAGGTTCATGTGCCGGATGGGGCTGGCGTTGCGGCATAGGACGACGATGTACCAGAAGCCCCCAAAAGATTTTGAACAAAAGTTGTTGAATTATCAGCGGTACATCACCAATCTGAGGAAGAGGGGATATTTTCTGATGAGGCAAATAGCCAATGACGATGAAACTGCCATTTATCTTGACAAGCCCTTTAAAGACAGGTTGAGGCAACAATATCTGACCTGGATTACGGACCTGCCCGTGAATTACCAGAAAGTGGAAAAATCAAACGCGCAGCTCCTTCAGAAGTCGCGCGGTGGGTGTCGGCTGCATGGAAAGCCATCCCGGACAGCAATATCGTCAGATCTTTCAAGAAATGTTTCATAAGCAATGCTTTGGACGGATCCGAAGATGACATTCTATGGGAGGACGATGGTGAAGATAAAGATGATAGTGACTGGGTGACGGGTAACGATTCAGTTATGAGTGATGACTACGAGTTTGATGAATAATAAATTATAAATATGATATAATATTATAAATAATACATAAAATAATAAATTATTGTATTGTTCCTACGTCACGTACAGCGGCTCTATCATTTTTCCAAAATCCATCTCACGATCGCGAATCTAATCCGCACGCGATTCTAATCCGCATAAGATTTTTTAGCCCCCTGAAACTGTAAAAGGGTGCGGATTAGATTCGAGAATATACGGTATGTATCTATGTGTGTGTATGTATGTATGTATGCATGTATGTATGTATGTACTTATTATGTATGTATGCATTACAGTGTTCACAAGGGTTTGAATCCTATCTTCACACAAAAATTTAGTCAGTTTTAAACATATGAAGCACAACGGTAGCTATATTTACCACTGCTTTAATCTCCTGCCCTCCGCATCTGGCCCACATCATCTTATCGGTGATCAGCACAACGAACGGTGCTTACTCTCCTAAACAGCGATACGGTTTAATCCTGCAAAGCTGAGGCAGCTATGTTTTCTGTGAGGTGTAATGTGAAGTGTTGATTCGTTTATGGTGAAATTCAGGAGCCTAATTTTTAATATTGCCGGTCCTGGCGTCCTCGTGGTGTAAGGCGTGGGTCTTTGGCCGCTCACTTGCTGGGATTGCGGGTTCGAGTACCGCTGCGGGCATTGGATGTCTGTTGTGAGCGTTGTGTGTTGTCAGGCAGAGGCCCCTGCGGCAGACCTACCACTCGTTCGGAGAAATCTTACCGACTGTGGTGTGCCTGAGTGTGATTTCGAAACCTCAGCCCACTGGGTTTTCGTGCCACGAAAAACAAATTGATACTACCCTGGAGTTTGTGCCGCCGAATGTGTCCCGGCTGTTTGAATGCCTCTCGCACGTCCCCAAGGCCAGCCTACTTCACACGTTTGTTGTTTCACCCTTGCAGTAAACAGCCTTAAAGTTCAGGCGAACATCTGACATTAATAATGAAACATTAGAAAGGCCATAACCAAAACATAACTTTGCTTGTTGTTTTGTGTGGGCACCAGAATATGTCTTGCATTAAGGGAAGAACATTAGGGTGAGAGTTTGGAAATAGGGTGCTGAGGGATATACTGGAGATTAAGAGGGAAGAAGTAACAGGAGACTGGAGAAAATACTTACTGAGGAGCTTCATGATTTGTGCTGCTCACCAAACTTTCAGGGGAATAAGCGAAAGAGGATGTAATGGGCGGGGTATGTGGCACGAACTGGGGAGATGAGAAATCATTATAGGGTTTTTGTTGTTGTCATGAGTGTTAAGGTGATCTGTTTGGTTTCGTCGTTTGCAGAATTCTCACTGTTAATTGTAGTCTACAATGTAGGTGTCAAATCGTTGCGCACTGAATTGTGTTCACTGTACAGTACAAAGTGCTGTAGCGGTCTGTTTTGGGGGTTTTTTTTTCCACTCACTGTAATGAATCCGGACGGCTCCTTCGACGTGCTGCTGGTTTGCAGATGACTGTACGTTGGTACCAACGTACAGTCATCTGCAAACGACGAAGCAAAACAGATCAACTCAACACTCGTAAGTCTTTTTCGTGTGTTAAACGATAGACTAAGATAATAACCCGACATATAATGTGACTAATATTATCCAATTCTGCTTATTGCACCCCAGAAGACAACAAATGACGGAAAGACAGCTCCTCCCACATAACGTAATGAAGTAAAACAGAAAGCCCCCCTCACTGGTCAGTGCACTCTGTGACTCTACAGGATATGTTTGTCGTATTGGAAATCACTCGACAACACGCACAATCCCGCGGAGCTCTAGTAACAAAGGACTCACTTCGACGTCTCTAATAGAAAAACCCCACATCTTCCTAGGAATACTCAGCTAGTAACGGGACCTGATATTGTAGCTGATAAACGCCAAACTACCATTTTAAACATTTTAGCTACATACAGTTATGCAATACACATATCACTCCTTCCTATGTAACTGACCTGCCTGATTTTACGTATTTTATCGATGTAAACACATTGTGTCCCAACATGTACACAGCATCTGTTGACTCATTCTGTTAGAAGGCCTGAAGATGACCGTTTAAAAGGTCGAAACATGTAGCATCGTATAATAAAATAGTTGTGCTGACGTTTATTAATTAATGTTCTAGTATATTCCTAGCACGTCGTGATGCCTTCCATCAAGTGTATTTATGTGTTTTGTGTGGATCTGAGAACAAACAGCGATTATTTTCCTATACAGCATTAACTTATTGGTTTGTGTAACAGAGACGGAGAGTGTGTTTACTGCGCGGTACGGACTGGGTCTTTGCATGTGTTTGAGGTTAATTTTTGTCTGAGCAAACTTTGTAAATTGCTTCAGTGGAGAATCGTTTGTCGCCTTTATGTGGAGTGTACAGCAGTACAGTCGGTTTGCTGCCAGCAACAAGTGATGGTGCAGCGTCTGTCGACGTTCTGATGTGTAATTTCAGAAATCAATTATTACTATTGTAGGTTGCTTTCTGAATAATGAACTGGAGAGGATCTGGGAGGAAATGTAAAATATGAAGTGCTATCGCAGCATATGCTTGAAGTGGCTGCGGAAAACAACGAATAACCTTATGTAACAAAGTCGGCGTAATTGAATGTCTGTCCATAGGTTTGACATCTACTCTCCGCTTTGAGCGAAAAAGTCCTCGCGCAGTGTTGCTGGTCTTCGGTGGGTGTCGTGGAAAACGGGAGAAGCGAAAACCACAGGCTTACTTTTCTTATGGGCGTAAATCAAATAAAATTGACACGTGTACTGTGCAACTGTACGCCACTGCGGCAGTGAAGAACGCCTTGCTAAAGTCTATGTAAATGTCACGGATTGTAGGACTTGCGGTCTAGTTAAATGATTGCAAACTTTGTTGTACCGAAAGAAACACAATTTAAATTGGTGCCGAATCTAATTTTGTGTGTCTGTGGTCGTTTCATTATTATTTTGAATCTCATTTTCTTGCAACATGTGGCCGGTAACGAATTTTGTTGCAGCTGCCAGTTGGTCCGTGCATGATGCCTGTCATTGGTGCAGGTGTAGCTTCATCGATATACACGTACTGGTTTTGTGTCGTGTTGGCTTCGCAACTAACAAGTATAATTCCATCATAGCCGGCTTGAGTACAGTAAAGTTGTGGAGAGCAATCCCCTTTTGCTTTATTTAACGATTTACTGCAATATACAAGCAGCCGGCAACGTTTTTACTGATTTTGGGAAGCACCGACCGAACCAAAATTCCACTCACATTACACCTTGGATTTTAACATTTCACGAAATTGCATACTTGTGCTAAAACCTGAAGGTTCATTGCTATGTTCAGAAGACCCCGCCACTGGACAATATACTGAGCCAGTTGAAACCAAATTACAGTCTCACGAAACATTTATTTAATATTGTTGTGTGCAGTGTGCTTCGTTTACCGCAATGTGCTTGACGTTATTACCGTAAACACTTATGTTGAGCGAAAGCAACTTACAAATTATTGAGCCTAACTTTTCACCGTTCAAAGACTGCTATTAACCCGATTTATACATAAATCTCCAGCCCGTACCGCGCTGTAAACACACTCAGTCTCTGTTATACAAACCAGTCAGTTAATGGTGTATAGGGAAATAATCGCTGTTTGTTCTCAGATCCACACAAAACACATAAATACACTGTGTGGGCAGAACGTAGATTACACCTGGTGGTACGTAACGTGACCAGCGGGATTTGCAGTAACCTCCTCACACCCGTGTTATTTCTTCTATAACACTTCTATTTGCGCCCTGGCCGCTCAGTTTAATTACCGCACTGCCAGTAATTTATTGTCACTGAAGTTACTTTAGGGTTCCGATGGACACATTGTTTTCCTGTGTACTGTTAACCGACTGCTGCTCGCTGATTCTTGCCGTACAGTTTCAGTCACAGGCCATCCTGGAGTAGAGGCCTGCTGTGGATATGTATTCGATTTTTTCTTGGTTCCAGTCCCTTTCGTGGCGCTGGGTGCCCTGAATGTGATTTTTCGTGGTTATGCCTAATACTTTAGGTAAAATATGGGATGATATCTCGATTAAGCCGCGACCATCTCCTTCCGGATGCTATGCAATTCATCGTTCGCGTGTTGTCCTACAGTAGACGCCGTGCAGTGCGTGACGTCGACAGTGCTGCAGAGAGCACCACACAGACGAGATTTTGTAGATAGTAGTTCGACAGTCACGACTTTACGCCCCCTTTTCATCGTGTTGGTTTCCTTTTGCTCGTCTTACACTTTACCGAAATGGCATCGTTGCAAAATTGTTAGCTTGGTAGACGTTAGTCGTTTTTACGTGTAGTGTTTTGTGTCGTGCGGCGGTAGACGTGTGGAAATGCGTGCTGCTTTTACGCATGTGAATTCGTATTAATTTTCCTGGAATATTTTATAGTTTGGAAGAGAAACAAGCGCAGTTCCTGGCTGACAATATTTCTGTGCTCCTTTGCTCTGTACTGTTAACATTTTGAAGCCCCAAATCCACCTACTCGTGCACAATAACTAAACGTTCGGTTCTTACCCCACAACATATTCTGTCTGCAGTACCAATACCGACGATTAATGTTATAAGGCAGAAAACGGCAGTGTACCGTACGGATACACAAGGTACACAACGCAGCGTGTAGACAGAAATTAAGTACATTTTTATTATAGCTAGTGGTACATAAATTTACCAGTGTGTTTTAAAGTGTTAGGATTAGGATAAATGGAATTCGGATGTTCAGCGTAAGCTGTATGTAGTTAATTGCCTGCCTGCTCTTCAAACGTTTTGCGGTATCAGCCTCAGATCAGCTAGCCGGTAATTGTGCTTTCCTTGCAGGCTAACACAAATTGTCCAGTTTAAGGCAGTGTACTTAAATTGTCTGTACTATACATGGCGTTTTTATATCGTGGGACTGCTCGCTGTAGAGCGGACGACATCGTTGCTGTTCAGCGACGGACCATGCTGCCCGTTCTGCAGTTCTCTGTTTATCGCAGTCCCGCGTTACAAGTACCCTGTGTGCTAGGATTCTGCCTCAAAATGGACATGGACCGCTTCCTCCCTCATCCTTTCCAAGTCACTGTTGACTGATTGTTCCATCTTTCGACGGTGAAGGGGTTAATCTGAGCTACCGACAGCGTCGTAAAATCACAGTGGTTAGGTTTAACATTCGATATTTCCACGTTCTGCCCACACAGTGTATATATGTGTTTTGTGTGGATCTGAGAACAAACAGCGATTATTTCCCTGTGCAGCATTAACTGGCTGGTTTGTATAACCAAGGCGGAGTGTGTTTACTGAGCGGTACGGACTGGGTGTTTATATATAATTCACGTTAATCTCTTTAAATGTTTAACGCAAAGCAACAAATGTAAACAATGTGCCACTACAGTAGTTGTCTGTAGCATTCAAAGTATTACTGATGGCTTGCTGGCTCCTACCAGCGAGCATCTAACTTCCTGAACCACGGGTTTATAATTTGCAGTCCGCTGGTGCTTTTTAAACAAGGTTTATTAATGGGCTCTCCTGTCTGTGTGGTCACTAATGACATTGATTGGGGACGGGGCTAATCCAGCATCAGGTGACAGGGGTGTAGCGCAACAGTGACACATCTGCTGCGTAGGCATGCATACAGGCTGCATGACGATTGTCCGTGTAGCAGTGATAGTGGTGCAGGTAGCGACGTTAGTGAGCACTACAAATGTCACTAACTGTAATCTGTTAATTTTATGTTGCCAGAAGTGACACCACGGTGCAAGCCGTGACCACTAGAAACATGAAGACCACAATAAACGACAAAAACTGCAGGAACATGGTAATCATAGTAACCAGAAGGAACGCCAGTAAACACTGCAACCAGTGGAAAACATAACAGCCAATAGGACCACTACTAACCATAAGTCATTGGTAACCATAGTAACCAGTAATCAGCCCAGTAACAAACAGTAGCCAATGTATCCTGCGCGACAGAAGTGGCAGCGATGTAAAGGGCACGGTCCGCGGTAACCGACAGACTGTACGGCGGTAGTTACTGTGCGTCTGTCTCTGTCACACACGCACCGACATGGACCAACAACCTTCCTTTCCTAATCCATTCCATTTTCACGAGGTTTAAGTTAGAAAGAGCAGTGAATAAAGCATTGATGTCTTCCGGCCAGTGACGCCGTACATTCTAGTATAAACCTACTGACGTACCTCCGCAGGATACCCCGAAGATGACGGCATTGCTCTCCTCCGGGCTACAGCGTATGACGTCACGTCTCAGAAAACGACAAAATGCAGTTAACTTTCCAAGAATGTTCTGGCTTGAATTGCTACCGTCCTGTTGTCATGAGAACCGTCAAAATGGAAAGCTGCTTCGTAGGCAGGGAGCAAGACAGAAGCAAGGAACGAAATGTTTGATAAACAGAACTTTGTGCAGTAGCCAAGCGGGAGGAACGTTCCTAACAAGTGCTCTGATTGGACGATCCATTAACAGGAAAACATTATAGGGGCGAACACATTCCGGTGCTTGTTGTGTAGCCTCAACCGATGTACGGTATGAATTCGGTTTGCAGTTGCAATACACAGATTTCGAAAGGTTTTTTTCCCCTGCTGCGTTTTCGTTTGGATTCAGATTGTAATATGGCTCTGCTGACCGGCTCTTCTGACAGACCTTCCGCGGTTGTCCTTGGTCTGTCCATTCATATGTTGTCAGTACCCTAATTACTGGCTCCTTTATATGCCACCAGTTTAACATTCAGCAATTCTACTTTCTGCCCACAGTGTATTTATGTGTTTTTTGTGGATCTCAGAACAAACAGCGATTATTTCCTTATACAACATTAACTGACTGGTTTGTATAACAGAGACGGAGTGTGTTTACTGCGCGGTACGGACTGGATGTTTATGTATATAATTCAGGGTTGTTTTTAGCCTGTAAAGGGGTATTATATTAACTGTAGTTATGTCAGGCGACGCACCACTTCGATTAGACAGTATGATGACTTAATATATCCTGAGGCTAGAATTCCCATCACTATTGTGACGAAACAGCGAGCGACCAAATGACGTCATGTCAACGTCATTCATTTTCCCTTTATACTAATACCTGTAGCACCGCTGCTTGTATTGTACAAATGACATATTGCCATACTGACATCTGCCTGATGTCAGGATGGCAATCAGACATCGAGTGTTCGGTACACAGACATGGCGTTAGCTGATGAACAGGGTGTTTGTCAGCTTATGTGATAGTAAGCAACATTCGGTACATGTTACCAATTCAGCCTGGTGTTTGTGGCACACCGTAGTCAGACTGCACCCTCTGGAACAATTTACCTTAATTAAAAACGTTTCAAATACGAATTGTAGATGTTAATCTGGTCTGTACTGTAGGTATGCGTGGGGGTCAGACGGGGCGCCTTCGGTTTGCGTGGCGAATCGTCAGGGGTTTTATTAAGGTGACCATCAGTAAAAGTCGCGGGGCAGTTGAAGTAACATGGCTGCTGTCGGTGTGTGGTGGACTGTGCTAACGTTGTTTACAGGAAACTGCTGCTTCTCATGTTTTGTAGGGCCGCTTGCCGTACCAATCGAAATGGTGCTGAGTGCTGTGCTTGTAGCGCCTTCTGAGGGTGGCTGTTAATTATTGATTGTTATGTTGTGCGGGGCAGTCCGTCTTTGACGCCGATCTTAACACAAAGCAATAATTGTGACCTTGAAAGGGAGGGATATCGTTGTGTTGTCTGCCGTTAAACTGTTTAGTGCAGCTGAACGCTATTCGGTTTAAACGGGAAATATCTGCTGAGCTATATTTACGGTGAGACTTGAGGAATCAACTTTAAATACTTCTTTACAGTCCTTTCAGAGCTCCTTTCCTGTTTGCGTCCTGAGAAACTGTTTGTGCCAAAATGAAAAGCAGCTAATAAACATGATCAGGAGACACTAAAGAAAACTGTTTCTGAAGACAAGCCTGAATTCACGTTCAAAAAGTATGGAATTTGAATACCATATTATAGTTTGATGTTTGTTGGACCGTGCATCATTGTGATAACTGAATAATAAAAACCAAGTAAATCCTACTTGGTTTTTATTATTCAGTTACCATTTCATAGTATTGGTGAGACGAGGTTTTTCCAGCACCCGGTGTCTGAAATAAGGGTCGATTTAAGCGTGTGTTCTCTCCAGTTCCGGAGGAGGAGTAGAAAAGGGAATGCTATTACTGTGCCGAAGATGTTGTATGGGATGTCTGGGGTAGAATTTATAGAGCTTGCTTTCGAATTGGCAGCAGCAGATAACCTGAAGCAACCTGAAACAACCTTGCTACAAGGCGGAAAAGATGTCTGGTCCTGACTGGCTCGAAACTTTCGTAAAATTTATAATCTTTTCTCTGCGAACCTCAGAATCAAAAGTTAGGCGAGTTTTTTACTTACAGGGAAGATAGGAGCGGAAAGAACAGAATGCTTGTTATTATGGGCGAAACAGGCGCTGTGGCTGTTCAGACGTGCAGGCAGGCACATAATTGGCACAGCGATGGACGAAACAAGACGGTAGAGTAACTTAACTTTGGCCGAGAGGGGGAAAATGTGCTGCTGTGGGGCCTCAAATCATAGAGGGAACGTTTATCGGTCCAGTGGTCAACTGCCCAAGCATGCAGCGATCCTTCTAGTTTGACTGCTTTAGATTTATTTGTACAGTTTCTTAACCATTTCATTTCATTTAATCATGTAATGTGTGTGCGCAAAGAAATAACCAGCTGTTGTGGACGGCCACGCTAGAGCTGTGAAGGCACTGTACCGCCTGGTAACAGGACCAGGCCACAGCCTGCAGTACGTGCCGTCATGTACAGTGCAACCCCGCTACGGTGCGCGTCACACGGCTTCACCCAAACTGCCGAACCAGCGCACCGCCTTCCACAATATTAAAGATGGTGTGAAGCCTTCTCACATATTTTTTTCTTCCCAAACCAAGACAAAATTCTGCTTCTAAAAGCAGTCGCAGGCAAGAAACTTCTGCAGAAACAAGTGTCTGTCTGTCTGTCTGCCTGCCTGTCTGTCTGTCTGCTTGTCTGTGCCAATCAGCACTTGAAGTGAAGGACACGTGGCCAGGATAAGATGCAGTGACGGCACAACACTTGCTGTGGGCATCTTGTGCATTGAGAAATACGGACTTACTGAGGAATGTTGGATTGTTTGTTTGTTTTGAATGTAAGCAATGGGGCTGTGACGACAGCTCTGACATGGAGAATTGGACGGTAGTTTGGCAGAATTTGACGTGAGCAGCAGTGTCAAGATGCATGTCGCATGTTATACTAATGGGGTTAATGGAGGGAATGTTGACCCTGAAGTGTAGAGCTACTGAGAGCTAAACACTTTTATTTAAACACCACAATGGCTTCTTCTTCTTCATGTAACTAATCCGAGTGCAAATCATGTCTTGCTTCTTCGTTATTTGGCAGTTGCTGTGGACCAGTTTGTGTGGCACTGTATCGGAATCGTTGTTAATATTTTGATTGTTTCTTTTTGGTTGTCGGTCCGCTCTTAATTGTGTGGTGTCCCTGAACTGGTCCCTGTGTGTTGCACGAAATTGCCCCGGGGTTTGGGGGCGACTGCAATTGGGGCAACGCGTTCGTACAAAAACACTTCTGGGCTGACAGCGTCATTCTTGTGCCCGCACTGCATTTCTGCTTACGGTGCGGGTAGCTCATTCCTGTTGTTTTGCCTACATCGAAGCGCTTTCCTTAAAGTGCCTAACTGTCCCGTCTTCCCCTGTGCGGTGAGCCATGTGTGCAGAGTTGATGGCATGGCGCTGTGTGCCAAGCCTGCTGAAATTTATCGGGAAACGCTAAAAACGAGCATCTTCACTTATATTGGGATATTAAACCTGGGAAGTTTGAAATATGGTGCTGGAGAAGGATGGATAAAGATCAGTTGGACCGATCGTGTGTGGAATGAAGAAGTGTTGGTTAGAGACAAGGAGGAGTTAAATATCCTGCATATAGTGAAACGAAGGAAGACTAACTGGTGGGTCACATCTTGCGTAGGAACTGCCTTCTGAAACACGTGATTGAAGGAAGTATAGAAGGAAGGATGGAGGTGACGGGAAGACGCGGGAGAAACGTAAGCAGCTTCTTCATGACTTAAAGAAAGAGAGGGTCCTGGAAATTGGAAGAGTTAGCACCAGATCGCACTGTGTAGGGAAATGGCAATGGAAGAGGCTACAGACCTGTCGTAAGTGACGTTGTGGAATGAAAGAATTGAGCTTTGTAAAGTAACTGTCTTGTGTCAGCAGTGCTGTTGCCCTGTTACGAACGCTGGTTACTGTAATATCGAATGCAGCTTACCGTCAACCGCTACAGGAACAGCTGTTTGTTCTCAGATACACACAAAACACATAAATACACTGTGTGGGCAGAACGTAGAATTTGTGAATGTTAGACTGGTGGTACGTTTAGTAACCACTAACACAATCTGCTTTTTATGGACCTTGTCGACCGTCTAAAAATTTGGACACATTACAACACGACGTTTCGGAAGCCGGCTTCCGGAACGTCGTGTTGTGAAGTGTCACACAAGTTTAGACGGTCGACAAGGTCCATAAACAGCAGACTGTTCCAATCAGTTATACATTGTGCGGTGTTGCAGTAGCCACTGGGCTGTGAAGGCTAATTTGGTTGGCATCCGCCGGGTGCGCGCTTGTTATAAAATGGGGTCTGCATAGTGAGAGGAATTTGGTGTAGTGAAGTTTGCGAAGACAAATTCAGAGACAGATATGAATGTGAAGGCCTACGTAGATGCGACGAGAAGGGAGCAATTTGACGTACTGGGTCATTGTAGGCTTGGAGCGTGAGACTGTATGTGCAACTAGCAGCGTCTCTGAGCTCAGAGTCGCCCCAGACAGTTGACTGTGGGTGTCCTTGGCTCAATCAAACAGCTGTACAGCGTCTTGTTGTAGACGCCTACTTCTGACGGCGTTCAAGTGTGGTGGCGGCAGCCAGCCAAAGTTCTGCAATCGACATATGAAGTGTGGTTTGCGGGCAGGGGTGCACCAACTGCGGGCGCCTGGTCAGTCGGTTGCCTAACGTCGTGTGGTGGTGCGTAACATTTCGACATAGTAACTGCACTGCCTGTCCCCACATATAAATATGTATATCAGTTCACATGCACCGAGCTGAAAGTGAGAGATATCAGGTGTACAGAGCACTCTAAAATTTTGGGTCCTTCTTACGTGACTTGCGTCGTATCACACTTCTGGTTAATAAAATGTACAGATTTTATAGTATAACACAACTTTATTGCATAAGTTATAATTAATTATTAAAGTTGTATCAGACTGTAAATTTCTATATTTTTATTAATTATTCAAAACACAGCGGGGTTGCGTCACCTGAAAATTATGATAAATACCCTTCTGGCTTCTAGAATTTGGAACTGGCGCGTAGATTTTTGGAAAATTTGTGGACCGTCTGTGTGGGACGCATTTCGTGAGCCTTTAGGGATCACAAGAAAGTGTCACAGATTGTCGGTCTGTTTGTGTGTGTGTGTGTGTGTGTGGGGCTGTGCCGTCAGCCAGAGCATTACATTTAATTTGTACGAATTTTAAAGTACAGTTCTTCACCTTCTGCAGAGCAGAGCGTTGTGACAGTCGTATGAATTGAATGTAATGCTGTCACTGATGACACATCCACACACAGGCCCTAACTTGGTTGTGCAAAGAGGGACAAATACCTTGAAAAGGAGCAAATAAAAAATATAAATGTTTTCTAGATGATTATTTGGGTGGTGCAAAGATAGAAAAATGCAAACCTTTCATCTCACGGGGTGTAGAATAGAGACATCTGAGTGACCGGTGTGCTAAGGAACAGAAACGCTGTCAATTCTGTGT
>Ga0123353_10008709_pt1 | contig 13888 bp, 1 predicted proteins | sample TergutLab28metaG_3_FD_92763 | JGI IMG/M metagenome (GOLD analysis project Ga0123353, IMG submission 92763) | Labiotermes labralis P3 segment gut microbial communities from Petit-Saut dam, French Guiana - Lab288 P3 | ecosystem: Host-associated > Arthropoda: Insects > Digestive system > Gut ... | reverse complement strand
CGTGCCGACGTAAAATTGGCCGATTGGAGTAAACGCGCCGCCCGTCGAGACGTGATAAACCTGCTTCATCATCATAGGATTGACGAAAAGGGTTTCATTCGCGCCTTGAGGGATTGCTTGTCGATATCTGTAAACAGACCCATCTTGTCTTATCAAATCAATCTGGTGGTATGTCACATTATTCTCGGTGACCCGTCTCGGCGGGGTGAAACTGTCGCCCGGCCCGAAAGCGATGTCCCAAGGGATGACTCCTCTGCCGTCCTCAGCGTTGTCGCGTATGTAGAACCTGGCAATATCGACGACCGCGATGCTTTGACCGGGTTCGAGTGTGACCGTACCATTGGCGTTAAAGCCCCGGGGATCGCCGGTTAATCGCGATTCGCCGTAGGTCTCCCCTATCCCTTGAGGCCTGAGACCCGACCAGAGCGTATCCAATTCCGGCGGATCTTGTGGAGGCGGCGGCACACTGACATTTTGGAACGGCTTCATGGCCAGATCATAATACTGGTAAGTATCGGTGTAATTGCTGATCTGATTGGTACTGGGGGTATGGCCGTTGTTGATGGTCAGATCGTTTGTATACCCGTTTGCCGGAGAGTGCGTGATCGGCCGTATCGTGAGGTTCACCAGACGGCTTGGAACCGGGGAACTCAGCAACGAGAGCGTTGTCGCTGTTCCGGAAAAATACATAAACCTGTATTCCGTACCAAGTTCCAAACCGGAAACCGTAAACGTACGGTTTGGAATGTCATAATCTGCCGTTCCCACTCTCTCCCAGTTGAACGTACGTTCGTTGTATCGATACAACGATTGAACCCCTGATACATTAGACGGAACGATAATTTGCACCGTGGTCGTATCGATCATCCTCGCAAAATTCCCGTTGGTCGCGGGATCGGCACTCGTCTCGAAGATGGTGTAAACGTCTCCGGTATCGATTTGTTTGATCTGCTGGCCTTCCTGAATGACGGCCTCGCCGCCGATGAGGGGGGATCCGTCGGGTTTGAGGATTTGAGTCACGTTGGTCACCCCGGCGGTTCTTTCCAGCCCGATCAGAGTCCCGTAAAAACGGAAATAGGTGTCAAGCGTCGTCCACGCGCTACCCGGTGTGGTGTTCCGGTTCGCCCGCAAGTGATCCTGAAGATCGTCATTCATCGTCAAGTTGACCATGAACGCGATGATGGCGGAAACCTGTTCGGCGGTCATGTCACCACGAATCGGAATCGGAACAGTCGTGTTCATCCGATTGACAAGTGCCTGGGCAGTGGCGGGAATATATGGAATAAACTCCGTGCGTGCCACGAGCCAGTCGAGAAGCTCGTCATTCGACATCCGGGAGATGTCGCCAATGATGTCACCCTGCACACCGCCGGTCACGAGGAACTGCTCATCCCGCTTCTGCCAGTTGGAGAGGTTGTCCACACTCGCGTTGCCGGTTTGAACGCCATGGACCGTAATGGACTGCACGCCGTCAAAGTAAAGCTGCTGACCGTAATACGGATTGTTCAGAGAAGGTTGTCCGCCGTGAAGGGTATATCGGTAAGCTCTCACCGTTTTGACAGGGGTACTCCCGCTGGAAGACCCGTTGTAGAGCGGCTGTGTGAACTCAATCGCGACGCGCGTGATTAACCGTTCCATAAACTCTTCCGAATTGAGTTTACGGAGGAGATTCAGATCCCAATTGACCAGATCGCCGAAGTAAATATTCTTTGTGGTGCCGTTTACGGAGGTAATCTCGAAGTAATCCGTCAGTTCCGCTTGCCCTTGACCGCCGGGAGCCGTCGGAATATAGAGCGACCAGCCCTGATCGTAGGAGTAAACGACGGCACTGCCGAGGTTGGTCGCGTTCCAGGGAACCTTGCTGTAGGGTAGGTAATCGCCGAAATCGCCGAGAATGAAGGCGGAATCGGAAGCCATATTGAAAGTCCCGTTCGCCATCGCCTGTAAATCGGCAAGGGTGAGATGACCTGGCCAGAACCCGGAAGACTTGCTTTCGTCGGGAAGCGCGAGAACTCCGTTTCGAGTATCGAACAACTGCGAAGCGGGAATGCCGATGAATTGCGTTCCGCCATGCGCGATTTCGCCGAAACCGATTTCACCGCCGGTCGTCGAGAAGAAGAATTTCAATTGAACGTTCTTTTGCCCGGCGTAGCGACTCAGATCGACCCGTGCTTGACGCCATTGGTTATCGGCAACCTGATCGACATAGTTGGACGGATTCTGGTAGCGCACATCCCCCACGTCCGTTCCGATCGTGATGTCGAAGTTGGACGAGGACACTCGTTCCCAATTGTGTCCGTCCGTGCAGACGAAGACCATCAGCCCGTCGTCGCCGTAGTCTTGAAGAGCCCAATTTTCCGTATCCGTCCGATAGGAGAAGTAGAGCGACGGCTTGTCTTCCGGAGCGTAATCGGCCAGGCTGAACGTGTTACTGGTCAACCCGCCGTAAGCTCCACCCGGCAAATCGTAGGAGCCGTCCATCCCGCTGTTGAAGTTGGTCACCTGGGGACCGGCATGGAACCTGTCTTGATTGGAAGTCATCCACGCCGCGTTTGGCTGAGAGTCGATGATATAAGTGTTGCCGGAATTCTCCAGTCCGAAGTACCAACTCGAGCCACCTTCGTTCCTCGGCTGTTCCTGTTCCCACAGCCAATCGAATTCCTTCTCGTTCCGAACCAGGCTGGGAGACTGGTAAACCGGGTCGGCATCGGTTCCCGTGCGGTGCCACAGGTTGTAGTCCACCGGGCTGAAAGTGATACCTGACGCCAAGAGCCGGTTTCCACCTGCGTCGAACAGCCCCACGATGGTGCTTCCGCCGACGAAGATCGGCTCCAGCATGGATTCGCGCCGACCGAGCCAGCCATTGGTCGACGAGACCGCTCCCGAACCGGAAGGAGGCAATTGGTTGACGGTGTTCGCCGCGTTGAGCCTCGCCATCTTCTCAAGGTTAAACGCGAACATTTCGCCATTGTAGGTCGTCGCGTAAAGGAGGTCTTTGTAAATGCCGCCTTCAACCGTTTGCGGGGCGACCGCAAAACCGGACAGTCCGGTGAGCGTTCTCCCGTCGTCATCAATGAGATAACCGATGAACTCGAGTTGCGGTCCCGCACTGACTCTCACCGTCGTCGGACCGGCTTGGCTTGCGACTCCGAGATAGGCCCAGTTATACCAATTCGTTATTTCGTAAACCGCTCCGGTATTTGTCCCGGCATACAAACGGTTCCCTGCGGCGTTAAACGTCACTGCGGTGATGTATTCCGTCCCGTTGCTTGTCTGGAAATGGCTGGGATAGGTGATCCCGCCGACAGTGACCGGGCTGTTTTGGAATGTCTGCACCGGCACCATCGCGGAAAAATAGCGTGCGCCATAACTTTGGCCGAGCGCCAAATTATTGATCGCAACACCATCGCTTCGGAGGATGTACATGACGTTTTCGTTGGTGGTCACTTCAGATAAACTCGTGCTGGCTCCTGGCATGTTGCCGATCACGATGGAGTAGGACGACTCGAGACCGCGTCGATTATCGGGGGCCCAGGCACCAAGAACATTATTGGGGCTTCCAGGGCGTGCATGAGTCATGGCGTTCGCGTAAAATCCACCCCAGATGCCGCCGATTGCCGAATAGTAGACCGGAGCAGGTCCAGGCCCGACGACACAAGGAGTAATGAGGGTATCTTGTGTGCCGGTCGGATTTTCATTTGTCGGTTTATAACTTCCGAAATTTCCCGGATCAATGTTGACATAGGTACAAACATTATCGCCGGTGGTGACCGTACCGACAAGGCGACCGTCAAAGGTCATGACAAGGTCGCCGTCAAGGAGCGTGTCCCAATAGCCGGTCCCGAGAGTCGAGCCGCCGGACAAAATTCTCCCGCCGGTCGTGGGATTGTACATCCCGATGGATTGATTAAAATTGTTCGAGTTTTGAAAGGAGATGTACATTGGAACATCGCCGATCTTATACTCGTCCGGCGTCAGGACAAGCCGTTGCGGCAATTCAATATCCACCGTGGGAGGATTCGAGGTGCCTAAAGGATTATTCGTGTTCCACCCGAAGTTTTGACCGCCGTTGACATGCTCCTCAATGACCCGCGTGATGGTGTCAATCGGTTCGATACGGGTTTTGGCGTTGTCCAGACCCCGAGTGGAGTTGAGGACGCTGCCGATGGCGTCCGGAACCACGTACTTGCTCGTGACGGCGACATAATAGTACATTTTCTGGCTGCCGTCGACATTCGCCTGGAGCAATGCCGGTCCGATGAACGGATCGTTTCCGCCGACGCTTCCGGCGGACAATTTCGTGATGGTCCCATCCTGGTAGGAATTCGGTCGCGTTCCGGTCGGACCGGGCCGGTCGTCGGCGATGTTGGAATCGCTTCCCATGTAAATCAACTGTCCCCACTGGTTGAAGACCCAAATGGACAGGTCCGGTCGCGTCAGACCATCGGCGTAATCAATGTCGAAGATCGTCGACCAAAGGGCCGTGCCGTCCGACACGCCGGCGATGTTTTGAATTCCGGCCAATTCCATGTCGAACCGGTACCAGTTGGTGTCACGGAGCGAGGCCAGATAGCCGGCGACGGAAATCGCGTTGCGGTCCGATTGCAGGAGATTGCCGATATTTTGGGCGGAGTCAAAGGTCGTATGACCGTTGCCGAGCTGCACTTCGCCGAGGATCGGGGAATGTTGCGGGAAACCGTAGGCTTCGATCCCGTTGGTCGCGTACCGGATGTCGGCGTAAGCGACGGAGCAACCGGGAACCTCCGGCGTTTCCTGGAGCCGAAGTTGAAGCTGATAGTATCCGGACGAGTTTTCCTGAGTGACCAACCCTGTGTTTTGCGGATTGAAAAACAGCCCGACGCCGCTTAACGTGATGACCGGGTTGGTGTCGTTGAGCGTGTACCGCGAAAGCGAGGCGGACACGTTCAGGTTCCGGTTCGCGCTGTACGAATACTCGTTGATCGCCTTGATGATTTGCGCGGCGTAATCCCCGGGATTGACGCCATCCAGCCCGATCTCGACCAGTCGGCTCGACGAATTGGCCGTGATACCGTTTTTGTCGAAGTCGATTCGGTAGGTCACGCGCTGTTTTTGCGTGTCTTCGATATAGAATTCCTTGCCGTGCGATGTTGCCCGGGTGAGCGAGTTGGCCCAGGCAATCGACAGGACGCTTCGGACGCGGACGTAGTACGTTTTCTCGCCGGTTCCTTCGCAGACGTACCGCAAACCGGCGTCACGGGTGTTGGTGCTGTACGGTTTGTTGTAACCGATACCGTCGCCGGATCTGTTGTCGGATTCCGACACGCCGACCGCGCCCCGTTGCCAGGAATCCTTGTTGAGCGGGAAAGCGTTGACACCACCGTTGAACCCGATGGAATTCCCGTGATCCCCCGTGGCTGGGTCGAAATTATGATCGTAAACGCGGTTGATATAATTCCCGGCCCGGTCCGGACCCTCATAGAAGGAGTTGTCGCTACTGGCAAGGATGTTTCCGTCGGCGTCGATGATTTCGATGATCGTATCCAAACCGCGTCCCGTATTTGTGATGTCGATCCAGACTTCCGTTCCCGCTTGTGCGGTGAAGCTGTAAACGTCGGCGTCGGTCGGGTCGGTTGCTCTGATGGAGCCGTGAACCTCGAATCCGAGACGGCGCAGATCGTCCCCCGACTTCATATCCGGAGCGAGAAACCCGAGATACTGGGCTTTTTCCGGCGTATTGTTACTTTCGACGGTGTCTCTGCCTTTTTCGAATTCCTTGATGACGATCACATTGCGGTCGTGGGAATATCGCTCGAATTTGATCGAACGCCAATCGCCCGGTTGCGGTACGGAGGGATCGTACCATGACCCGTCGGGTAATCTCCGCGCGGTGTTGTTGGTGTCATACATCACTTGTCCCCGAATGTCGAACCCGGCTCCGACGGTATCGTCCTTCAGAGAGGTCAGGATGACCGGGTAACCGGGAACGCCGACAACCTGGAGGGAGCCGCCGATCCGGTCGCCGATTTCCAGCGGTGTGCCGGTCGTCGTAAATCCGGCTTCGCTGCGATCATTGTTGATTGCAATGCTTCGGTCGGTCAGGAGCTTGACAACCAACGAATTGCCGTGATCGCTCATCAACCGCAAGCCGCCGGTGGTGTGGAAGTTCGGGATCACGATCTCGTTGAAGAGAATGTGAACGATGTCGGTGTCGTCCCAAACGGACTCGGACGTCAGAAGTTCGCCGCGAACGACCATGCCGTTGAGCGTATTGTTGGTATAGCGATTATTGCGAACGAGCGGTCCGAAATTGTCGTCGTATTCATTATAGCGGTAGTCGCTATAGTATTCGCTTGTTTCAGGTCGATTGATTTTTCCGCCCGTGCTTCGACCTATATCGACGACGACCATGTCGTTCAGCGCGTTGGCGTTGATGCTGATGACGGACAAAGACCTCTTGCTGTCGGTGTACTCGTTCGTATTGGAGAAAAACTCATTCCCGATGATGATCGGCTGTGCTCCGCGCACGTAAATCACCGAAGGCGTAATCATTCCGCGACCGGCACGGTCGGTCACAAAGTTACCCGCCGTGTTTCCCGTATTGAATTCGAATCGGGAATTCGTGATCCGCGCGTCGGCTTCACGAATTTCGATCGGGTTGAAACTCGCGAGTTGCCCTTCAATTCGGGAAGACCCGCCGGCATACGCGAAGACGACGTTGTCCAAACTCAGGTTCGAATTGGGGAATTGAACGATACCGGCCCAGTTCCCCGGAGCGGCGGCTCCCACGACCACTCCGTCGGCACGCGAACTGGTGTTAAACGTGCCGCCGACGCCGAACCGGTTGTCGTAGAGCGACGTGAAAACGATCGGCTGGTTGAGCGTGCCTTCCGCAAGAAGCTGGGCACTGTATTCGAGTTCGATTCGGGAATTGTTCGACTTGACGATGACACCGGGACTGACGACCAAACTTCCGGCCATGCGGGATTTAATCAAGCCGACACCATCAATGTCGATTCGCTGCCCGGTTCCCTGAAGGGACAAGGCCACAAAACCGCCGCCTGGGAAAGGCACGAATTCGGGATCAAGTGGTGCCGTGATCTTGAATTGATTCGGTGCCAATCGCTGATTGGCGAGAAGATACATCGGTCTGCCGGTCACCGGGTCGTATGCCTCCTTGTTGGCATTGACGGCATTGATGGCCGCCATCGTTTTTCTGGCGGCCTCCTCACGCGAGTCCGTCGAAAGAATATCGATACTGACGCGCCCGGCCTGAACGCGATTGGGGTTATCGTACCCTTGCCTTTCAACGTCGACGTGATTGAATTCGAACGTCACTTTCGTTTCGCCGTCGGTCAATGAGAAATACTCACCGTCCTTGGGCAGTTCCATAAAAGTGAGCGTTTGACTCAAATAGACATCGGAATAATAGTTGGCATAGTCATTCCCGAGCCAAGTGGCAGAGAACCCGCGCATTCTTTCCGTCATATCCAGCCCCCGAGCGGTCGTGGGACTCAAAATGTTTCCGCCGCTGGGACCTGCGATAATCAGGTTTTCCGTGAGGATGTGAACGATGTCCACATTGTCGAATCGGGCGGCGACTTCCACTTTTTGAACGATGGCAGTGTTCACCGGCGTCTTGGCGTCAACCAACAGACCATTCATGGAGTTGTTCAGCAGGATATTGCCATGAATATGCGGTCCGACGCGGACGATGTCCGTCGTGAATGGCGTGTAAAACACGGAGGCACCATATTCATCAAGGCCTTCCCATTCGCGTCCCCAGTTTTGATACCGTGTTTCCTCGAAACTTCGCGGAGTGGCCGACATCGCCGCCTGGGCACTGATCGTTATGGTGTTATATGTTACCGTCGGTCGGGCATCAATGATGTGGATCGGATTGTAAATGAAATTGCTCTTGGACCCGCCGCCGTAAACGAAATGGCTGTTGTTGATGTAATTAAGGAAAACCCCCTGTTTTTCAAGGACTTCCCGGCGTTCTTTTCCGGAATTGGCGTTATAACTGTCGATGTATTCGTAATCAATATCGTTGCGGATGACGATACCGCCCCAATCCCCCGGTTTTGCGGTCGTCGGAAGCGGATAAGTGTCCCGTCCGATCGTTTTGTCGAAATAGGAGGTGAAGTAAACCTGATCTTGCGGCGTTCCGAGAACCTGCAAGGAACCGCCGCTACGGTCGATGTTCAAATCGGAACTGCCGACCGTGATGTTGGCATCGCCCATTTTGATGATGACGCCGGCGTCAATGACGACGGAGACGCCCTTGGGGATGTCGAACGTCGCACCATCGGTCAGGTTCGCCTTGGTAACCGTGTTGACACCGATTTCGTACGCGTTGGTTTTCGTGATGTCGCCGCCCAGATTGTTTCCGACGATCCGCACGATCACGGTGGTATCCATCTTCAGCGTGGGATTCACCTTGGCGTAGGCGGTGAGCAATTGTTCGACTTCCGCAGCGTATTCCAACGCGTTTCTGATCGTTTTGAACGGATTAGCCTTCGTTCCGTCACCGATGACCGACGGCTTGCGTTCCTGATTCGGGTCGATCACCTTTGCCGACCCGTCGGGGTTGTACTCGCGCTCGGAATTGTCAACGAGCAACGTCCGGTTGATCTGCTCAATGTCCGTAAGGGACACTTTGTCGATGTTGTTCCTCATCCATGTGATATAGTCCGTCGGAGTCAAATTCACAGGTGCGGAAGGATGATAAGTCGTCGGGATCGCGTTGGCGGTTCCCTGCTGAACATTGAACCAATAATTGTACGCCCCGCCGGGAACCATGTTGTTGTCGCCGTCGAGTTTGATGCCGTTTTTGTCGACAATGAAATTCCCGGAAGAATCCTTGAACGTATTGGGATTGTCGCGATCGATTCCGTTGGAGGAAAAGTTCAGCCGAAGTTCGTAGTTCCCGAGTGTCCGTCCACCGCCGCCGGTTCCGTCCATTTGCGGGTTAATGTCATTGTTTCCCGTCGATGTGACCGCAACGAAATAGGTTCCGGCCTGGAGGTAGAGTTCGACAAACGAATCTTTCCCGAAATAATCGTCGTTTTGCGCAACAAGCTCGTAAGTGACGAAAATCTCGTCGCTTCCGTCAGGTTTTTTCCCGAGAATCTGTTTGACTTCCCGATAGATTTTCAGCTGGGCGTCAAGTTGCGAGGCGGCATTATCACGTTGGGCGAAGATTTCCGCACTAAAAGCCCCTCCTTGTGCCAGAGTGAATTCGTAGATGTCGATGTCCGTACTGTCAGGCCGGTACATGTTCTTCCCGTGAAGGATATCTTCGACGCCGGGATAGGTTTTTTCGATATTGACCCTGTAACTGTTGGTGGCGGCATCCCAGATAAGATTGTTGCCGTCATTAGCATGAGAGTAATCCTCGATACCGGTTCCCATGACCGTGCCCGGCATGAGATCGTATGCGTCGTTGAAGCCGAGACAGTGTCCGATTTCATGGAACGCGGTGTCAAACCAGGCACCGCCATACACGTCGGCTCCCCAGTTTTTCGAATAGTCCATGATCGCACGGTCCGAACCGTTGCTACGTCCTTTGACCAATGCGCCGGAGATACCGGGATTGCTGAAACCGGAGATGCTGGTATCAATCCAGGCCAGGTCGCCGGTCGCCACGGTGATCCCCAAGTCGGCGGTTTCGACGAACTGAATCCCCAGATACCGGGAATACATGTCGAAAATGACTCGCGTCAGTTCTTTTTGCGCTTCGGAAATCGAATTTCGGAAAGTGCCCCCTTTGGGATTATCCCCGAGAATGTCCCTGAAGTTATAGTAGAGAATCGTCGGACCACTTTGGAGGTCTTTCCCGCTGGTGGCGTCGCCGCCAAGGTGATTGTCATTGTCGAAACCGTATTCACGCGGCAAATCACGGTGGCCCGGATCGTCGCGCCCGCCGGGATAATCCACCGGGTCATACTGACGATTGATCTGGCTGTGAATAATCAGGCTTTGAGGAGCGATGGACGCGGTGTTGAAATCCGCAATGTCGATTTTGTAGGAAGTCTTGAACGTATCGCCAATATCGTCCTGCTTGTCGATCAGGTCGAGTACGCGAGTATCCGTTTCGTAGTAGAGTTCACCAAGTCGTAACCGGAACGCGCCGTTGCCGATTTGCGCAAGATCGGTGATCGTGTTGCCCAAATGGTCCTTTTCAAACGTAAGTGTGACCCGATTCATCCTGGAATCGTAATCGACTTTCGTCGGCAAAACGACGAAATCATCGGTAGGATCAAGCGTATTTTGTGTGGCGATCAATTGGAAAAGTTTCGCCCGGTCCGCCAGTGTCGCCGGCAAAGTGATTTCCTGATTGAAATAAACCTCGATCGTGTTACGGCTTTGGCTGAGCGTGCCGTCTTTACTGTTTCCGGAGGTCGGTTGCGTTACGATGGATGTCACCTTGGCACCAAGTTGCAAGGTAAAGGGGACCGTCTGAACGTCATGCGTGTCCTTGAACTGATGAATTTCCGGCGAAATATTGTAAAACGATTCCTTTTCGCCGGTGTAATGATTGATGCTCTTAAGAATATTCGGATTGTTGAAATCCGTCGAATCGCTCATATTGCCGCCGCCGACGAAACGGATCTGGTAGAGATCGTCCGGAAGGTTCTCGGCAAAACGAATAATCACTTCGTTGTCAAAGTCCCCGATACCGATGTATCCGAAATCAACCTTGACATCCGGCGCGGAATTGATGCCGGAAGCACTGTTGAAGAAGACTCCGTCGCCGCCGCTGCGATAAACCTCGATGCCGCCGAGGGAGGTCGGATCAATCACATGTCCTTCGCTGAAACGAAGCAGGAACGAGGTGGGCGCGATATGAAGCGTCGATTCGTCCGTAAGAGACCGCGTTTGGTCCTGATTGATAAAGATGGAATTCAGTTGAGGACCATCAATGCTCAACATCTCGCGAACCTCGAATTGCTCGATTTGAAGTTTTCGCGTCTGCTGATGAGGTCCTTTCTTCTTGATGCTTTGGGAAAAGAGCCTCCCGAAGCCTTTTGCCGTTCCCTTGTCTTGGTGATTCGAACCGTCTTGTTCGTGATGATCATTATTATCCGAATTTCCAAAAATAGAACTCCAGAAACGCATAGGTTGTTCTCCTTGTTGAGAAAATGGTCCGAAACGACAAAAATAAAAAAAGGGGCATCCTTCTTAATTTCGGTGAAGATGGTTTAAACCTTCAAAATTAAAAAAGAAGACGAAATGAAAAACAACGGTACAATGTACAGAAAACGGAATGGGAGGAAAAAACGGACTCCAATGGCGCACACCGAAAACCGGCTCGCAAGCGACGCCGCCTTCATGGACAACGGTTTGGTATGATCGTCCTGATTTTTCCTGGAATTCCACGCTTTCCGCATTGGTTCCGGAGACTCCGAAAGGCTGTTTTCGAAAACAACGGTCCAATCCTCCAGTATACCATTATACCAGATTGAACGCCTTAATAGCAACTCATTGTGTCGACGATTCCAAGAGAAAACCGATTCGGATTTGCTACAATCCCGCAAAGCCCGCAATACGGATTTACCGGCGCAATATGCAGTGGGTTGCGGTCAAAAGGTTCTTCCGTACATCCTGAAATCCAATCCTCCGAGTCCTTCGCGATAGATGTGATGCAATGGTTGTGTTCGAAGTTCCGGGAAAATCGAATAAGGTTCAAATTTTTTCAAAAAAACCAAATTCGAACACGAAATCTCTCCACGATTTTAGCAAAGGGAAAGACGATAAATCGCAAACAGTTCACAAAAAGGCTGGAGACTGGAGGCTGGAGACTGGAGGTGTTCAACGGTGCGACAACCGACCACTCCGACAGCCTACAGCCTCAAAACCAAACATCCCGAGTTTTTCACACGATTTGAAACATTTGTAATACAAAGGGGTGAATGTTTGATGATCCCGGTTCGAGTACCGACGATTCCCAAGTCAGTTCAATCAATGTCCTATTTGCCGCGAAACACGAATTCCTTTTCGAGGTTTTGTTTTACGACGTTTCGCAGTGCGCTTTTGCTGGGTCTGACGTTTTTGATCGTTTGGCTTGTTCTCTCCCGAATCTCGTGCCTCGAACCGGGCGGCGGTGTCGCGTTTTCTGCGGAATTACGACAACAGTGGGTCAACGATGAGGAAACCCCATCGAAAGATCGGTTCCAATCGGTTCAACCCCTTTATTCGACCGCTGACAAAAATCCAGGAAAATCCGTTTTGCCGACCATTCCCTCACGCGAAAAAATCGAATTCGGGTCGGACGTTTCGCTTTTCCCAACTCAAATCACAAAAACTGATCCGGAAGACACTGAACAACTCCTTGCTCAGCGAGGGTTACTGAGCCGTGCGGATTCATCAATACGATCCGGTTTCAACCGACTTCAAACAATCGCTGCTCCGGAAGAAGCCGGTCGAGCCAACAGTAATGTTCGCACGGCTCATTATGAATGGTTCGACTCAGAACGTAACCGATCTGTTCCGGTCAAAGTTTATTATCCAATCAATACTTTCGAAAGCTGTCCGACCATTCTGTTTTCGCATGGTTTAGGGGGATCGAGTGAAAACTGCGCCTATCTCGGCGAATACTGGGCGTACAACGGGTACATTGCCGTTTTCATTCATCACTACGGAAGCGACGACAATGTTTGGAAGGGAAAGGTCCGCCCTTTGAACGAACTTCGAAATGCTTACGATTCCAACTGGACCGGTCGGGCTCGGGTACAGGACATCCAGTTCGTTTTGTCGCAACTGGAGAAATACAGTGAACAGCAGGCGGATTTCCCGCTTCGATTGATTGACAAAAACCGGCTCGGACTTGCCGGGTACGATTTGGGAGCACTCGCCACCCTGATCATGGTCGGACAGCGTTCTCCGGAAGGATACACCCTTGCCAACAATCCGCAAATCAGAGCGGTTTTGGCGATGAGTCCGCCAATTGTGAACCCGGGACCATTTTCCGCCGTTTACGAGCAAATCGAAACCCCTTGCCTTTTTATCACGGGAACCAACGACGACGGTATCATCGGGACGACGAAAGCGACGCAGCGACGGATACCGTTTGATTCCATCAGTTGCAACGATCAATACCTGGTCGTTTTTGATGGAACCGATCACATGCTCTACGCCGGACATCTGATTTCCATTTTGCCGCGGGCAAGAAACGACGGACTGTACCAAAACGCGATTGCACGGCTTTCCACGAATTTCTGGAACGCTTACCTCAAGGCGGACCCCAACGCACTGGAATACATGATGAGCCAAAATGTGACAGGTTTGCTGTCCGGACTTGGCCGCATTGAGCGAAAATTCTACCTTCGTGAACGCCGGGACGTTTCTTCCGAATCGCGTTACGGTGAAATGAAGGAAAAAACACCGCCGCCGGCATTGACGGCACCCGCGGAAACGCAAGAGAATCGCCAGGGGCCCCAATATCTTTCCGTTCCGCGCTCGCCGTACTCGGAAAACCACCAGGTTCCCAAGCCGCTTCGCAACACCGGCTCAGCCACACCGCGACGTCTCCCGGTTCGCTTGCCATAGGAGACAGTCGGCAAGCCCCAAGGGAAGTGCAAAGTCTCTTGGAGCGCGGACGTCTCGTCCGCATTAGGGCTTGCGGAGGGAGCGTTTTTCAAAATGGGGCAGAAACACAGGTCTGGATTTTTGGAAACGGTTCACAAAAAAACAGGGAATTACGGAGCCGCAATCGTAAGATTGCGAAAAAACGCATTCCGTAGGAATGCATCGCCCGGTAGAAACCAAGTTCCCTTATACTTGCATCCCGCGGGGAGGCATCCCTACAGGGCTGACGCATCACTCTGGGGGTTTTAGGAAAAGTTTTGTTCGAAACACGGGATCAATCGCCGCACGGAATTTCATGTTGGGAATGGTCAGTTTGTCT
>Ga0123353_10008708_pt1 | contig 13888 bp, 11 predicted proteins | sample TergutLab28metaG_3_FD_92763 | JGI IMG/M metagenome (GOLD analysis project Ga0123353, IMG submission 92763) | Labiotermes labralis P3 segment gut microbial communities from Petit-Saut dam, French Guiana - Lab288 P3 | ecosystem: Host-associated > Arthropoda: Insects > Digestive system > Gut ... | reverse complement strand
TCCGGGCCGATGATCTCCCGCTCGAAGGAGTGCACGAACCACGCGTAGGGCATGCCGCCGCCGTACTCCTCCGGCAGGGCCGTGCCGTTCAGGCGGCATTTCACGGCGAAGCGGGGGTTCTGCTCGGGGTCCCTGTAGTTGTGCCTGCGGTACTCCAGCGCGGGCGCCTGCGCAATTTCCAGCTGTGGCAGCGGCAGGTCTGGCGCGCAGGGGATCTTCTCGCACGTGGGCGTGAAGAACCGGCAGCCCAGGCGCTCCAGCAGCTCATACGCGCCGTAGACCACCCCGCGCCTCCCGCCGGTGATGGCGATACTGTCCCCCATCGTGCGCACCGTGAACGCGTCGTCGCCCAGCGCCCTGTCCAACGCGACAGAGATCGCCGCCCCGCCCGGCTCCCCCGTGATTTCGAAGGGCGCGGCGGTCATCAGGTGCAGGTAGTGCCGCAGTTCCGTGGCGGCGTACAGTTCCTGCGGCGCGGGCTGCGACGCGGTGCGGATTTTCACATGCGCGGTTCCAGTTTTGGCTATCATAGCAAATCTCCTTTATGCCATTATCAAAAACATCATATCACTTCGTATATGTAAAGTCAAACAAAAAAACCTTGAACCCCCCTCCTTTTTGTGATAGAATGGGGGAAAGACAGGAGGTGCCGCCCATGAAACCTTCCCCCCGTGAAAACCTGCTCTCCCTCTACCGCCGCCAGGGCTTTGAGGCCGCCCCCGTGGAGCTCTCGCTCTGCCCGGCGCAGCAAAAAACCTTCACGCAAAAAACCGGCCGTCCGCCGAAAGAGCTGGCGGAGCATTTCGCCTTCCCCTACCGCGGCGTGCAGGGCCCCCGGCAGGTCACCCCCGATAAATCGGAATTCCTGCGCTACTACCCCGGCGGCCTGAAGCCGGGCGCGTACATCACCGATTGGGGCGTGGCCCACGAGCCCGGCAGCAGCGAGGCTTCCCGGCATTTCACGCACATGCGCCACCCCCTGGCGGGCGATATCACCATGGACGATCTGCGCTCCTACCCCTTCCCGCGCCTGGTGGGCGGCAACGAGGGGGACCAGCAGCAGCAAGCTGAGCAGATCAAAGCACAGGGGCTGGCTGCCTATGCCCACGCGGCCTGCTCGGTGTGGGAAACCGCCTGGTACATGCGCGGCATGGAGGACCTGATGGTGGACATGGCCGAGGGCGACGAGAAGGCCGCCTTTCTGCTGGACACCGTCACGGATATCTCCGTGGCGCGGGCGGCCTCCTTCGCCCGGGCGGGGGTGGACGTCCTGGCCCTGGGCGACGACATCGGCATGCAGCGCTCAATCATGATGGGCCTGCCGCTCTACCGCGAATGGCTCAAGCCCCGCCTGGCCCGGATCATCCGCGCCGCCCGGGAGATCAAGCCGGATATCCTCGTGCAGTACCACTCCTGCGGCTATGTGGAGCCCTTCATTGAGGACCTCATCGAGGTGGGCGTGGACATCCTCAACCCCGTACAGCCCGAGTGCATGCCCTTCGCGGATATCTACGCGAAATACGGGGGCCGCCTGTCCTTCAACGGGACTTTGGGCACGCAGACCACCCTGCCCTTCGGCACGCCGGAGGACGTACGCCGCACGGTATTCGAAAACCTCGATATCGCCGGGGAACGCGGCGGCCTGTTCGTCTGCCCCACCCACGTTGTGGAGCCTGAGGTCCCCTGGGAAAACATACTGGCCTACATTGAGGCCTGCAAGGTTTACAAGAACTAACTCTGTACGGGCGGCTGGCCACAGCCGCCCGTACCCAAACACCAAAAGGAGGCCATCTTATGAACTGGAACCAATTCTACATCTGGGGCAGGGGACTGTGGGCCCTGCTGCTCACCCCCATCATCCTGCTCACGGGCGCGTCCGCTTCGGTGACCAAGCTGGCCGGGGGCGGCGCCATCCAGGCCACGCGCCGGGCGTATGTCTACAACAGCGGCAGATTGCTGCTGGGGGCCTATAACTGCTGGCTGCTGGATAACTACGCCATCCTGGCCCCCCTGGCGAAGGAAGCCCAATTGGATTTCCTGATCAGCAACGTGAACGACGACTTCATGGACCAGTGCCAGGCCGCGGGCATCGGCGTGGTGGCCGCGGGCTACAACGCGCCTTCGTGCTATGGGGCGGTCCCGGCGGAAAGGGAAGCCGCCTGGATGGCCATGAACATGGAAACCTACAAGGCCCACCCGGCCCTATGGGGCGACGACCTGATCGACGAGCCCACCTCCGCCGAGTTCAGTAAAATCAACGGCATCCTGGGGCACTACTACGGGCTGAACACCGGGCGCGTCCCCCTGGTCAACCTGTTCCCCATCTACGCCAACAGCCAGCAGCTGGGCAACAAACCGGATGTGGGCAACCTGAAATACCTTCTGCCCGCCACCACCTACAGCGACGAATCCCTCGACAAATACCGGCGGCACACGGCTGATTACATCAAGGCCATCGATACGGATTACATCAGCGTCGATATCTACCCCTACAACGTGGACGGCACCCGCGACGACTGGCTGCACAACCTGGACGCCCTGGCCGAGGCCTGCCGGGATACCGGCCGCGACCTGTGGGTGATCACCCAGGCGGCGGGCAACATGCTCGACGGCGGTGAGGGGAATCACACCAAGCGCCACTGCGACACGCTGCCCGACCAGCGGCAGCAGAACTACGCCAGCCTGGCCTTCGGCGCGAAAGCGATCATCTACGCCTGCTTCCAGACCGGCTGGTGGGACGACAGCTCCCACATGGTCACCGCCGCGGGGGCGACCACGAAGACCTACGACGCCGTGCGGGCCGCCAACGGGGAGCTGCGCTCCTTCGCGGAAAAATATGGGGAATACCGCTGGCTGGGGGCCTACACGGTCAACACCTGTAAGCTGGCGGGCATCCGCTACGAGCTTTCCAACGGCCTGGCGAAGAAACACAGGCCGGGCCTCTCCTCCCACGACGGCCTGCTGGTGGGCTGCTTCGAGGCGAAGCAGGGCGGCGGCAAGGCCTACGTCGTCGTCAACATGATGGAGCTCCTCGACGAAAAATCCGCCTCCCTCACCCTGCAACTCCCCCAAGACAAGCCCGTCACGGTGTACGGCGGCGGCAAGCCCCTGGCCTACCCCCACGGCGGCAAGCTGAACCTTACCCTGGCCCCCGGCGAGGGGAAGTTTATCACGGTGGGGTGAAACCAGCCGCCCTGATCCCTGAAAGGAGGCCTTCCCATGTCCTTCCCCCGCACAACCGTCGCGGGCGTGAGCCTGCCGCGCATGCTCATCGGCACCAACTGGCTGCTGGGTTACAGCCACACCTCCGCCGCGGCCGACGCGCAGATCCGGGCGGCCTACGCGCGGCCCGCGGATTTCCTGCCCGTCTTCGAGGCCTATCTGAGCCACGGCATCGACGCCGTGATGGCCCCCCTGGAGGCCATCGCCCCGGCCGTGCAATACGCGCAGGAAAAGCTTGGCCGCAAACTGATCATCATCGACACCCCCAGCCTCAACGTGGAGGATAGCCCCAAAGCCCGGGCCGAATGCGAGGCCTATCTCAAGTGGAGCGCGGCGCAGGGCAGCGCCTTCTGCCTGCTGCATCACTCCTGCGCGGAAAAGCTGGTCAGCAAGCTCCACGGCACCATAGAGCGCCTGGACGACTACACGCGCATGATCCGCGGCGCGGGGATGATCCCCGGCCTTTCGTGCCACATGCCTGAGCTGGTGCTCTACAGCGACGCCCAGGGCTACGACGTCGAAACCTACATCCAGATCTACAACCCGCTGGGCTTCCTCATGCAGGTGGAGGTGGAAAGCGTGGCGAGGATCATCCGCCACGCCAAACGCCCCGTGATGACCATCAAGCCCATGGCCGCCGGGCGCTGCACGCCCTACGTGGGGCTCAACTTCGTCTACAACACCATCCGCCCCTGCGACATGGTGACCCTCGGCGCGCACAACGCCCGGGAGGTACATGAGGATGTCGAGATCGCCCTGGCCGCCATTGAGCGCCGCTGGCCCGATCTCGAAGGCCGGGGCAGCCCGGCAAAGCAGGCGGTGCTGGGGTAGCGCAATAGCTGTAGGGGCGGCATGCCAGCCGCCCGCCTATGAAATAGCATCCCGCTTGCCACCTAATCCCTGTCGCCTCGGGCGACTGAGGGGGTGAAAATCCGCTACCCGCCATAAAACCACCCATCTAAAGGAGGCCTCCCATGCCCACAACCCCCTACCGCCCCTCCGCCCGCCAGCACGAAATCACCGCCCCGCAGCGCCTGCTGCAAAACGGCGACATCGCCGAGCCGGGCTTCGCCAAGCGCCTCCACTGGCAGTACGACCGCGCCGACATCGCCGTACACCCCGCGCGCATCAAGGAGTGGGACTGCTACGTGGTCAACAACCAGAACTTCGGCATGGTGCTCATCATCAGCGACAGCGGCTTTGTGGGCAACCTCTACGCCAGCCTGATCGATTTCCGCGCCGGCACCACCTGGGTAAAAACCGTAGTCACGCCCTTCCCCCTGGGCCGCTGGGGCCTGCCCGCCACGTCTGAGGAGGGCCACGTGGAGCACAGCTTCGGCGGGATGAAGCTGGGCTTCTACCACGGCGGCGATAAGCGCGTGCTGCGGGGCGTGGTGCCGAAATTCGGCCCGCGCAAGCAGACGCTGCGCATCGACCTGACCCTCACCGACCTCCCGCGGGACACCACCGTCGTCGCCACGCCCCTGGGTAAGCCCGGCCACTTCTACTACAACCAGAAGATCAACTGCATGCGCGTGGGCGGCACGGCCACCCTGGGGGATTCCGTCTGGGCCTTCGACCCGGCGGATACCTTCGCCACGCTGGACTGGGGCCGCGGCGTGTGGACCTACGACAACACCTGGCTGTGGTCCAGCCTCAACACGGCCCTGCCCGATGGGAGCTCCTTCGGCTGGAACCTGGGCTACGGCTTCGGCGACACCACCGCCGCCAGCGAAAACACTCTCATTTACAATGGCAAGGTACACAAATTGAACGAAGTCACCTTCCACCTGCCACAAAAAGACGGCAAAGACGACTTTATGTCCCCCTGGCGCTTCACTTCCGGCGATGGCCGCCTGGCGATGGATTTCACGCCGGTATACGACAACATCAACGTCACGGATCTCGGCGTCATCTGCATGAGCGGCCACCAGGTATTCGGCAAATTCACGGGCCGCGCCATCCTCGATGACGGGCAAGTGGTCGAACTTGTTGACCGCATGGGCTTCGTGGAAAAATATCATAACAAGTGGTGAGGAGGTCCCCCATGTTTCAACGTATCGCAGCCTTCTTTCTCGGCCTCTGGTCCTGCCTCATGGGCTGGCTGGGCATCACCCGCCCGCCCATCCGCAACGTCGTCTACGCCGCGCAGTCCGAGCGGCAGCGGGTGGACATCTACCTTCCCTGGGCAAAGGGCGAAACGGACGTGCTCCTGTTCATCCACGGCGGCGGCTGGGCGGCGGGGGACAAATCCGGCTACAGTAGCCTGTGCAAAAAATACGCCAGCAAGGGCTATGCCGTGGCGGCGATGAACTACCGTTTCATCCATCTTGACCTGCCGCCGGAGCAGCAGTCCGCGAACTGCGGCGACATGCTCGACGACATCGGCAATGCCATCGCCGCGTTGAAGGCCAAAATGCTCGAAAAGGGCTACACGCCGCGCAGGATGGCCATCTCCGGCGGCTCGGCGGGCGGGCATCTGACGCTGCTCTACGCCTACAGCCGGGGCGCGCAGTCGCCCATCCCCATCGCCTTCCTGTTCCCGGACGTGGGCCCCACGGATTTCACCGACCCCGCGTATTACGGTGCGCCCAATCCGCTGGTCCTGGATCTCCTCCCCCTACTGGCGGGCCGGGCGGACTACGACGCCCAGGCGATGTCCCCGCTGCGCTTCGTCACGCCCGCCGCGCCCCCCACGCTGCTGCGCTACGGCGCGCATGACGAGCTCGTGCCGCTTTCGCAGGGCACGCTGCTCAAGGCCGCCCTGGATGCCGCCGGCGTGCGCTGCGACCTGCTCGTCTACCCGAACTCCGGCCACGGGCTGGAAAGCAAGGCCGACGCGCCGCTCAACGCTCAGCATGAAGCGCTGTTGAAGGAATACTTCGAAGCTTATTTCTAAACGATTACTGACCTGTAGGGGCGGCTGACCACAGCCGCCTGCCAACAAGACAGGTTTTTCTTGGAGGGCAAGCCCTCCAAACCACCCATATAGAACAAAGGAGGGCCCCCCATGCTCTTCGGAACCGAAGCCTTAAAACCCATGGCCGATCTCGCAAACGCCGCTGTGCGCGGCACAGGCAATTTCCACTGGAGCTTCATCGCCCTGCTGGCCTTCGTGGTGTACGTCTACACCTCCACCATCAAGAAAAAGGACTACAAGGCCCTCGCGGCGGGCCTGTCGCTGTACATGGTGCACTGGTTCTACGAGATCATGAACGCCGTGATCGCCCATGCCACGGGCTACGCGCTGTGGACGGTTTCGCCGGAAAGCACCAGCTTCATCCTGCTTGTCGGTGTCAGCTGGGAGCTCTCGATGATGTTTTCCATCGCGGGCCTGGGCACCTACAGGCTCCTGCCCGAGGACCCAAAGAAGAAAATCCTCGGCATCAACAACCGCGTGCTGTTCGCCCTGGGCAACGCCGTGCTGTTCGGCGCGGTGGAGATCTTCCTGGCCTCCACCCCCGCCTTCATTTGGGTGTACCCCTGGTGGGGCGCCATCCCCGTGACCGTCACGGTGTACATCCCGTTCTTCCTGGCGGCCTATCTCGTACCGGACGCCAAGCCAAAAACGCAAAAGCTCTTCATTTGCGGGTTGGCGGGGCTCAACGCGCTGCTGCTGGCCGTGCTGATCCCGCTGGGGGTCGTGTGATATGCGCGGCGCCCTGCGCGTCCCCGCCGGCGCGGGCGGCTATGATTTCACCTACTGGCGAAAGAAAAACGCTGCGCTGGGGCGCCACCTGTAGGGGCGGCCGACCACAGCCGCCCGCACAACAACAAAAAGACAGGGTTTCTTGGAGAGCCAAGCCCTCCAACCACCCATTCAAAGGAGACCTTCATGCCTGACCACCCCACCCCCTACTACGCCGGTTCCGCCTTCGCCGACCTGCTCCGGCACGACGGCGGACTGCCCCACGCCGTGGGCGCCTCCAGCTACCAGGTGCTGCGGGCCAACCGTTCCCATCCCGAACAGGCCGAGGGCCTGGGCAACACCTACAACCACGGCCCCATGCTCACCTTCTGGCGGGACCATTTCTATCTCGAGTACCTCTCCACCCCGGTCAGCGAGCACATCGGCGCGGGCTGCTCCCTGCTGGCGAAATCCCGCGACGGCATGCATTGGGATAAGCCCGTCGCCTGTTTCCCCGAGGTCACCGTCCCCGCTGGCCGCTACGAGTGCGCCGACGGCACAGTGATCGAAGTCCCCGAGGATAAACCCGCCTTCATGCACCAGCGCATGGGCTTCTTCCATACGAAGGACGACCGCCTGCTGGTCAGTGGCTTCTACGGCCACGCGCCGCACCACGACATCTGTCCCTGGCAGAGCTTCGGCATGGGCCGCGCGGTGCGCGAGGTCTTCGAGGGCGGCACGATGGGCCCCATTTATTTCATCCGATATCTTGACTACTCCGGCTGGACGGAGGAAAAATTGCCCTTCCCGTACTACAGGCGCTCCCCCGACCCCTCATTCGTCGCCGCCTGCGAAGAACTGCTGGCCGACCGCTTGGTCACCCAGCAGTGGCGCGAGGAGCACGGCTGGCGCGACGATCAAATCGGCATCGAAATGCCCCGGGTGGGCAAACGCCAGGGCATCGCGGAAAACTCGCCCTTCGAAAGCGCCTCCAGCTTCTGCTGGTACCACATCGACGAACAGACCGTCATCGGCCTGTGGAAACAGGGCAAAGTGGGTTGCAGCCATGACGGCGGCAAATCCTTTACCCTCGCCTACGAGCCCTCCTTCGCCACCTCCGGCGCAAAATCCTGGGGGCAGAAAACCGAAGACGGCCGCTACGCCATCGCCTATGTCAACAGCCTTTCCAGCGAGCACCGCTACCCCCTGGTGGCGGTCACCTCCGACGACGGTATCAAATACGACGACATGGCCTGCGTGTGCGGCGAGGTGCCCCCCCGGCGCTACGGGGGCGTATACAAGGACTTCGGCCCGCAGTACATCCGCGGCATCTGCGAGGGCCACGCGCAGGTTCCGGCGGGCGCGTTCTGGCTCTGCCACAGCATGAACAAAGAGGACATCTTCGTCACCCGCGTGCCCGTCCCCGTGCGGCTGGGGGTCCCGGCGCACATCCACGATGATTTTTCGTCCTGCCCCGGCGGGTACATCCCCGGCTGGAACATCTACAGCCCGAAATGGGCCCCTGTCTCGCCTTACATGATGTACGGCACGCACCCCTGCATGCGCATCGCCGACAAAGACCCCTGCGATTACGCCCGGGCCATGCGCGTCTTCCCCAGAGCCAGACAAATCTCGGTCTCGTTGGAAATCATGGCCGCCGGGCAGTACGGGGAAAATCTCGAGATCGAGGTCACCGACGGCCACGGCACCCCCGCCTGCTGGGCCGCGCTGGGCAACGGCCTGCTGCGGGTCAAATTCGGCGCCAACACCGAGGGTGCTTGCGGGGTCCCCGCGCCGCCCGCCTGGCGCCGCCTCGAGTTCAAAATTGACTGCGAAAACAACACCTACGCGGTGCTCTTTGACGGCGAAGAATATATCTATGGCCTCAGCCGCCTGGTCCATAAGGTGAACGAGGTCGAGCGCCTTGTCATCCGCACCAAGCCCCGCCGCCACACGCCCCACTACGACATCTACCCTGAAACCCCCGACCTGCCGAACGTGGACACCCCCGTGCCCGAGCGAGTGTATTTCATACGCGATGTGCGCACGGGGGACCTGTAGGGGCGGCGTGCCGGCCGTCCGGGCTTTGTGCAATTTGACGAATCTAAATCGCCCCGAAAAACGCGGTTCAAAATTTGCCCCAACCTGCGCGCAAACCCCCGCTTTTTGCCGAAAACCCAGGGGGAAGCGCACATCCCTTCAAAAGCAAATACGACGGGAAAACCCCTGTTTCCGCCGCGAAACAGGGGCTTTTTGCGCTCACATTGTATTTCTCTATTATTGCCCAAATCGCTTCGTCATTTTGACGATTTCCTCAAGCAACTCCTCGGTCCCCTTGCCCTGCGCCTGCACCGTGGCGTCGGCGTAGCGCAGGTACAGCGGCCGCCGCTCGGCGAACAGCGCGGGCAGGGTTTTGCCTCTCTCGATCACCACGCCCCGCCCCCGTATATCCGCGATGCGCCGCGCCACCTCGCCGCAGGGCAGGTCGATAAAAATCACCGTGGAAATCCGCTTCAGGTGGCGCATGGCGGCGTCGGAGTACACCGCGCTGCCCCCCGTGGCGATGCAGGTATTCTCGCAGTCCAGCGCGCAAATCACTTCGGCCTCCATGGCCTTGAAGGCCTCAATGCCTTGCGCATCAAGGATCTGCCACAGGAACTGCCGGTATTTCCGCTGCATGAGCAGGTCCGTGTCCACGAACTGCATGTTCAGCGCCTTGGCCAGCAGGACGCCCACAGTGCTCTTGCCGCACGCCGGCATCCCGATCAGGGTGATGCTGCTTTTGTCCATGTTCATGCTTTGCAGTATAGCACACGGCGGCGGCATATGTCAAGCGAATGTTGACACGCAAGGGATACGGTGCTATAATAACATAAGATCACATAAAAGAAGGAGCCGCCCATGAAAGACGAGACGAAATGCCTGCACGCGGGCTACACCCCCGGCAACGCGCAGCCCCGCGTGGTGCCCATCGTGCAGAGCACCACCTACGTGTACGATTCCACCGAGGAGGTCGCCGCCGTGTTCGACGACCCAACGAAAAGCCTTATATACTCGCGTTTCGCCAACCCCACCGTCATGGCGGTGGAGGCGAAAATCGCAGAGCTGGAGGGCGGCGTGGGAGCCATGTGCGCCTCGTCCGGGCAGGCGGCCAGCCTGCTTTCCATCCTGAACCTGTGTTCCGCGGGAGACAGCTTCGTCAGCACCACCGCGATCTACGGCGGCACGGTGAACCTGTTTTCCGTCACGCTCAAGCGCCTGGGGATCGAGTGCATCTACGTGGACCAGGACGCGGGGGAGGCGGAGATTCTCGCCGCGTGCAAGCCCAACACGAAGGCGGTGTTCGGGGAGACCCTGGCCAACCCCGCGCTGCGTGTGCTGGATATCGAAAAGCTCGCGCGCGTCGCCCACGCCCGGGGCGTGCCGCTGCTGGTCGACAACACCTTCGCCACCCCCGTGCTGTGCAAGCCCATGGATTTCGGCGCGGATATCGTGGTGCACTCCACCAGCAAATACATGGATGGGCACGCCGTGCAGGTGGGCGGCGTGATCGTGGACAGCGGCAATTTCGACTGGGCCAACGGCAATTTCCCCGCGTTCACCGAGCCCGACCCCTCCTACCACGGGATCAACTACGTGGAGGCCTACGGCAGGGCCGCGTACATCATCAAGGCCAGGATGCAGCTGATGCGGGATTTCGGGGCCTACCCGGCGGCGCACTCGGCCTTTCTGCTGAACCTGGGGCTGGAGACCCTCGCGGTGCGCATGCGGCGGTACTGCGAAAACGCCCAGACTGTGGCCGAATATCTCAGCGCCTGCGGCCAGGTGGAGCGGGTGATCTACCCCGGCCTGCCGGGCGACGAAGGCTACGCCCTGGCGCAGAAGTACCTGAAGGGGGCCAGCGGGGTCATATCGTTCGTCATCAAGGGCGGCAGGGCGCGCGCCGTGCGCTTCATGAACGCCCTGACGCTGGCCTCCAACGAGGTGCACGTGGCGGACATCCGCACCTGCGTGCTGCACCCCGCCAGCGAAACCCACAGGCAGCTGACGGAGGAACAGCTCCAGGCCGCGGGGATCCACCCGGGCATGGTGCGGCTTTCCGTGGGGCTGGAGCATGTGGACGATATTATAAAGGATCTAGAGGCCGGGTTCGCGGTGGCCGGGGAAGGCTAATAAGGAGGGCAAGATGGCAGTCATCACGATCATCGGGGCGGGGGACATGGGCTCCGCCATGAGCGTGCCCGCCAGGTACAACGGGCACGAGACCCGCCTGGTGGGCACCCCCCTGGACAGGGAAATCATAGAGCACGCAAGGCAGACCGGCGCGCACCTGACGCTCAAACGGCCATTGCCGCAGGGCACGGCGCTCTACCAAATCGAGCAGCTGGAGGAGGCCCTGGCCGGGGCTGAGCTGCTCATCTGCGGGGTAAGCAGCTTCGGGGTGGAGTGGTTCTGGAACGAGGTGATCCCAAGGCTGCCGCCAGGGCTGCCGGTGCTTTCCGTGACCAAAGGCATGCTGGACATGCCCGACGGCTCGCTGCTGACCTTCCCGGAGCTCTACGAACAGGCCGCGCCCGGCAGGGACTTCTGCGCCATCGGCGGACCCTGCACCAGCTACGAGATGATGGACGGCGACCAGACCACCGTGTGCTACTGCGGCCGGGACGGGGCGCGCCTGCGCTGGATGAAAGCCCTGCTGGAAACGCCGTTCTACCACGTGGGCGTGTCCACGGACGTGCGGGGCGTGGAATGCGCCGTGGCCATGAAGAACGCCTACGCCCTGGCTGTGTGCCTGGCGGTGGGCCTTTCGGAGCAGCGGGACGGCAGGCAGCACTACAACTCCCAGGCCGCGCTGTTCGGACAGAGCGTGCGGGAGATGCGGCTGCTGCTGGCCCTTTGCGGCGGGCAGGACGACAACATCGTCTGGGGCGCGGGGGACCTGTACGTCACGGTGTTCGGCGGGCGCACCAGGAAAATCGGCATGCTGCTGGGCCAGGGGCTGCCCTTCGACGAGGCCCTGGCGCAGCTTTCCGGCGTGACCCTGGAGTCCCACGTCATCGCCGCGCGGACGGGCCGCGCCGTGCGCAGGCGCATCGAGCTGGGGACGGCGCGGGCCGCGGATTTCCCGCTGCTGCTGCACATCGACAACATCATCAGCCGGGGAGCCAAGGTGGATATCCCCTGGGGGGAATTTGTATGAGACGGAAAATGGCTCTGTATATGTATATATAGATGATGGCAGGCGGATGAGGGCATCCGCCCCTACAGAATGGGGAGGCGTACCATGTTCAACATCTTCTCCTACGCGTTCATGTGCCTGCGGGCGGCGCTTGTTTTTCTGCTGAGCGTGACCTGCACGGGCCTGCTGAAGCCCGCGGGGGTTGACGCCACCTTCGCGATGGAAAACAAGGCGGCGAAATACGGGGCGCGGGCGAGGCTCCTGGCGGACAGCGTTGAAAAGAATTTCTTCGACAGGACAAGCGGCATGCTGCACAACAACAGCCGCAACTGGTTCACCCCCTCCGGCTGCTGGGACGTCACCGCCCTGCTGACCATGTATACCAAGCTGGCCGCCATCGACGGCAAGTACGTCAAGGGCGCGGACAGGGCCATCTATGCCCTGGATTTTTACGGCAGGAAGACGCCTGGCGGGGGGTTCAGCGCCTACACGGGCAAGTGGACGCTGTTCCGGAACGCCTCGGACGGCGACGTGTACTACGACGACAACATGTGGATAGGCCGCGACCTGGTGAAGCTATACCGGCTCACGGGGGACAAGAAATACCTGGAAAGGGCTGTCACCATCGCGGATATGCTCATCGCCGAGGGCTGGGTGGACCTGGACGGGGACATGTTCGCCGAAAAATTCGGCCGCGCGCCGGGCGGGCCCCTGGGCGGTTTCTACTGGCGATCGGACCACGTGGCCCTGCACGCCTGCTCCAACGGGCCGGCGGCGCAGTTTTTGACGACGCTTTCCGCCGACGCGGATAACGGCAGGGGGGCGGTTTACCTCGACTACGCCCAAAAGTGCTACCGCTTCCTGAAATACCTGGAGCGCGACAACGGCGTCTTCTGGGACTTGATGCGCTTCCACAAGGACGCGGATAACAATATCGTTGGCATCGACAAGGCCGAAGGCGCAAGCCTGACCTACAACTCCGGCACGCCCATCAGCTCGGGTATTGAGCTCTATAAGGCCACCGGCGACGGGGCATACCTGGAGGACGCCATGCGCTGGGGCCGCAGCGCCGACGCCTTTTTCGCCAAGGAGAGTGCCGTCCCCGGCGTGCCGAGCTTCACGGACCTGCCGTGGTTCCGCGAGATTCTGCTGATGGGCTACATCGACCTGTACGAGTTCGATACCGACGCGCTGGGGTATATCCAGCGCATGGAGGCGGCGCTCAACTACGGCTACGAAAATCACCGGCTGAACGGCGTGCTGTGCTACAACAGGAATGTCATCCCGAAAAACTGGGTAACCGGCTTTGCCGGGGAGGCCGAAAAGCAAAGCGCAACCGCCCTGGAGCAGATTCCCTGCCCGGGGATGTATGCGAGCCTTGCGGGGTTTTACGCGGGGAAATAAGAAACGAAAAAGGCGGGTGGCCCACAGGCCGCCCCTACAGGTTGCGCGCGCCCAGGCTGTGCGCGATTATTCGCCCAGCGCGATCATCCTGTCGATGCATTTTCTTGCGTCGCGCAGGGTGCGTTCGTCCATTTCGATCACCTCGCCGCCCTGGCCGCGCAGTGCCTGCAGCACCTCCGGCAGGGTGGTGAGCTTCATGTCGGGGCACAGCAGCTTCGGGCTTAAGGGGTAGAAGCGCTTGCCCATACGCGCATCTTGCGCGTTGCAGTCGTATTGCAGGTGCTCCGCGATGCTGGACTCCGTGCCGATGATGAATTCCCGGGCGGGGGAGGCCTTCGCGTACGCCATGATGCCCGCCGTGGAACCCACGTAATCCGCCAGGGCGGCAACCTCGGGGGTACACTCGGGGTGGACAAGCAACAGGGCCTGCGGGTGGGCGGCTTTCGCGGCCCGGG
>Ga0123353_10008707_pt1 | contig 13889 bp, 9 predicted proteins | sample TergutLab28metaG_3_FD_92763 | JGI IMG/M metagenome (GOLD analysis project Ga0123353, IMG submission 92763) | Labiotermes labralis P3 segment gut microbial communities from Petit-Saut dam, French Guiana - Lab288 P3 | ecosystem: Host-associated > Arthropoda: Insects > Digestive system > Gut ... | reverse complement strand
GAGTTAACCTTGAGAGCAAGATGTTTGATAAAATTTTGTAAGCGGTTGGCAAAAGTGAAATACCCCTATAATTATTACAATCTGTTTTATCTCCCTTCTTATGAATAGGTACTATGATCGACTTCTTCCACTCTTCAGGTAATTTCTCCCTCTTCCATACTATCATACTAATCGTTATAATTCGTAATAAATATTCTTCACATATCGGCTTCTTCTTTATGGAGTTTGTCATGAAATTACTAGTTTGAATTTGAAGGAAATTCAAATCTTATTTCACTTTAACGTGTTTACTTGATGTGATTCTCCCTGATGATAATCCATAGTGGAACGAGAAATGTTGGAGACATAGGCCTAATTTTTAAAATGTAAAGCCTGTCCATAAAAACGTTGTGCATTTTGTTGTATATTGTATCGTTTATGACGTTTAACACCTCAAAAAATTATGACATAATTCACATAAAAACAACAATGTTTCTCCACTATTCTTTTGCCTGTATTAAGAGACCTATATTCTCAAAATTTAACGACATGTAGGCAAAATCGTGAAAGCAACTAGAATATTAGTGGTCCGTGTGATTTCAACACATTTACACGCTTTTTCTGAAATATTTTCAAAGAATTTTGAATGTGTTACTGGATAAGGAAATGCTAAATTACGTGCATAGGAATGCTGAATTTGATTTTCTTCATAATGTTTATATTTTCGCCGTATATCTTAATAATTTTATTAGAGATATAAGTTTGAAATTCCAGCTCAATGAGAGCCCCACTCGATTTTTTCCCCCATTTTCCATTGACGTGTTTTAAAGTTAAAATAATTGACAAACTCTTACGTGTTTTAATCCGTTGGGAATAATATATCGGTGGAATTTTATTGGCAGTTTGCAATAAACTTCTTGAGAGGCACTGTCAATCATTTATGGACATAACTGGGTTTTCAGTTCTTGAAATTCTCCATACAGCCTAGTGCATTAAAACAAGAAAATTATTGTGAAAACCAGAAGAAATGGGAAAGCTGGACAAATACTACAACAGAGAATGAGGAGCCGAGGGTAGAGATTACTTTCACACACAAAAAACGCAAAAGGGGGAGGGTAAAAATCGTTAGTAGAGCTGAGTGTTCGTAGTGGGGGGAGGGAAGGAAGACAAATGGGTGTCGTTGCATATGTAAAACGAGGGACCGAGTCACCCTTTGTCCATCATTTGTCAGTGTCCGGGAACGGGCGGGCGTTTGTCACTATGGCAACATCAAACTGCGAAGTGGCAGTTTATATAAATCCAGATAGTAGTAGGTTCAGAATGCTTGCATTGCAGCTACAACTACTGTGACTGACGGCCGCTACAAACTACCGCATGCATGCATGTTTGTTGACTGACCCTAACCCTCATTTACGACTTTCTATTCCTTACATATAAGGCCGAAACGTGTGTTTAACACTCGCTTAGGCAGACGCGAATGTCTGTGTTTCAAGTAGTGTCTGACTTATTATCGTTCTAAGATAGATAATGCTGATATATTTTCCGTTGGCTACATTTTATTATGTTTATAGTTTGTAAGTGATGACTTCACGTTGCGATGTTCGAAAGGTTCAGAGTAGCAACACGGGGAAGTTGTGGAGCTTTTCTGAGCGAAAACTAACAGAATTCCTCAGAATAGACCAGCCAGCCATGCCACCAGTCCACTGTAATATAAAACGGACCGATCGCGGTGGCCAAGTTTCTAAGGCGTAGGCCTACTGCCTCATGATTGTTGGGGTTGCGGGTTCGAATTCCACTGAGGGCATGCCTTTTTCGTGTGTTGTATAGGTAGCGCCTTCTGCGACGGGCTGATCATTCGTTCAGGATTCCTATCGAGTGTGTGGCTAATTGTGTGCGATCTAGAAACATCAATAATGACGCGGCCTAGGTTGATTTGGGGTGTTACGTCACAAAAAGAAATTATTTTAAGACACGACACACCGATAAATTTTGAAAATCCTGATATATGAAAGAATAACTTGCAATATTATTTCTTTTCGCACATTCTGACCCCCGAATACGATAATTTGTCCTCTTCACTCCCACAGGTCTGCAGGCCCTCTGTTTGACAAAAATGTCCACCTGACGGAGTTTATTGTAACCATGGATGTATAATGCAAGAGCAATTTACATTCAAAGAACGCGGAATGTATTTATCACGTTTACATCAATCCTCTTTTTTGCCCGTTTTCGTAGTTCAATGAACCCATTCCACATGGCCCAACCTTGTTTCCTTAAGATGCATTTTAGTATTATCTGCGAATCTAGGCTTCGAAATTTCATGTGTCACCCGTTCTTTCAATTACCCATCCCCCTTTCCAAGTCCTTAGTGCATTTCACTTCTGCTCTTGACGTGCCACAATCCTCAAACCTCTCATTCTCCTTGATTTCATTACCCGAATAATTTTTGTTAAAGAAATAATCATGAAAATCCTAACCGTACAATTTACTCCTTCCTACTATTACTTCCTCCTTTGCAGTACCAAATACCATCCTCAGCACCATCTTTTCTGACACTCTAATCTTATATTCTTTCCTTCATGTAAGAGATCAATTTTCAGATCCATATACAAAAGCAGAAAAATAACAATTCCTGCTTTAATTTGTATGCTTATAGTCTGTTTTTGGCCGAATGATTATAGTAAGATTTTCTACAGGAATATCTCAAAATGTTAGGCTAACCTTGAAATAAATGAGATTGCATATTTCAGATCAGACGACAGTGAGGTCTGCTGGTAATTTTCCAGGGAGTCTGATGGTAAATGCCAAAATATTTCGCGGGTTATGAAGGAGGGTCTAAAAACGTGGTAATATTCATCTATCGTTTGGGACAAACAAACAAACAGCCATTTTAATTACAGTCAACTTAGTAATGAAAAGTTACTTTTGATTTAGCGCTTTTAGACACGTGAACTTATGGTTTATTGTCACTACAAAATTGTTCACTTTTAAACAACCAGAAATTATTCAGCTTTTGGCCTACCTTACTTCATAAACGAGAAAGAATTAGGCTTACGAAATCAACATGCTTCCCCCTCCCCATTCTTTAACGTGAACCAGATAAACAGCAACACGAAATACATTATGAACTTACATCACTGAAAGCAACCCTGTCACTGCAATTTTCAGTTCCGTACGAACATAAATTTGGTGGGCACAGATGCTCGTGATGAAGGAGTGACACTAACACCACTTACACTAAGGTTATGAAACGGTGCGTAGAAATATATGCTGTACAAATATGCAAGATATTTTTAAAATTTTATTAAAATGTAATGTAAAAACATGATTCTCATGCGAAAATTTCTTTATCTTTCCAATAATTGATCATAATTGATGAACTATTGCAACTAGGTAAGTGAAATTTGATACAAAAGTGGACATTAGTATACAAGTATACTGTCGATAATTACGAATATGGCAACCATGTAAATTGTTGAGTTTAGATCCGAAAAATGGAATGTAAGACTAATAGGTAAAGGTATATCCGTCCCATTACAGGCCCGAGGTGCCCAGAGGTTTCCAGGAAGTTAAGGTTCCCAGATTACGTGACAATGGTCCAGAATGGTGGTAAGGTTGTCAGCCTTAGGCACCGGCCGCTTTTTACCCCCAGGAAATACTCCTGGTACTCATTTCTGTTAGAAGTTGAGTCGACCCCAGAGCCATAGTGCGATCGCAAGGATTATGTCAATGAAAAATTCCAATGACACAAACTGGAATCGAACCAGTGACCTTCCGATTTGTAGCGCAGATCCTTAACCATTGTGCTACCGCGGTCCTTAGGTCTAATAGAGAATCTCTATTTAAGTAGTAATTTCTTTAGAAGACTTAAATAAAACATCAGTGACGGTAACAAATCTGTGGGACCACAAATTTGTACAATAGAAAATTTCACTCTTTCGCCCGTACTACATTCTGTTATTTCTAGAAATTCTAAGTTAAATATCAGGATTGACGCTCTTTACAAGCCAAGGCGCAAAACTTTATTAAGACGAATACAGCACGACGGTGTATGCCGTATGTATTTCTAAGATCGGTGGGGTAGATTAGGTCTGGGAACTGAGATCTTTGGAACGGACTCCTCTACGATCAGTTGAAATTCCACCACCAATGCTGTAGCAGACAATTTTTCAAGAGGTTCGAATCCCAGCCTAGAGATGCTGACAGCCAGGCCCAGATAACAAGATGTGTCGTCTACAATGAAGATGGTGAACTGCCTCGCTGCTGGGGGTGAGACAGTCACCATTGTTCCTTCTTTCAGTGACTTGGGTAGAGAGGGAGGAGGACAGGAAATAGATGGAGCCATTACAAGAAGAGCGATTGTTGTACATGGCGTATGTGCGTACATTCCGGCCTAGAAGAATGTTGAACACCTGCCAATGTAGATATGCGAGAAAAATTTGACTTTCCTAGCCTAAGGATTTCATTGAGTTTTTCGTCCATGTATAAAGAGACATTGCAGTATGGAGGATCAATTGCTTTTAGCACATTACACAGCCATGAATTCACACTTAGCTAAGAAATTTCAAAATAATTTTTCGAAATCATTCAGTCGGCGTTTTATATGAGGGCGTTAGTACTTAAAAACTTGACAACGTTTAAACAAATTGAAGTGACTTTTCAACAGATCATGTCATTACGAGAAGGCCACACCATATCAGAGCCACGTCCAATCCATCGTGAACTAAATGTGTCATCAAGGTGTTCAGTAACGTGGACAGCACCGTCTTGTTAAAGGACAGCTGTTGCTTACGAATCATCTCGCACGCAGATGTGGGAAAACCTCACGACTGACGTATGTTCCAGTAATAATCAGTGCTACTGACACTGTATCGACAAAAATATGGCCCGATAAAGCGATCTTCTGAAATTGCTACCGACATCATAACATGAGGAAAATGCTGCCTAGTTTTCGTAAGAAAATGAGAAGACACAATCTCTGGCACAGGGACTTTGTGACCACTCTGTAATGGCATCAACCATGGCCAGCGGTGGAAGGAACCTTTCCCACATTTCTAGAAATTTTAATGTGAAACATGAGGACTCTTTGGAGTAGAGAAATGGTGGAGGGATTTGGGTGTAGGTTCGAATAGAAGGACGAATAAGAAAGGATAATTTGGAGGGCTTTGGAGGGAAGCAGTTTTGGCGGAAGCGTCTGGGAGTAAATGAGGAAAACCGCGAGGAACCTATCATGTTGAGTAAAGTCCTGACTGTGAGATTCGAAACTGGAGCTTCCCCGGTACAATTCATCAGTGACATCTCTTGAGCCAACTTCGACATATTGTTAGGTAGGTAAATTGTCTTTGCCAAAGTGAAAGCAACGAAATGACCAATATAATTCCCATTACAACGGCCAGCATGTTCTTTTTATTTCCATTTGTTTGTGGTGCAAAATCACTACTTGTGCCATGGTCGCCTCACTTTTAACGTTTCTAGATCACACGTAATTCAGACACATCGTAACTGTTCACTCGGCTAGCTTGTCCAGTGGCCAACCCGTCTTATCGTAGGGAATATATGTGGTAGGTATTGGGTGGTACAGGTAATCAGTTGTTGTGCATTAGCTGATATCGATGGGTTGAACACTCCCAACAGAAATGACAACACTTCAATAGTTTAATATTCAGTAGTAAATATATTTAGCGAACAAATCCCATACACCGTCTAGTCCCTAATACCGCCAGGTTCCAAGCGCCTGACCTCGGGTCCACCTCCCTGCCCCCAAGGCTAGTGCACTCCACTTGTTTTTCTCCCTTTTCGGGTCTTCGCCATCCCTATGTCCCAAGTTCTCTTTGACATTGGGTTCCGGCTACCATAAACGTTCACTCCCAACCACTAGATGATCTGTGCCCCCAACACCCCTTTTTGATCCTCACAAGGGACCAAAATATACGGTTATAATATCACTCTCAGTAGAACTCTACTGGACGAGGGATGCGTCCATCACAGAGACCTCTGCCTGACCACACACGACATTCAAAAGAAACAGACATCCATGCCATCAGCGGGATTCGAACCCGCAATCCCAGCAAACGAGCTACCGCAGACCGTCGCCTTAGACATCGCGGCCATCGAGATCGGCTGTTATTGGAACTATAAATTTATAATCACAAAGCTACCATCAACGTCACAGAGTGTAACTTAAAGCAGGAATAGATTTCCGATCAAGTTTGTGGTTGAAGTGACTATACTTAGCAGTCGTAACTCAAAGGCTGTGATATATAACCCTGATGATGGAGGTTAAGAGAGAGACTGAGACAAGCAAATGTTCCAGTTATGTTCTCGGTATGTGTTCTCGATTTCGAACTCCACGATGATATTGGTACTAGTACAGACACTGCAACATCTTACTTAAGTAACACTCACACCCTAGTCGAATTACGCGCGGGATAAATTATAAGATGAACAATAGTGTAGACAGAGTTGTAGTTACAGCTGAAGTACCTGTTGTAAAAGAATAATTTATCCCGCGAAGAATTATATGTAAGGATTCTGCAATACGGACCTATAATATTTTTGGTATTGCCCTATGAATTTCTAAGCTAAGATTTTACCAAAATTTGCTTTCCGAAATAAGAACAGGAGACGTTAAGTTCCCCTAAGACAACCTGAAGATGGCCAGTACAGGCCGAAACATGTAGTTGTTCATTATATAGTCATTAAATACACCTCATGTGACACAGTTGTGTTTGACTACATCCCATTTTCCAGGTTTCACATAAACAACGGGGATGACACGCTTCCTAGGAGATATGAGTTTTATGTCTTAAAGCTTAAGACAAATATTATTTTCTTGCTTAACAGCGTAATTTTGAAATTTGGTGGGGTTTCCGTGTCATGTTTCTTTACCCACTTTTTCTTTTCCTTTTTACCCCTTAATGCACTTCTCCAATAAAGAACGACTATATTGACGTCCTTGTACTTTGTACGACATAATTTTGAACGCAGAGCTACAGAAAATTATTAAACGTGGTAAATACTACGGTTCGTCGAAGCCCTCATATATTAATACAACACTCAACTGCCTATAATCATAAATCCGCTCGCTAAAATTATGTTTTCTTCATTAATTAGATATTACAGTACAGAAGGTATCATACACTGACGAATGAAATGAGAAAATAACCTTCAGTAAAGAGAAACATATAGCTTCGTGGGGACAAAGAAAGTAACACAGTCACCATTTTACCAGTAATTACCGTAGGAATGTTACAGCTCCTTCACTGTCCAAGACTGCTCCATTCTTCTGCATCTGGAGCATTCTGCAACAAATCAGAGATCCTTCAGCATGTTTTAAAACTTGTCGAGGAATTCGGCTAGAAAAGAACGTCAATCTTTGCGAGGATCTGTAGGCTATTTTCGCCTACAAGAAAGCATCGAAGGGACTATTTCACTTTTCTTGACATTCGTCCTTATGTGTTGAATTTTCACGAACACCTTAAAATTTCAACTTCAAATATCTTTCTACATTCTAATTCACAAAACGCGAAACTTTGAATAGTAAAATGTGTTACAAAATTCCTTACGCTCATTCCTTCAAGTAGACATCCCTGAATAAATATGCTGTCCTTAAACTGAAGAGAAGAGGAACGTTCTTTTGAACAGACAAAATATTTAGGTCAGGACATCAAATCTTCTCTTTGATCTAGGACAGTGCTTATTCAGCTTCCTACTCTGTTCTGATATTTTACATATGTCGCATTCCAAACAGAATTTCTACAGACACTGAACTCCCTTCCTTTACACACAGTGACATCAGTGTACCACGTGATAAGCATAGAGAAAGAAGACCAAGAATTTGTTCTGTGCACGTGGTTGGTACCTGCAGGTTCTTGCATAGGTCGACATGTGTTGTGTCTCTGAGGGATCATAAATAAAGATGGCGGGCACGAAACGATATTTTCTTTGCCTCAAGAGATGTTTTTCGCTATAGATAAAATGACTGCGCATTCCGTGTATGTGTGTGTGTGTGTGTGTGTGTGTGTGTGTGTGTGTGTGTGTGTGTAGAGAGAACGACAGAAAGAGCCATATAAATCCTTGGAAAGTTTTCTGGATGTATATGTAGGCTGAAGAGTAAGATGTACCCTCTGGTACTTACGTATGTTTGAGATGCACTACAGTCTCTATTCAAAATATGTGGGAAGCACGTATTTGATTTATAAATGCAGAAATGGGTTTATTCAAAGGAACCATTTATACTTACTTTCTTTTTGCCTACTGGGGAGACAATCACTTTCGACATATAGCTCTGCCAATGCAAATTTGTCGGACTGTCATTTCGTTGATACCTTAAGAGGAGAATCACCAAGTTTGCACAAAAATGTATTTATTTTAATTTTTAACTGGCATAATTGCGATGAAGATTATGAACATGTAAATATGATGATAAGTAATGAACACTTTTTTTTTGGCGAAGTGGCGACAATCGTCCTTTGAAATTGACTCAGGTGAAGCTGTTCCAAGTTCTTATACACTCTGCACATTGCAGTAAATTTTACTTTCATATTATACCTAAGTTTCATTACACTTTTATGCTCCTGGATGCTATCAAGGTCTATACGTGTTTCATGAGCTTACATAACAATCACAAACAGGCTTAACGATGGAAAGTTGAGATAGAACAATCGGTATTGTCACTGTGGCCTGGAAGTTCGTGAAAACGTTGCTCGATTCCTGGTAAGATCACGGTGTTTACCTCTTCTCCAAATCATCCAGAGGGGCCTATGCAGCCCTCTTTGTAATTGGCAATGGCGGCGTATTATTGCAGGTACACCGGCCAGGGTGTGATGCTGACCAGTTAGTTTACGGGTGAATGGAGCTGTGACTTCACTCACGCATATGCCTTCATGACGAGCACAGGGACAACTTTAATTCTTCCTTTACAGGCTGTGTTTTCTGTGTTTGTTGCCAATACATTTTCTGATAGACAGGAAGAGATTTTGTAAATATCCTTAATTCATTGTAGCCACCGTGTAAGTTACGCCATAAACATTGGCATTAGAGCCTTAAACTAATCTATGCTCACAACGACATTAGCATGTAATAGTAATTTTGCCCATTTACCACGTCACACTTGTGTTATATTTGCTTCTCATGTAGCCCTCCCGACTTAAATCTAGTAGTAACCAATTTCATGTTTTGTTTACATATAAATACTATAGCAGTAAATGACATAAAACTTACAGCCTAATGATTTCTGTACGTACCCTAATAACCCCATGTTAACTCACGTTTTAACTCACATTCTGTACGTACCCTAATAACCCCGTGTTAACTCACGCTTTAACTCACGTTTTATAAACATAATAACTATAAATTCGTATATAAAGCAATTTTCTTATGACCTAAATATTTTTCGGCTTCATTTGACAATCAGTGGGAATTTTTGAAACACAAAACATGAGTACTAATTGCCCAGTTAAGATTTTTATTTTAGGCCTTTGTGTTTGTTAAGTACAGGTTGTAAGTTCAAACATTTTACATAACCTCCGAGGTTCAAACCTAGAAGTTAATTGAACGTCAAATTGAACGTCAAATTGAACGTCAAATTGTCATAATCTTTACTTTTAAACCTATATTAAAATTTTGTGTCGTTTTGATTCATAGAACAGCGACGTGTGGAGTATATCAAATGTATATCAAATGTATATCAAATGTATATCAAATGTATATCAAATGTATATCAAATGTATATCAAATGTATATCAAATGTAATTAATCATTATTTGTTGTTTATTGTACCGTGCATCATTGTGATAACCGAAGAATAAAAACAAACTAGATGCCACTTGTTATTTTATCGCACTTCTTATAGGCTCAACATGTTTCGAGCACTACTATGCCCATCATCAGGAGCTCGCGACTATAATGTTGATTACCACATTGGTCGTTTCGTTCTTGGTTTGCTGTATGTTGGAAGTTGGGTGCGGTTAGGATGGAGTAGTGTCCGGGCTGCATCCCGGACACTACTCCAGCCTATTTATTTTTGTAATACGTTCATATGATTTATTTCATCTTAATTTGGAATACAAATTTAATTGCCTTTTATATCGGGTGAAACAAAACTCCATTGAATACCTTTTCAAATCCAAGAAAAATTAATGTACTCTTGTCCTTACATGGATGGTGAACTTTGAGGAAGCCGCCGGCGTGATAGCGGTGACTTCTACCCTCGTCTGGATGTTGGAAATTCTCTTGTGTATCTTTCAAGAAATTCTGCTCCCTCATTTGTTACTGTCCATTGTCCTCCTCCACCTCATTATTACCAAACCCGCTGCCTCACACCCATCTGAGCTCTCTGTTTTTACGGCTGACACAAGCTATCAAAGGAGTTTTGGTTATGTCTTTGACTGTGCTTCTTGCTCAGACACTCGCTCTAAGTGCTGAAATATCTCAAAACGTCCATGCTGAATGTGAAGTGACAGAAATGTCAGGATTTATTTTTTAATCAAACTAGGAGGCCAAAAATATCAAAATAAACTTCTGTGATAAGACACAAAGCTTTGAAATCGTAACTGGTGTGTAGGATAAATTATTCTTTTGCGTTCGTTTCCCTGAAATGTACTGAAGGTGTTTTAACCGACAACAAATCTACGTCCAGTCTATTGCTGACAGAAAATTATTTGGTACTTCTCAGTCTGAAGAGCTGGTTTTGAAATTACGTCTCTGTACTTCTGAGTCCTTGCGTGCTTCCTTGACATAGCTGAAATTTAAGATATATTTGGTTTCTGTCTATATAGGAAATGTGTGGATGTGAATCCCATAAATTAAAAATGAGAATTTGTTATACAAACCTGACGTTTTTTCTCCCCACCAAATGTCCTTGTGGACTTCGTGATCCTCCCCGGGCATGGCAGGAGTGTAATCGACGTCTGATGTTGGGACGCCCATCAGGCGCAGTTACGTTGTCCCGATGATGTGAGTGGTGATATAGGAGGATGTAGTGCCAGGAGGGCCCTTAAACCTAAATTCTACTAACCTACCCAGAGACCATGGTCACTACGGAAATCCTCCCCTTCAAGGAAAATTCCCACGGTAGAACAGGGGATCCAACTCGGGACCTCATGATTAGTAGTCAGAGACTCTGACCACTAGACCACGAGGCTGGTCACCTGAGGAAAAATCAGAGCTGACGAATACAACTAACCAGCAGCGTGGAGCAATACATAGCTTGAGAATCTAATAAATGTTGTATTACTCAAGAAATTTTCCGCGTTTTATGGACCCCCAACTATTTATTACCATGTTCAAAAGGGCTCGCCCCTTGTTCCTATCCTGGACCTAGTCTGATATGCCATCGTATTTCTTTCATATCTGTTTTAAATTGATATTTTGTATCTCCATCGATTTTCCAAGTGGCCTTTGTTTTAATCTCGACAAGGTTTCAAACCTTTATAAAAGAATGAGATCTCACTCTTTCTAAGATTAAATAATTTAAATATGATTTTGTTTAGTATTTCTACTTAAAACGTGTGTCCGATGAGGGCCACATAGACCGAAAAATGTAGTAGGCTTATATTTTGAAATGAAGCAAAATTGTTGTCTTGGAATTGTGACTGACTGCCCTTCCTTTCTCCTTGTACTTTTCTAAGTGCTATCCTTCCTTCAGATGTTTTCACATAAACCTCTAGACAATTTTTTACTCCCCCTTGTGTGCTACATTCCTCGCCCATCCTGTACGCCATATACTTGATCAGCCGCATATTATTTGCCGTAAAATACAAATAACGAGGCTTCACATTGTGTAATTTCTTTACAACATCCAACTACTTCCTTCCGCTTAGCCCCACATATCTGCCTTAGCATCAAGTTGTCTTACATCCTTGATCTTACTTAACTTTTTCATTACATGGTTTCCTAGACAATTGCCGGACTTCGCATTCTTAAATTCATAGTGACCAAGAAGCAGGTGACTGGCCGTTCAGTCTCAAAACTCAGGCGTTTAGCAAAATGGATGTTTAGCTTGCGTGTTCGACTTTTTCCCTTTTCTTTATACCTTAGTTCGACAAAATTCATGCAAAGGGGGAAGACTTAGTTTCTGATCCTTCGCCTGTTTTATTTTTTATATTATTTTACGATTTCGCTTTTTGCAGGGGAGATCAAAGTAAGTGTATTTTGCTTCGCAACTGTCAAATTTTAAAGCATGCTTCGCATTAAGGTTAGATGGAAAGTCTAGCACTTGCCAGAAATAACACAGTGGGGCAAAAAAGTTTTACACAAAGGAATATATGGAAATTCTTAAGATCTAAATCATTTACGTACAACGTATTTTGGTGCAGTGAATATTTAGCTAGTTCCAGCAGATAACATTTGTGGGTCTCTAACGGTAAGAAAGTAATTTCGTTCCTGATTGATTGCTAATTGGCCCTATTTGATACCAATTCTACAGATAATTTCTGCCTCGAGAATTCATGTCAGTATTTGTATAAATATAATTTAAATTTTTCCCATTACAAAAATATTGTTCCTAAAGTCCCCAATTAAACGTTAATTTATAAGCGCCCGAAAAGTCCCGGCAGATGCCCAGAATGTAATTTTTGCTCATTTAGCGCAGTACCTTATGCCTTTGAACCGGTTATCCTGAGTAATAATGAATATAGTTTGTATAACGGCCATGTATCTGCATGACCATGAAGTTCCGTAACGTCACAGGCCAAATAATACCATCGCACAACCACGCAATAACAAAATGTTTTTGTGTGTTCTGGTGTTCCTATTTTGTAAATATGTACAGCTGATGTCAGTGTAAATCGTAACAAAAATTCAATAAACTAATTCTGAGTTATGTTCCAGTGACAGTACAGTCGATACACAGTAACATCTCTAATCAGCAGAACTGCAGATCGAAGTCAAGAATCTCACATTTACTGAATGTCTAGTTTCTCATAAATCGAAGTCAAGAATCTCACATTTACTGAGTATCTAGTTTCTCATAAATCGAAGTCAAGAATCTCACATTTACTGAGTGTATAGTTTCTCATAAATCGAAGTCAAGAATCTCACATTTACTGAGTGTCTAGTTTCTCATAAATCGAATTCAAGAATCTCACATTTACTGAGTGTCTAGTTTCTCATAATTCCAAAACGACCTCGACGGCAAATATTTGCATTAAAATAAATAAATAAATAAATCGCAATGTTAATTAGACAGAGAGAGCACAATATTTTATTTTAAAGTTGAACATGCTTTGCTTTGTGCCAATTTACTATTGTCAATTTGTTTCAACATCAGAACGGACGTTTCAGTTAATATTTACCGAAATTAGGTATTTGGCTTTCTTTTCTGAATCTCACTGTCTAAGTTTGGAATTAATAGGCTGTATTATTACAACAACGAACTAGCTCCTTGAAAGGTCTTAGGCACGTTCGCATTGTCGCAAGGTGTATTTATAAGATTCGTCATATTCATCTCTCCACATTTATCAGCAAGACCCCCCCCCCACCGGATGGTTAATATTGGGAAATTTTAAGAAAAACTGGCGAGCAAGCCAAATTTGTTTAAAATGGGGCAAAACTCTCGGGTACTGTACTCGTATTTTGTGTGTCGCTGCCTTCCAAACTAAACCGGTATAAAAGCGCTCGCTTTATGTCGGATGGTATGAGGCTGCTACAATGGTCAAGGAGATACCAACATCAAACAAAAGCACAACATTGTTATGTTATACGTACACTGCGCATCTTTTTAATTTTTCACAACACGCCACTGAACAATTACAATAAACTGAACACAGTACTGTCTTACTTGGGTGTTTTTACCTTCTATACATGTTGTATTCCAATTTAGTCTCGCATGTATTGTTGCTAGTTTTAAGTTGTCTTTTGTGTAATTGTTGTTGGTTGGCCGTGTATATTGTTGTAGTTGTCTCGTGTTT
>Ga0123353_10008705_pt1 | contig 13890 bp, 8 predicted proteins | sample TergutLab28metaG_3_FD_92763 | JGI IMG/M metagenome (GOLD analysis project Ga0123353, IMG submission 92763) | Labiotermes labralis P3 segment gut microbial communities from Petit-Saut dam, French Guiana - Lab288 P3 | ecosystem: Host-associated > Arthropoda: Insects > Digestive system > Gut ... | reverse complement strand
TTAGTTTGACAAGTTTAAAGATAATGCGGGCAAGTCCACACGAGGTATTCAGCGAATCAAATACAAAGATTTTTTTGCCGGTTTCCGCTTCGACCGCTTCCGCGGCGAGGCGTGCGGAATTATATGTTCCGCTTAGTTTGCCACTTAGGGTGATAACAAAAACGTGTTGGGTTTTGGTTGCGCGCATTACTTCGGAAAAAGTTTCGACTGATGGGCAGGCGGTTTTTGGGGCATGTTTGTTTTCTTTCATCAGGACTGTTAATTTTGTTATGTCGTTGTCTTCGGTGTCTTGGTAATCTACGCCCCCAAGCGAGTACAAGATTGGGACCGTTACAAAGTCGATGATGTTGTCGGTTAAGTCGGTTGAGCGCAAGTCACAACTTGAATCTGCGATGATTGTGAATTTTTTCATGACTATTAGTATTCCTTTTTTTGTAGCTTCATACTATGGCTTCAACGGTTTTGGCTTCTGTGTATGTGGCTACAAATACTTGCTTTGGTATGGTGTCACAGGATACTTTGAATGTCAAAGGAATTTATTCAAAAATTTTGCAACTCCGTCATTATTGTTTGTATCGGTAAGGTGGGTTGCGGCTTTTTTGACTTCCGGCAGGGCGTTTTCCATAGCAACGGATGTACCGACTTCGGTGAACATCGAAAGGTCGTTCATGTCGTCACCAATAGCGATGCGGTTTTCTTTTGGGATGTTCAGCATGTCGCAGAGGGTTTTGATGCCGCTGCCTTTTGAAATGCCTTTCAAGAGGATGTCGTAAAACGCAAGGTTGCGTCTTGGGTATGACACATCGAGCAGGGCTTTGTGGCGGTTTGATATGTAAACATCGGGGACCTTTTCGATGTCGGTTGCCAAGTCTTTGACGAGGTCAAAATCCTTGCCTCCAAGCCACATTTGACAGATTGTTTTGGTTTTTACAAATTCGCTGACGGGCTCGGTGAAATGCTTTGCCGTTTCGTGTTGGAACGGGAAGTTTGCAAAGTTTGAATAGGCGCCGTCCGCACAGTGGAAGAACCATATAATCTCGGGGCTGTCGAGTTTGCAGATTGCTTCGACGGCGGATTTTGGTATCGGTGTCTGTTTGATGATTTTGTTTTCCTGCATGTCGTATATAATGCTTCCTGTGCCCGAAATTGCAAAGCGAGAGATATTGCCGCACAGCTTATTGACACTTGCGATGAATGGGTACGAGCGTCCTGTTGTAAAGACGATTTCGTGACCCTTTGCCTTTGCGTGTTGCAGGGCTTTGATGTTTGCTTTTGTTGGCTCTCTTTCGTCGTTGAAGAATGTGCCGTCTAGGTCTATGAATATGATTTTCTTCATGGCTCATCATTACATTAGTACTTGACTTTTGCAAGCGTTTTTAATACGATAAAAGCAGTGAAAATTAACATGCGAGTCTGGATTGCTTCGTCGCAAGCTCCTCGCAATGACAAGGAGGAAATATGGACGAAAAATTAGAGCGAGTTAAGAAAGTGCTTGCAGATTATGGAAAGAAGGATAGGAATCTTATTCCAATATTGCAGCATGTGCAAGAAATATATACATACCTGCCTGAGGATGTGATGGAGTTTATTGCGAATGAACTTGGGATTACGGCGGGGCAGGTATTCGGTGCGGCGACATTCTTTGCGCACTTTACGCTTGAACCAAAGGGCAAGTATGTCATCAAGGTTTGCGACGGGACCGCGTGCCATGTTCGCAAGTCTACGGATATTATTCGTGCGATTCAGGCGGAGTTGAAGTTAACCGATAAAAAGCATACTACGGATGACACCATGTTTACGCTTGAAGCGGTTGCGTGTTTGGGGGCTTGTGGACTTGCGCCTGTTGTTATGGTCAACGAAGATATTTATGGGGCGGTGACGAAAGAGAAGATGATAGAGATTCTTAATACATATAAGGCGAAGGAGGCTGGGGAATGAGCAAGATTATATCTTTGGAAGAGCGCAAGAAAAGATGGACGGATGCGCAAACTTATGGAACTCGCATTGTTATATGTGCGGGGACTGGGTGTGTTGCGGGTGGTGCGCTGAAAATTTATGACAAGTTTAGGGAAGTTCTTAAAGCAAAGGGTATGAGTGTTGTTGTTGCTTTGGAAAAAGAGAAAGCGGATTTTGGGTTGGCGGAGACCGGATGTAAGGGCTTTTGTCAGATGGGACCGCTTGTTACTATTAAACCTCTTGGCGTGATGTATGTGAAAGTTGCGGAGGTGGATGTTGAGGAGATTATTGACAAAACGCTTAAAAGCGGCGAGGTGATTGAACGCCTTCTATATAAGTGTCCGCATGATGGAAAGACGGTTGAAAAGCAGGACGACATTCCGTTTTACAAGTCGCAGGTGAGGCTGATGCTTGATATGTGCGGCTCGATTGATGTGAATGATGTTGATGAATATGTTGCTGGCGACGGATATTTTATGGCGAGGAAGGCCGTTTTACAAATGAACGGAAAAGAGATTTGTGACGAGATTTTGGCGAGTGGACTTCGTGGGCGTGGGGGCGGCGGTTTTCCGACAGGGCGCAAGTGGGAATTTGCGAGGGTCAATCAGTCCGATATTAAATATGTTATCTGTAACGGCGACGAGGGCGACCCAGGTGCGTTTATGGATAGGTGCATCATGGAAGGGAATCCTCATGCCGTTTTGGAAGGGATGATTATTACTGCGGCGGCGATTGGGGCGAGCGAGGGGATTATCTATGTTCGTATGGAGTATCCGCTTGCGGTGCGGCGACTTAGGGCTGCGATTAAGCAGGCGAGGGATGCGGGGTTTCTTGGTAAAAATATCTTCGGGTCAAAGTTCAACTTTGATGTTGAAATCATGGAAGGTGCGGGTGCGTTTGTGTGCGGCGAGGAGACTGCGCTTATGGCGTCGGTTGAGGGGCGGCGAGGGATGCCTACGCTTAAACCTCCGTTCCCTGCCGAGAAAGGTTTGTTTGGCAAACCTACTATTATCAACAATGTTGAAACTTTGGCGGCGGTGCCTGTGATTATGCGAATGGGCGCGGGCGAGTATGCAAAGTTAGGGACGGAGAAATCTAAGGGTACAAAGGTCTTTGCGCTTACGGGGCATATAGCCAATTCGGGATTGATTGAAGTTCCGTTTGGGATGACCTTGCGCAAGATTGTTGGCGAGATTGGCGGCGGCGTTATTGATGACGAGGGTAACCATATTGGTGCGCTTGATTACAAGGCGGTGCAGATTGGTGGGCCGTCGGGCGGGTGCTTGACGCAAAAGCACCTCGACATGCCGATTGATTACGAGGGCTTGATTGCGGCGGGTGCGATGGTTGGCTCGGGTGGTCTTGTCGTTATGAACCAGAAAACTTGTATTGTTAAGATTGCACAATATTTTATGCAGTTTACTCAAAATGAAAGTTGCGGGAAGTGTACTCCGTGCAGGGAAGGTACAAGGCAGATGCTTGAGCTTCTTAAAAAAATCACGGACGGTAAGGCGGAGATGGAGGATTTGAAGTTGCTTGAAGAGTTGGCGCAAACGGTTATGGTCAGTTCGCTTTGTATGTTGGGTAAGACCGCACCGAATCCGGTTATCTCGACGCTTGAACATTTCCGTGACGAGTACCTTGCGCACGTCAAGGAAAAGCGCTGTCCAGTCAATGCTTGCGAGGCGTTGATGAAGTATAAGATTTTGCCGGATATGTGTAAGGGGTGTACCTTGTGTATTAAACATTGTCCTGTGGAGGCGATTACGGGCGAGCGTGGCAAGGGTGATAGTTTCAAGATTTGTCTTGATAAGTGTATCAAGTGCGATGCGTGTGTTGGGGCTTGTAAGTTTAAGGCTATTGTGAGAGGGTGATATTATGATAAAAATAGACAATATAGAAGTAAAACGTAAGGACGAGAAGAACCTTCTTGAACTTATAAGAAAGGCGGGGATAGAGTTGCCGACATTTTGCTATCAACCGCATCTTTCGGTGTTCGGAAGTTGCAGGATGTGCATTGTGGAGGTCGAGGGGCGTGGCGTTGTGCCTGCGTGTTCGACTGCGGTGACGGATAACATGGTCGTGACGACGACAAGCAAGAAACTGCTTGATACGCGCAAGATGTTGATTGAGTTGTTATTGGCGGCGCATGACCAAGATTGCAAGGTTTGTCCGAAAAGCACGCATTGTAAGCTGCAAACCTTTGCAAAGGATTTGGGCGTTTCGAAAGTTCGTTTTCAACATGGCGAGCGGGCGGATACTTATGACGATTCGTCGGTTGGGATTGTGCGTGATACTGGGAAGTGTATTCTTTGTGGGAATTGTACTCGGATGTGTAACGAAACACAAAAAGTTGGGGCGTTGAACTTTGCTTATCGGGGCTCCAATGCGAAAGTGTTGACCGAGTTCAACCGTGACATGATAAAGACGGATTGTGTGGCTTGCGGACAATGTACAAAGGTTTGCCCTGTGGGTGCGTTGGTTACGAGGAGTGCGATTGATGATGTTGTGAGTGTGCTTGCGGACAAGAGCAAAAAAGTTGTTGTGCAGGTTGCGCCTGTGGTACGGGTGACGCTTGGCGAATGTTTTGGTATGGAGGCAGGGAAGGCGGTGACGGGGAAGATGGTTTCCGCGCTTCGTCGTATGGGCTTTGATAAAGTTTTTGATACTTGCTTTGCGGCGGACTTGACTGTTGTTGAGGAGACTAATGAATTTATCGGAAGGCTTGCAAGTAAAACCCAGTTGCCGCTTTTCACGAATTGTTGCCCTGCGTGGGTTAAATATGTTGAAAATTTTTATCCCGAGTTTTTGCCGAACTTGTCGAGTTGTAAATCACCGCAACAGATGCTTGGGTCGGTTGTGAAGAAAGAAATGGGCAAAGATGTGGTCGTCGTGTCCGTGATGCCGTGTACCGCAAAAAAGGTGGAGGCGATGCGTCACGAGTTTGGTGGTGGAGGCGAGACGGCGGATGTGAATTATGTTTTGACTACGGGCGAGCTTGCCCAAATGATTAAGATGGGTGGGATAAATTTTGGCAAATTGCCAGAGGGTGAATTCGACCAACCATTTGGAAAGTCCACAGGTGCGGCGATTATTTTCGGTGCAAGCGGCGGAGTTGCGGAGGCGGTCATGCGCCTTGCGGAGAAAAAGCTTGGGAAGGAAAAAGTTGCAGGAATAAAGACAAAAGCCGTGAGTGGTTTGGGCGAGGCGAAGAACTTGCTTGACGATATTAAAGCGGGCAAAGTTAAATACGACATTATCGAGGTTATGGCTTGTCCTGGTGGTTGCGTAAACGGCGGAGGGCAGCCTGTTGGGTGTGGCGGTTGTAGCGCCGTGCCTAGTGAGGCGGTATACGGATTTGGCGCAAGATGTGTAGAGGAAAGAAAGGCTGGCTTGCGACAGGCGGACAAGAAAAATCCGATGAAAGTTTCCGATGAAAATTCCGACTTGCCAAAATATGGCGAGAAGGTGGCGCATGATTTGTTGCATACGAAGTATAAGGCAAGCAAGAGGAAATGATGAGCGGACAAGCACAGAAGAAAGTTTGGTTGAATAAGTGGGTGTTGCTTGCTTTGCAGGTGGTGGTTGTGGTGGTTTTTTGTGTGGCGATGTTTGTATACGAGGATTCTTTTATTGGTCGCCAATGGCCTAATTCATTTTTTCAGGTCACCCCGCAGGTTGTTTTTGCAGTTATCAGTTCAATCGTTTGTGTAGCATTTTCCTGTTATCATATCTTTGTATTAGTTAAAAGGACTTCGCCGACGCAAAATTCGGATTCAATGGCGATGGCAATTATTCTTTGGGTTGGGCAGATACTTTTAGTATTATTTGTAATCATTGTTGCTGTTTTGTTGAATGGTTCTATTGAAAATAATAGTATGGCTGCTATGGGTAGAGAAGATTTTGCTACCATACAGATGCTAATGCTCCCAATCTCAATCTCTCTTTTTATTATCTACACATTCTTCCATGTGCTTGCCATCCTGAAAGCGAAAAGAAAAATTAAAGTTGCGAAGGCTGTGAGCAAAACTTTCGAAGGCGTGTTGGTCTGTGGATATTGCAGGGGGCGAAATAAACTTGATGCACCGGTTTGTGTGCGTTGTGCAGGACCGCTTGCATAGTATGAAAAACTTTGAAATTAAACTCATGCTACCGACGGAGGAACACCGACGGCAAGTTGAAGAGTACAAGCAAAAGTTTATTGACTTTCCGTCGGAAATTCCTGGTGTGACTATTCACGGGTGCGGTTCTCTTAGTACACAAAGTTTTGATTCATGGTTGCAGGAATGTAACGACCACGCGCAAGGAAAGAATTTACCCGACGAGTATGTTCCGGCGACACAGTTTTTGGCGATTCGGAAAAGTGATAACAAACTTGTTGGGACGATTCAAATCAGACATGCGTTGACACCGCACTTGAGCCGCATTGGCGGGCATGTGGGTTACAGCGTGGCTCCTGACGAGCGCAACAAAGGCTATGCGGCCCAGATGTTGAAACTTGGGCTTGGGGAGTGCAGAAAACTTGGAATTGAAAGGGTGCGAGTTTCGTGCGTGAAAGAAAACGCTGCATCCGCGAATGTAATCAAGAAATGCGGTGGTAAATACGACGGCGACGCCGAACACGACGACAAGGTTTTAGAGAGGTATTGGATTGAGTTAAATTCTTGACTTTTGGCGTTGATGTGACATATACTGTGCAAGTCTTGCTCCGGTGGTGAAATGGATATCACGATGGTCTACGGAACCGTAATTCCAGGTTCGAATCCTGGCTGGAGCGCCAAACTAAATCAAAGTTATCGACAGGATTCGGCGCAGGCTAACGAATCCTGGCTGGAGCGCCAAACTAAATCAAAGTTATCGACAGGATTCGGCGCAGGCTAACGAATCCTGGCTGGAGCGCCATATCATAAAGACTTTTATAAAAGGATTCGCAGCTTCGTTGGTACGAATCCTGGCTGGAGCGCCAAATTAACTAACGCCGACGACATCTCGGTATGCGGCGAGTGCTGGTCCGTTGCCGAATACAAGGCGTGGGCCATCGATGAACCAGTCCCAAGAGCTTGTACCTACCCAAGGATGTGGTAATGACCGCACCCATTCATCGTCAATGGATGCAGCCATAGATGGTTGTATCCAGATTATTGCGCCTTGAATAAGTCCAAAGGTTCCGCCCCACGGAGTATTAACAGTACCTGCATTTAATTGTATCCAAGGACCGCCGTGATGATTCCAGCGGTAAGCACCAGCAGAATATTCATAGTCCCTGAACATTTGCCAAATCCTGTCCCTGTCCGCGCGCATTTCGTCCAAAGTCATATCTGCGGGTATTTTTTGCAGTGTAATGGTAAAGTCGTGAATCGGTACTGCGCCTATTGGCATGGTTTGTATGTGTGTGACGAATCCTTCTTTGAGAACCATAATTCTTATTCTGCCCGACCAACTTTGATTGAAGTTCATATTGATATTAAACTCGCCATCTGCATTTGTTGTGCGACTTGGTCCAAGTTGAATTACTTGTTGACCGAAAATGCTTATTGGGTCGGTTACTCGGTAGATGTAGATTTGAGCATCTTCGATTGGTGCGAGCGTGCCTGCTTCTTGCACTATTCCTGTTGACCGTATGCTTGCTGGCATGACTATGTTTGTTTCCAAAAATGCCTGTTCGATTATTCCAAGAGATTCACTTGAAAGACCCTGAGCCCTTGCAATTTCGAGTATCGCCATAGCGGCGTCTTGATAGGTTGCGTTCCTGTCAAGAAGTAACAGTGCGCCAAGAAAAACCCTACCCATTTCGTATCGGTCGGCGAAGGCTCCGCTTGACCACATTAGGTACGCTGCGTGACCGAAGACTGTTGAGTTAAAGTGAGGGGAGCCTATGTTCCCGGTTCTTGATGTCATTGTCCTCCAATCATCTCGATAGAACTCGTCGAATCGTTGGGCTGGGCGTTCGCCAAGCGATGGATTAGAGTGGTTTCGTTCGAGGATGTCTGCGACGGTACCAAGCGTGCCATCTTCGAAGTGGAGTGGTGACGATGTCGAGCCCATTGTCCAATCGTTACGGAAACTGTATGCAAGTATCCCGAAGATGTCGGCAAACGCTTCATTAAGTGGACCAGTAGCCATGTTCGCAAGTCGACTATTGACTATGTGTTGAAATTCATGTGCCAAAACATCAACGGTTTGAAGCGTAGCAATTGGCGAGCCCGGTAAATCACCAACCAAAGCTCCGATTGAAATGTTCCCAGACCTGCTGTACACGGAAGCATTTCTGTAATTCGGTGCCAGAATAATATTCATGTTTGAAGGTATTGCATTTGCAACGGATGGCGTTGAAATTGCTTGATAGAAATCTTGGACGATGATTGCGTTCCCCATTGTTGATATGGCTTTTCTGAAAAGGAACTCGTCATCGGGGACGAGTTGTCCATTTACTATCGAGCCACTTATGAATGGAGAATTCCCACGAGGTGTCGAGGATGAATTTGAATGTCGGATGCTTATGTCACGCACTGGGTCAACGAACCTGAAACGACCTGGTGCGTATTCTTCCAAAGTGATTGTAAATGTTTCTCCGCAGATACCTTCGTCCGTGTGTGTGAATGTGCCGCTATTTGACGATTGCATAAGGGCTGTGATGAAAGATTGTGTGGCTTGGGTTTGTGCAGATATATCCGACACCAAATCTTCGGTTTCATATGTGGTGCCTGTTTGGGCGCCGATAACTAGCAACTTTTCAAAATCGATACCTTCGACAATCAAGACATACACAAGTTCTGCGCCGTCTGTGTGTACGAAAATATTCAGTTCGTGCGAATGGATTTCATGTGGTCCAAGCGTGCCTGTTATCAGGTGCCCGATTTGTGCAATTTCCAGCAGTGGCTCGACAGCAGTATCAATGTTGGGTGCGTAGTAACCGCTTAGTGCTTGCGCCCTTCCGTTTTGCCGTGCAAGTACGGTTAATTGATTCCCGAATACTGGTATGTTTTTATAAACTTGTTGCAGGCGGTAAGCGGTTACATTGCCGAAAGTTGTTGAGCTTACTTGGGTGAATTCTTCCCGTGCGTCTGTGATTTTCATGGTTTCCGATACATCGCCAAGTGCATCGAATACATTGTTCCAATTAAGGATTGTTCTTTCTGTGAACCTGCCGGAAATAAAGGTTGGTATACCATGTGGTCCGATTACTGTGGTTGGGACAGAAAATTCGAAACCGTCATCGTCTTTATCACCCGATCTTGGCCAGTATATAAACCCAAGAATACTTGTGAATACAAGAATTGTCGCAAGACATATTGGCAAGAAGATTCGCAGATATTTTTTCATATGTTTCCCCATTTGTTTTTCAAATCAACTGCTATTTTACAATACCAAACCCATAGTATTTTGTCAAAAAGAAACGCAAATAATTATATTTTCGCCCGAAATTCTTTGACAAAGAAATGCAAATACGCAATAATTGGATATACTGTGGGGACATAATGCACACACTTAGTTGATGCTTGGTTTACAGGGGGAAAAACTTATGAGGAAAAGAATTAATCTCTGGATTGCGATGGCGCTTTCTATTGTACTTTTGAGCGTCAGTGGTCTTGTATTTAGTTTGAGCGGTGCAGGGAATAAGGATAATGTTATAGCGTTTTCGGGCGGTGGTGACGGGAGTATAGGTGCACCGTTCCTTATCAGAACAGCGGCGGATTTGAACACGGCTTTTAGAAATGATATTATCAGGACTGATGGCGAAAGAAACATAAATACTAGTACAGTGCATTATAGACTTGATGCGGATATTAATCTTAATACAATTCCAAACTGGACACCAATTCCACGATTTGGTCCGAATATGGTGCTTGATGGTGGTTTTGTTTGTAACGGAACAAACTCGTGTTTAAGGGGGACTTCAAATACATGCCCTCACGAGGCTGGCGAATTAATTACTCGTGAAATCCAAAACCTTACCAATACCACAACGGGTGCTGGGCAAGGTTTTTTTGCTAATCTTCAAGGAACAGTGCGAAATGTTACATTTGTAAATCCACGAATTACCGCCCCAAGTGGTGAGCTTCGTGGTGTTGTTGCGGCGACTGTTGCACAAGACGGTGGTGTTACTGCCGTAAACGCATTGATTGAAAATGTTCACACAACAAGAGGGATAGGCGGTGTTGTAAACGGCTCGCGTGCTGGTGGTCTTGTTGGTGCCGTTGGTATTACTGCGGCGAATGCGAATGGTACGCAAAATTCTGTGACGGCGGCGGATTATGATTTGAGCGGTCCTGCGCCTGCGAATACTGTTAACTTGTCTATTATAGGAAGTTCGAACGGTGTCGATGTTATAAGGACTACTAACAACGCGGCCCAGTTTCACGGAAACGGTGGTCTTGTTGGATATGTGTTCAGGTCGCGTGTTGATATTTTGAACAGTCATAACCATGCTGGTGTAAGTATGGTTGCAAACAACAATATAAACGGTGTTGGAGGTCTTGTTGGACTTGTGAGTGGCGCAAACCTTGCTAACAACCAAGCAAATCCAGAAACTATGACGACTGCGAGTGCTGTCCTTAATATAAGCGCAAGTACAAATCGAGGAACAGTTGCGTTTGCATCGACATTTAATTTTGATTCTGCTGTTGCGGGGTCAAATGGTTTTGTTGATCATGGTGCGGGTGGACTTGTGGGATATATTCACAGTGCGCAAACGGCGAACTTGACGCCGCCTGAGAATCCAAACTGTACAAGAATACAGGTTAATATTTTAGCAAGTGGTAACGAAGGGCGTGTTTTCATGGTCGCAAGTAGCGGTAATGGAAACAACGATTTCAGGCGCGGTGTTGGTGGCCTTGTTGGTGTCGCGAACAGGGCACGCATTGATACGGAACTAAGTTATAACAGTGGGCAAGTTGACGCACGAATCGTGGCTGGAAACCATATGTTTATCAGTCTCGGTGGTTTGTTTGGGCGGGTTGATAACTCTGTTGTCGATATAGACAGATCTTTCAACAGTGGAAATTTGGGAATTGGCGGTGCTGGGTCGCAACGCGTTCTTGGTGGTGGACTTGTTGGGGAAAGTACAACAACTACTATAACAGTGAAGGAAAGTGCGAATACTGGTAATCTAGGAGGGCAAATCGGTACCCCTAACCCTCCGCTTGTTAATGGTAGTAATAATGACGCTTTCCCAGATTCGTATACCTCGCCAGACCCAAGAGCAGACGAGGTTGTCGACGACCTTAAAGAAGAAATCGAGGAAGAAAAACAAGTCATTGTTTATGGGGCGTTTTATGTGGGGGTACCAACAAGTTCAAGATTCACAGTTGTAAGCGAAAACAGATTTGTCGAGTATGACGAAGGCGAGTGGGGTTTCAGAGTACTTGGCGGAGAGAACTTGGTGTTCAGTGTCGTGCTTGCACCAGGTGTCGTAATACCTAATACTTCCACATTGACACTAACGGTGCTTGACGGAGATGAAGACGAATACACTGATGTCGTTAGGCCAGGTCTCCTTCATGGAGCTGGGCCGTTTGAATTTACAATTAACAATGTAAGAGAAGATTTAAGCATCGGAGTCGCGTTCCAAGCAATTCCAAGAGACTTGTTGTTGCCAAAGCAAGGCACGGAAGCTGATGGAGCGACAGTAAGGTTTACAATAGAAGATCAGCCAGGAGTATTCGTACCTACTCATGCTAATCAAGCTACGCATTGGTTGGTTGAAGATGTTGACAGCGCAACATTTTTCGAATTTATCGTCAATATTCCTGTGTCACACAGTGCGGCAGAATTAACCGCTTCGAATGTGACTATTGCTGGTGCGACGGATGTTCGAGTTACTTATATAGATGGTACTCGGGGAGTAACTGCCGTGAGGTACACAGTACGCTTTACCGTAACGCAAGATTTGGGTGTTGGTGATGTTGTGATTAGTACAACGCATACTTCTTATGCGGTGACGCAACCGTCTGGAACAATGTTTACTTTCGCCAGGACAAGTCCAACGACAAATAACGTACTTCACGGAGAGGATTATGTGTTTACCGTTGTGCCTGTGCAAAACTGGTATGAGATAACAGAAGTCCAGTATCAAGAAGTAAATGCGGATGGTGTAGGAATCGGCGAGTGGAGTGCCCCTGTCGCCCCTAAGGAGGGTGGCTATCCGCTTTTGCGCCCTACAACTCCTATTGGAGAATGGGACTGGGATTACTTTACTTTTTCAATTAATGTAACAAGTCGGATAAGAATCCGAGTTGTGGCGGAGGTTAGGCGATACGAGGTAATAACACCTACGACTGATTTTAATGAAGATGGATTTGAAATTACCCAAGCCTCGACAAGTATCGAACACGGAAGTCCATTTAACTTTACATTTGTGCGACATGCAAGTCACAGTCAAATCAATCCTAACAACCATAACACCAATTTTGTTGCAAGGTGGGGTTTGCCTGGTACGGGTTGGGCGGCAAACGGTGCTAACAGCATAACCCTTACACAAGGGGCGACTGATGATGTTACTGGACATACTACATTTACGGGTTCGGTTCCTTCTTTGACCCAGAACATCGAGATTTTCGTTGACCCGACTTTTACGGCGAATATAAATAAATATGCAATTACATATAACGCTGGTGCACTTGGGGAAGGCACAATAGCTCCCGAAGATAAAATATGGGGCATACCATATACAATTAAGAACGAAACATTCGATAGCAAAAGTGGTGGTCTTACACAAATTGGTTGGAGTTTGACCGATGGCGGTGCAAAGGTATTCGACCTTCATGGCACGCTAGAGGGCGAATATACAATTACTGCGAACGAAGCCATTACATTGTTCCCTGTTTGGAGGGTACACACTTCAAAGATTACAATTAATCCAAACGGGGCTGGGGCGACTTATGACGGGAAAGAAGCGATTGACCTTATTGAATATTACGATGGTGAATTTGGTGGCGAGCCACTCACGCTTAAAACACCTGTATGGGAAGGGCGGACTTTCACAGGCTGGACGATGTCAACATCCGCCGAGAACGGCAGTGTTGCTGGTAACATCTTTACATTCGGAACTGCTGACGATGGTACGGTAACGATACAGGCAAATTGGGCGGTGAGGGAATTCGCAATTTCTTATGCACCCGCTAACCCTCCGATTGTTTTCGACGGTGCAACGGTGACAGGTTTCAAAGCGAACGAAATAAAATACTGGAACGATTGGGCAAATATTAACGGGGCTGCTGGAACGCCGTTTACGCTTCCGTCAGCTGCTGTGTTTGCAACAACAGGTTGGACACAAGTTGCGTGGAGGGTTGGCGCCGCCAATGGTCCGCGTGTCGAGTTCGGTGCGCTTGTTGCAGAAAACGCAGACCAAACGTTCTTTCCATATTGGGAGCGAATGGAGCGTACAATAACGCTTACGCAGTATCCTATTAGGACGGATTTAACGCCAAGTGAAAATTTCCGTCGTGGAGAAATTGACTTTGCGCCATCTAATTCAGCAACTGTGTTGTATGGTGATGCTGTGACTATTGTTATTAATCCAAGACAAGAAGCGCCTGGATTTGCTGTTTGGGGAATTGAAATTTGGCGTTGTGGCTGTGAATATAATCCTACTGCTATTCCTGCTATTCCTGTCTGCACTTGCGTATCAGAAAATATACCACTTTACAGTGAAGCTGAAGGGACTCGATTTATTATTCCGAACATTACTACGAATACAAGAATAAAGGCAACATTTGATGAAAAAGACGGTGCGGCTTTCACAGATATAAGACTTGGAGAACTTGACGGTACTGACCTTGAATTTCGAGGTGCTGGTTATACCTTGACTGCATCTACACGTGTTGCGATGTCTGGTGGAAGTTACAGTTTTACTATAACTTTTGGAGCGGGCTATACACAGTTTGCTGCGCTTGCGCGTGACGCAACAATCAACATTAACAATATTATCAACTT
>Ga0123353_10008703_pt1 | contig 13891 bp, 14 predicted proteins | sample TergutLab28metaG_3_FD_92763 | JGI IMG/M metagenome (GOLD analysis project Ga0123353, IMG submission 92763) | Labiotermes labralis P3 segment gut microbial communities from Petit-Saut dam, French Guiana - Lab288 P3 | ecosystem: Host-associated > Arthropoda: Insects > Digestive system > Gut ... | reverse complement strand
CCTGATGGTTTGAAAGGTTAAGGGTTAAAAGGTTAAGGGTTAAGGGTTGAAGGTTAAAATTTGGATAAGAATGTTAATAAAGATATATCCTCAAAATCCGCAGGCGCGGGCGATTCAACAGGTGGTTGAGACGTTGGACAGAGGTGGGATTGTGGTCTATCCTACCGATACGCTCTATGGGTTGGGGTGTGCGATTGATCGGTTGCCTGCTGCCGAATTTGTGGCGGGGATTAAGGGGGAGGATGTTGAGAAAGACCTGTTTTCCTTTATTTGTGCCGATTTAAGCCAGTTGTCGCTCTATTGCAAACCCATTCCCAATACCATCTTTAGGTTGATGAAGCGTCATCTTCCCGGTCCATTTACTTTTATTCTTGAGGCAAACAGTCAGGTTCCCAAGTTGTTTAAGAGCAAGAAGAAAACGGTGGGGATCAGGGTTCCGGACAACAGTATCATCAGAGAGATTGTGAGGGAGTTAGGGCGTCCTGTTTTAAATACTTCATTAAGTCCGAGCGAAGAAGACCCTGAATATGTGTGCGATCCGGAATGGATTCATGAGCGTTATGGCAATTTGATCGATTTGGTGGTGGATGGTGGAACAGGGGGGATGGAGCCTTCCACGGTGGTGGATTGTACTTCGGGGGAGGCGGTAATTGTGAGGCAGGGACTTGGAGTTGTTGACAGTTTAATAGTTCAGTAATCTTGTAGATAGTTCAGTAGTTTTATAGTTTTATAGATAATCGTAAGAGTTTTAGATATGTTTGATCATTTAATAGACAGATTGGAGCACTCCTTTAAGATTCTAAAGGGTGAGGGGCGCATTACAGAGATTAATGTAGCCGAGACGTTAAAGGATATTCGAAAGGCGCTGTTGGATGCAGACGTGAGTTATAAGGTAGCGAAGGGCTTTTGCGACGAAGTGAAACAGAAGGCGCTTGGGCAAGATGTGCTCAAGGCGGTGCGTCCCGGACAGATGATGACCAAAATTGTGCATGACGAATTGGCGATCCTGATGGGGGGAGAGGCGGTGGAGATGAACCTGAAGGGGCCAAAACCTCATATTGTGCTGGTGGCCGGTTTGCAGGGGTCGGGCAAAACCACCTTTTCGGGGAAGCTGGCTTTGATGTTGAAGTCCAAAAAGGGGATGCGTCCACTCTTGACGGCGTGTGACGTCTATCGTCCCGCCGCCATTGAGCAGTTGAGGATACTCTCTTCACAGGTGGGCGCTGAACTTTATACCGAAGAAGGGAGTATGGAACCCGTTGCCATTGCCAAAAATGCAATTAAACACGCCAAAAATTCTGGACACGACGTAGTGATTGTGGATACTGCGGGTCGCTTGGCCATTGATGAGGGGATGATGACTGAAATCAAGGCGATTAAAGACGCCATTCGTCCCAACGAGACGCTCTTTGTGGTTGACTCGATGACGGGACAGGATGCGGTGGAGACGGCACGCGCCTTTAATGAACGCCTCGATTTTGATGGTGTGGTTTTGACCAAGTTAGATGGCGATACCCGCGGTGGGGCGGCGCTCTCGATTCGTGCTGTGGTGCACAAGCCCATCAAATTTGTGAGTTCAGGGGAGAAGATGGAAGCGTTAGACCTCTTCCATCCCAAACGGATTGCCGACCGTATTTTGGGGATGGGCGATATTGTGTCGTTGGTAGAAAAGGCTCAAGAACAATATGATGAGGAAGAGGCGCGTAAGTTGCAGAAGAAGATCGCGAAAAACCAGTTTAACTATACCGATTTTTATAACCAGATTCAGCAAATCAAGAAGATGGGGAACATCAAGGAGCTTGCTTCGATGATTCCAGGAATGGGCAAAGCACTGAAAGATACGGAAATAGATAACTCTGCGTTTAAGAAAGCGGAGGCAATCATTCTATCGATGACGCTTGAGGAGCGGGAGCAGCCTCAGTTGTTGAATGGATCGAGAAGAAAGAGGATTGCTTTAGGTAGCGGGACTAATATTACGGAGGTCAATAGGTTAATTAAGCAGTTTGAGGATTCCCGCAAATTGATGAAGGGGGCCACCGTTGCCCGCGATAAAGGTTCGCTGCGCCCGCGATAAAGGATGATAGAATAAACAATTAAAAAATAGAGTTATGGAAATTTTAGATGGAAAAAAGACGGCGGAGGCACTCAAAAGGGAGATTGCGGTAGAGGTAGGAAAATGGGTGGCCTCGGGAAAAAAAGCGCCTCATTTGGCGGCGATATTGGTGGGGAATGATGGGGCGAGTGAAACATACGTGGGGCACAAAGAGCGGGATTGTGCGGAGGTGGGGATAGACTCAACGGTGGTAAGATTTGACGCAACGGTGGGGGAGGAGGAGTTGCTGCTTGCAATCAGGGACATTAATGCAAATGAGGGTATTGATGGACTTATTGTGCAGTTGCCTTTGCCTAAGCATATTGACGAACAGAAAATTATTTCTTCGATTGATCCTGCCAAAGATGTGGATGGGTTTCATCCGGTGAATGTGGGTAAAATGGCGCTGGGGCTTCCCGCCTTTGCTCCTGCCACTCCGGACGGAATTGTGGAGCTCATTAAACACTACAACATTGAGACAAAAGGGAAGCATTGTGTGGTGCTTGGACGGAGTAATATTGTGGGGCGACCGATGGCTAATATATTGATGCACAAGAGGTATCCTGGTGATTGTACCGTTACGGTGTGTCATAGCCGTACTCCGAACATCAAAGAGATGTGCCTGCAGGGGGATATTGTGGTTGCGGCATTGGGGGTTCCCCATTTTGTCAAGGGCGACATGGTCAAAGAGGGCGCCGTTGTGGTTGATGTGGGCATTACCCGTGTTCCCGCCGACACCAAAAGCGGTTTTCGTTTGGTAGGAGATGTTGATTTTGAACAGGTCGCGCCAAAATGCAGGTACATTACACCCGTTCCGGGGGGCGTAGGCCCCATGACGCGCGTTTCGTTGCTAAAAAACACCCTCAAGGCAGCGCAATACGCAAATTCTTGATAATTTGCGTACTATGAAAAATCTATTCTCAAATTGTTTCATCTTCTTTTTGGCCATTCTGCTCTATGCTGCCTGCACGCCTGACTTTGACGCTGTAGATCTGTATGATTTGAGAGACGGTCAATATTATCAATACCTTACAAAGGATGCAACTGTAAATAAGGGCGCTGACATCGTGATTATGGGCGATGGTTTCACGGAGGCGGATCTGATGAGCGGAGCGTACCAGAATGCCATGAAAACGGCTGCCGAAGCCCTCTTTAGCGTTCAACCCTATAAGGCGTACCGCGGCTATTTTAATGTATTCATCGTGGGCGCTCTCTCCGAGGCGCGAGGCATCAGCGATCCTCATGTTTCAAGGAATACGAAGTTTAAGGCAACATATTTGGAAGAAGTGCCAAATACAGGCATGAACGCCGACATGGGTCTCTGTTTTGACTATGCTAAGAGGGTGCCTATTGAGGGAATTAACACCACGCTCGTCATTCTTGTTACCAACTCCACCCGATATGGCGGCACTTGCTACTTCTCCTCTGCCGGATGGGCCTTTGCTGTATGCCCCATGTCCACAAGCAATTATCCATACGATTTTCAATCAATCGTCAGGCACGAAGCCGGAGGGCATGGATTTGCCAAATTGGCAGACGAATACATCAGCGCCGAGACCGCTGCCACCCGAAGCAGGAATGATATTCCTTTCTGGCACGGCTATGGATACTACGCAAACGTAGATCTTACCAATGATCCCGCAAAGATGCTCTGGAGAGATTTTCTTGGACACACCAAATACAGTATGGTGGGCGCCTACGAGGGAGCATACTACTTTGATACAGGCGTCTGGCGCCCAGAGTCGGGAAGTTGCATGATTAACAACATCTCCTATTTCAACGCCCCAAGCCGAGCAGCCATCGTAAAACGCATCTGCGCCCTCACCGGAAGGAGTTTTTCACTACAAGACTTTATAAACAAAGATATTATCGAACCTGCTCCCGTCACAAAAACAGGAGTAGCTGAACGCTTAATGCCACCTCTACCTCCGCCCGTTGGAATCGTTGAGTAGCGGATGTTTAGAAATAGAGGGTAGGGGTGCCGAGAATTTCGGATAAGAGGTTGTTGGCCAAGCGGCTGGCGCCGATTCGAAAGAGGGTGGGGGTGAGCCATTCGGGGCCCAGAATGTGGTGGACAATTGCGTAATAGGTGAGCGCATCTTTTGGGGTAACAATCCCGCCGGCAGGTTTGAATCCTATTCGTTTCCCTCTCTTTTGGTAGTGCTTCAAAATCTCCCCGCACATCACCACCGCCGCTTCAGGTGTGGCTGCCGGTTCACTTTTACCGGTGGAGGTTTTGATAAAGTCAGCCCCCGCTTCCATAGCAATCCGGCTCGCATGAGCAATCGCTTCCACCCCATGCAGGGCGCCACTCTCAATTCCATGCAGGGCGCCGCTCTCAATTCCATGCAGGGCGCCACTCTCAATTCCATGCAGGGCGCCACTCCCAATTCCATGCAGGGCGCCGCTCTCAATTCCATGCAGGGCGCCACTCTCAATTCCATGGAGGGCGCCACTCTCAATGATCACTTTCAGGTGGGCATGACCAATGGCCTCTTTAATGGCGCCGATCTCGTCCGCAGCCCGATTATATGCTCCCGATAAAAAGTGGTTTAACGACAACACAATATCCACCTCGTCCGCCCCCTCTTCCACCGCCATCCTGCACTCCTGAACCTTAACCTTCAAAAAAGTTTGAGAAGCAGGAAACCCCGCCCCCGTCACCGCAATGTTTACCCCTTTTGCAGTAAGTTTCTTCCGCAACAGGCCCGCAAACACCGGATAGACACACACAGCCGCCACATTTCGCACTCCTGGGTAGCACTCCGAAAACACATTCACTTTCCGCGCCATCTCCTCAATTGTCACATAAGTATCTGTAGCATTTAACGAAGTAAGGTCAATAACCCCCAAACACGCAGCCAAATGCTCGCGAGACCGGTACTGTTCCACATCAATTACAAACCTATCAAAATTCATAAAACCAACCATATCTAAAAACTTTTAAAAACCAACCTCACAACCTATATAACTAACAATCTATCTAACGCTCCCCCTACTCTTTTTCTTTGCTGTCTATCCAAATCGTCACCGGCCCATCATTGACAAGCGCAACCTCCATCTCAGCCCCAAACTGCCCCGTCTCCACAGCGCCCGAAAAGGTTTCCCTCAACTCTTTAATAAACGCCTCATAAAGCGGTACGGCAACTTCAGGAGGTGCAGCCCGAATATAAGAGGGCCTATTCCCTTTCTTTGTACTTGCATGCAAGGTAAACTGACTAACCACCAAAAGCCCTGGTTTTTCATCCGTAACGGTTTCGTACAAATCGATAACGGAGCGATTCATCACCCCTGCCTCATCGTCAAAGACGCGCAGTTGTACCACCTTTTTGGCCATCCACACCAAATCCTCTTTGCCGTCAGCCGCTTCAAACCCAACTAAGATGAGCAAACCGTGCCCGATCATCCCCACGCACCTCCCCTCAATGGTGACGGAAGCATTTGTTACCCGTTGAATCACTACCCTCATCTACCCTGCAATATTTACTTGAATACTCCTATTTAACGCCTCAACTCTTTCACCAATCTTTCTCAATTCAGCAAGCGGAACCTTGACCAAATCATGGGCGGGTGTTTTGCGATCAATAGTGTAAATCATCACCTCTTTTGGATTGAGTTCCACAACGATATTGAGCCACGCTTGAAGTTCTGATGGAGATGTGTTATCCACAAAAAAACCCTTATAAACCCCTCTTAAAAAGAGTGTCTGCAAAACAAAATCGCCATGGAAACGTTTCAATTCATAGATGGTTTTGCGTACATCGACTCCTTTGGCGGGTTGGTTGATGATCTGTATGGTCTCCGAGAAAGCTGAATCGATCTTCATAATACGTTTGTCAACCAACAACAGCGCCTGAAAAACATCGGGGCAGTTCAATTGTGTGGCATTAGAGAGGACGCACACTTTGGCGTTGGGCGCATATTGGTTTCGCAGGGAGAGGGTCTCCTCAATAATAGGCTTAAAGTCAGGATGCAGCGTTGGTTCGCCATTTCCGGAGAAGGTGATCACATCGGGCAGGGTGTTGAGGAGACTAAGTTCGGACAGTTTCTGCGCCAACGCCTGCGCCACATCATGCTTATCCGGAAGGCATCTATCTGCACATCCATCTTGATTCCAGCCACATTCGCAATAAATGCAGTCAAAGTTACACCATTTTCCGTGGGCAGGGAGGAGGTTTACGCCAAGGGAGGATCCCAAACGTCTGCTGCGAATGGGGCCAAATACAATTTGATGGAAGAGAGTCATGGTTTCAGGAAAGGAGTTGGTGCGGGGATTGTATCCATCCTCCACCACTTGTTCATATCTATATGCCAATCAGGGAGGCTGTCGGCAGGAGATGGGAACAGGTGCGCAGGCAGCAGGGGCAGCAAGATTTGGTAGAGAGGTTCCTGTTCAAGAGCCTCCGTACTCTTGAGGGCGGAGTCGAGGGCTTTCTTGAGGGCATTTCTTCTTGTAATCAGTTGTTCCTTTTGGGCGTTAAATTTCTTTTTCAACTTTTCGGGATTTTGAAGGTGGTGGGTAAGCGAGCGATTGAACTCTTTGAAACTATATCCGTGTTGGCGAAGAATGGCCTCATACACCAACGTGGTGTCGGCAAGAGAAGAGAGTTCGTGAAAATCCTGAATTTTCATATCGAACATATACATCTCAATCATAATCTCCACCATCCGATCTTTTGAGATAGGAGCGCGGCAAGAGGAGAGGGTCAACAAGCACCCGAAAGTTACCCAAAATATGTGTGGCCTCATGGCGGAAAAGTGAATCATATTCGAAGAGAAAATCAATAAAAAAGCAAATATAGACTTTTTATTTCTATTTTTGCACTTCACGTCAAAAATCATATTTAGATACAGTATCTTATTTCTCTTTAAGTCATGCGTTTTCATCCTCCTACACTATTAAGGCGATTGTTTCCCTCGTTGATTTGGCAATTTCCCGAGGAGACAAAGGCGCTCTTTCTCACCTTTGACGATGGCCCTTCACCTGAAATGACGCCATGGGTGCTCAATCAGTTGGATAAGTATGGCGTCAAGGCTACCTTTTTTTGTCTGGGGAAGAATGCCGAGATGCATCCTGAACTCTATGCGGAGATTTTGCGGCGCGGACACGCAACCGGAAACCACTCCTATAGCCATATAAAAGGGTGGGGAATGGATACTGGCGATTATATACGGGATGTGGATACGGCGGCAGAGTTTATCGACAGCAATCTGTTCAGGCCTCCATACGGAAGAATCGGGCCTCGTCAGGCAAGGGTATTGAGTGAACGATATAAGATTATTATGTGGGACGTTTTGAGTCGCGATTATGGCCGCTCTATTTCTGGGAAGAGGTGTGCGAAGAATGTGATCAAGCACTTGCGCCCGGGGGCAATTGTGGTGTTCCACGATTCAGTAAAGAGCGCTCATAATTTGTGGGTGGCGTTGCCGTTGGTGTTGCAGGCTATTCGGGAGATGGGGATGGAGTGCAGAGTTATCAGTTTATAGTTAAATAGTTATATAGTTGCTTGTTATGAATGTTTTGATTTTGGGGTCGGGAGGAAGAGAGCATGCGCTTGCTTGGAAAATAGCTCAGAGTCCGTTGTTGAACAGGCTCTATTGTGCACCCGGAAATCCGGGCAGTGGCCTTTGCGCCACAAATCTAATCGTTGATATATCTAATTTTGAAGAGATTAAGAAATTTGTGTTGCGGCACGATATCTCAATGGTGGTGGTGGGTCCGGAGGATCCCTTGGTGGGAGGCATTGTGGACTTTTTTGCTTCTGAGAAAGATTTATCCTCCTGCTTTGTGGTGGGGCCGGGGCGGGAGGCTGCCCAATTGGAGGGAAGTAAGGCTTTTGCAAAGTCATTTATGAAGCGTCATCAGATTCCTACCGCTTCCTACGCTTCGTTCAACGCTGCCCAAATGGAGGAGGCGGTGGCGTGGCTGCAAATAGTGAAACCTCCATACGTCCTCAAGGCCGATGGGCTGGCTGCCGGAAAGGGGGTGGTGATTCTCTCCGAAATAGTTGAAGCAGAACGGGAGGTGCGTGCTATTCTGGGCGGAAAGTTTGGGAGCGCCGGCAATCGGATTGTGATTGAGGAGTTTCTGGAGGGAATAGAGGTTTCGGTATTCTTTTTGACAGATGGAAAGGGGTATCAGATTCTCCCGCAGGCTAAAGATTATAAACGTATTGGAGAGGGAGATAAGGGGCTGAATACCGGAGGGATGGGGGCGGTTTCCCCGGTTCCTTTTGTGGATGAGGCATTTATGAAAAAGGTAGAGGAGCGGATTATTCGTCCTACCGTTGCCGGAATCGCAAGTGAAAATATGCACTACAAAGGGTTTCTCTTTCTTGGTTTGATGAATTGTCAAGGAGAACCATATACAATTGAGTATAACGTGCGTATGGGCGATCCTGAGACACAGGTGGTGCTGCCGCGTTTAGAGGGCGATCTGTTGCAGATCTTGATTGCACTCTCCAAAGGCACCCTCTCGGAGGAGGAGTTGGTGATCTCTCCTCACTATGCCGTTGGGGTGGTCATGGCTTCCGGCGGCTATCCCGAAAAGTACGAAAAAGGCAACCCGATAACAGGATTGGAGGCCATTGAAGAGGACGGGATTCTATTTCATGCAGGAACAAAGTGTATTGAGGGCGGAATCGTCACTTCGGGCGGACGTGTGTTGTCCGCAGTTGCCATACACGGGCAGTTGTCCCAAGCACGCGAGAAGGCGTATCACCTCCTCAAAAGCGTCCACTTTAAAGATGCTTACTACCGAAAGGACATAGGAAAAGATTTAATGTAACATGATGGAAACCATTTTGCGGAACCGGATCGTTGCCCTTCTCGTTACCCTCCTCTTGTTGGGGGCGTTGTGGGCGCCCGATTTTTTGGGTTACAACCATTCGAGCCTCCCTTTTTGGTTGCCCTGTGTCGCAACGCAATATGACGGGAGCCTATTTGATACGGCAGGATACAGGCTGATTACAGTTTTGATGGCAGTCATCAACGCACTGGCCATACTTCTATTTAGCACACGCTTCCTCTCACTTGGAAAGGCCAATGCAGTCATCCCGCTCTTTTACCTCCTTGTGCTCTTCTCCTATCCTCAGGCGCGCCTCTTCTCCTCTGCGCTTCCCGCCTCTCTTTTTGCCATATTGGGGCTTTTTGCACTCTTTAGAGCGGGCGAGACCAAAACTCCTTATGCGCCCATTTTTCTTGCCTCCTTTCTATCGGGCTGCGCCTGTCTGCTCTACCTGCCATCCTTTGTAATTGTGGTCAGTTTCTGTGCTATGGCCATCAGATTAAGCCTCTTTTCCGGAAGAAAGATTTTGGTGTTTATGGGAGGCCTCCTCTTCACGTTTGGAGGCTGTATCCTGTACAGATACCTCCTTTTTGGCACGTTTTCCGATTTTACGGGCCCCTTTTTCGATGGGTTTAATCACCTGAAATTTAGATTTTTCCTTCCACCACCCACCTCCCTCTTTATGACCTTGAGTTTTTTCTATCTCTTTGGAAAGGGGGTACTGCGTTGGCTTCATCACTCATCCGGAAATATGTCGTATCGTTATCGGGTACTCACTGCGGTTATATGGATGTTCTTCGTTTGTGCAATCGGCCTCCTCCTCTACACAGGAAACCTCTTTGGCTACCTTCCCCTCTTTGCCATCCCCTCATCGATACTTTTGGCCTACAACTTTTCGGAAGAGCGGATAACCAAAAGAACGAAAGTGGAATTTGTCGTCCTCCTCCTCTCCATCTTTCTCAATCAGGTGGCCTATTTGATGTAGCAGATCACTTTTTCCCCGGATATTGTTGCAACGCTACGGCAAGGCACTCCATAGCGGCCTTCATATCGTTGAGGTTGAGCACGTAGGCAATGCGCACTTCATCAATGCCTTTGCCCGGAGTGGCGTAGAAACCACCCGCAGGGGCCACCATTACCGTTTCGTTGTTGTAGTTGAAATCTTCGAGCAACCATTGTGCAAAACGCTCCGAATCGTCGATGGGGAGGCGCACGGTGGCGTAGAAAGCGCCCATGGGGTTGGGGCAGAAGACGCCGGGCATCTTGTTGAGGGCATCCACCATCAGGTCGCGGCGGGACATATACTCTTCGCGTACAGCGGCAAAGTAGGAGGGAGGCGTGTCGAGTGCGCCCTCTCCGGCAATCTGACCAAATGCAGGGGAGCACAAACGCGCTTGGGCATAGCGCAGGGCGGCGCTGATCACCTCTTTGTTGCGCGAAATGATGGCGCCAATGCGTACGCCACACAAACTATAGCGTTTAGAGACGGAGTCCAACAAAATGGCGTTCTCCTCCAAGCCCGGAATGTGCATACAAGAGAAGTGCGGCTCGTTGGTGTAGCAAAACTCGCGATAGACCTCGTCGGAGAAGAGGAAGAGGTTGTGTCTCTTTACAATTTCACCCAATTGAAGCAACGCCTCTTTGGGGTAGAGCGTTCCGGTGGGGTTGCCCGGATTGCACAGCATAATCCCCTTGGTCTTTGGGGTGATTAACTTTTCGAACTCGCTTATGGGAGGTAGGGCAAAACCGCTTTCGATGGTGGTGGTGATGGGTTTGAGCCGCACATTGGTGAGGAGGGCAAAGGCGTTGTAGTTGGTGTAGAAAGGCTCCATTACAATCACTTCGTCTTCGGGGTTGCAGCAAATTTGAAAGGCCATTTGAACGGCTTCAGAGCCACCGGTGGTGATAATCATGTCGTTCTCGGTGATGGGAATGTTGATTTGCTGATAGTAGCCTGCCAATTTCTTGCGGTAGCTTTCGATTCCGGCGGAGTGGGGATAGGGAACTAATTTGAGGTCAGCGTTTTTGACGGCATCCAACGCTTCTTTTGGCGAAGCAATGTCGGGCTGACCAATGTTGAGGTGATACACTTTGACGCCTCGCTTTTTGGCTGCTTCGGCGAAAGGCACCAATTTGCGGATGGGGGAGGCGGGGAGTTTTTTGGCAATGTCGGAAAGAGTCATAATATTTTTTGGTTAATGGATTGATAATTTGGAGTTAGGATACAAAGTTTAGGAATTGATTTTGGGTACTTGGGGGATGGGCGGGCTTAAAGTTCGGTGAGGGCGCGGAGGAAGCGCTCTACGCCCACTTGTATTTGGGCTTGGGTGGAGCCATAGTTGTTGACCATGATGGCGAAAGTATAGATACCGGAGGGGGTATCGACGTAGCCGGCGTAGCAGCGTACATTGGAAAGGGTTCCGCTTTTGGCGTGGAGGCGCTCTTTATGGGGGGCGTTTACAATCACGGTTTTGAGGGTGCCCTCGCCTCCCGGGATGGGGAATGATTCAAAGAATTGCGGAAAGTAGGCGCTCGCTTTCATCTTTGCGTAGAAGTTGCAGAAGAAGCGTGCCGATACGTAGTTTTGCCTCGATAAGCCACTGCCATCTGACATGGCAAAGCCACGCAACGGGACGCCCAACTCTTTGAGTACACGCTGCACAGCCACATAAGCCGAATCGTATGCGCCCACGCCGGTGCGCTCTTTGCCCAGCGTTTTCAGGATGGTCTCCGCAAAAAAGTTTTGGCTGACGCGGTTCGTAACCCCAATGATATCGATCAGGCTTGGGGAGTCCCACGAGGCAACTTGGGTGAGGGAACCGGTTTCCGGGTCATGTTTGGGGTCGATCATCCGAATGGCTCGCGTGGTGGAAATCCCGTTAAGGTTGAGGTAGCGGTCAAACTGATAGACGCAACTCAGGGGAGGGAATTTGTTGGAGCCGGCAACCACCACAGAGTCCGTGCCGGCAGGTAGAGAGCCGGTGAGTTGTATCAAGGGCGTAATATCGGAGTTTCGGATTGAGGTGCGGGTACGCGATTGGGAGGTACCTGTGGTGAGGCGGTTGTCGAACTGCATCTCGGGGAAAAAAGGATATTCGTTGCGGATACCCACCTTGTCGCCCTCGCGAAGTCCGGGGAGTAGCGTTACCCTGAGTCTGTTATCGTAGAAAGAGAGTCCGCTGGGGCCTATGCCGGAGGTGGAGTTCAAGTTGCCCCACGTCCACGAACCGGGGATAACCTCATGGGTAAAGAAGCGGTCGTCTGCCACAATAGAGCCGTTAATGCGTTCAATCCCAATCTTTATTAACGCTTCCACCCAATGGCCGAATACCGAATCTATGGGCGCGGCAATGGAATCTAAAGAGCATAGCGTGGGGTCGCCACCCCCAATGACATATAAATTTCCATACAATGTGCCGCGTGACACCTCCCCCGAATAGGCGATCCGTGTGGTGAAGCGATAGTCTGGGCCAAGGGCAACTAAGGCGGTTCCCGTAGTGATGGTCTTCATGGTAGATGCGGTCAACAGCGGCATATCGGGATTCCAGGAAGCCACTTCGTGTCCCTTAGGGTCTGTCACCAAAATTCCGACCACCGCATCTTGAAAGAGGGTATCTTGTTTGATTTGCTGCACAGCTCGTTGCACGCCTACAACTCCTTTAGTCTGGGCAGGGAGAAGTATGGGTAATGAGAGGGCTAACAGAGAGAGGAATGACTTTGTCTTCATCGGTTTCGTGGGTGATATGATTTCGGCGGCAAAGATGATATTTTTTTTCTTTCCCAAAAAGTTTTTCACGCCAAAGCACATCTTGAATCAAGATAAAGTTGTATTTTTGCATAATCAAACTGAAAAGTAAAAGTATATGAAAGTTAAATATTTTTCAGACTATAAATCAGACGCTTCCAATTGGATTACGTTGGCAGGGGGAGAATACTATCCCGATATTTTGAAAGATGCCTGTGCTTTGTACAAGCCTGTTTTGGTGCTATTCGGACAACTCGTAGAATCTTCTGAGTCCTCCTCTCGTTTGTTCTTCGGCATTACCGAAGTGCCAGAGGCTTGGTTGAGGGTGCAACTATTACGAGTTTTCAAGAGATATGCTTGCCCTGTTTTGCCTGTGGAAATGACCAAACGTAAAACCAAAGCCGTAGAGTTTGAAAAAGAATTTGGCAATAAATTCAGACCTATCAACGAAGTACAAAAAGCGTTTAATAGTCGCCCTTTGCAAGATGAAGTAATGTGTGCTTTGCTTTGGGAATACAAAGAAAGAGGCAAGAAAGGCTATGATTTAACCGAACGTTTTTTTGAATTGTTTCGCAGTAATTTCTGCGAATTGCAAATTGTCGGGCCAGAAAGAGCAGGTAAAGACATTTTAATGAAAGAAATTTTTGCCGATTATCCAAACCCAAACCGTCCGATTGATTTTGCAATAAAAAACAAAGACGAAATTCTTGCTATCGGATTGGCTCACTACGATTCCGACAGAGGCGGAGCGCAGGAGGATGACCGAACAGGTGGTTATGCAAATTGCGCCAATGAATTTTTAGGCTACACGAAAATGAAAGGATTAAAAGCAAAACTTATTTTTGTCAATGATGGACCCGGATTGCTGTTGGGTTCGATGTGGAGCGATTATGCCACTTTAGAAAAAAGCTGGAAAGGTAAAATTATGGTGCTTACTCTGAGAATGGCAAGAGAAAGGATTACCAAAGAGTGGTTGAATGTTAAAATATAAAACTATGGCAACAGGCGTTTCTAAAACTAAATGGAATGGTAATTTACAAGTAAGTTCGTGCGAAAACGAACAATTTAATTATCACCCGATTTGGCAAAACGGAAACTCTGAAAATCGTTTGTATTATGGCGATAACCTCTCTGTTATGAATGATTTATTGCAAGAAAAAAGCATAAAAGGAAAAATCCGTTTGATATACATTGACCCTCCGTATGCCACGAATAGCGTTTTTCAAACACGCAAACAACAAGATGCTTATACTGACTTGCTTACTGG
>Ga0123353_10008702_pt1 | contig 13892 bp, 13 predicted proteins | sample TergutLab28metaG_3_FD_92763 | JGI IMG/M metagenome (GOLD analysis project Ga0123353, IMG submission 92763) | Labiotermes labralis P3 segment gut microbial communities from Petit-Saut dam, French Guiana - Lab288 P3 | ecosystem: Host-associated > Arthropoda: Insects > Digestive system > Gut ... | reverse complement strand
GCCGGGGCAGGTGATGCTGCCCTCCTCCAGGATGCCCTCGTCGATCTGGATGAGCTCGCCGCAGTTGGGGCACTCCACCTCGAAGGTCTCGTCGCCGTCCTCGTCGCCGTAGACGTCCTCGCACAGCTCCTCCAGGGCGTCGTCCAGGTCGTCCACCTGCTCGGTGAGGGCCGCGAGCTCCTCCTGCGCGGCGGTGCACTGCTTCGCCAGCTCCTCGATGAGCTCCAATGCGGAGGCGATCAGGGTGACGGCCGCCGGGGACATGTCGTCGATGTCCTTGGCAAGCTCGCGCAGCCGCTGCGCCTTTTCAATGATATCCATGGTGAGGTTCCTCCTGTTATAATTGTTTTATTCTTAGTTGGGCAACCACACGGCGAAGACGCTGCCTTTGTAACATATCAGCTCGCAAATAGAACCCTTCCTTTCGTCGCTCCGCGAAGCCTTCATCACCCGCCTGCGGGCGGGAGCTTCCTCCTCGGAGGAAGCCAACGGGGGCTTGAGCGGTGAACGACTGTATATTTGCGAACCTGTTTTCGGCTGAAGCCCCAAGGCCTCCTCCGGTGGAGGAGGCTCCCGCCCCGGGCGGGTGGTGAAGGCATCGCGGAGCGACGCGTCCCCGGTGGATTCTGCTGGTGAGTCGTATTGTCAACTGCTACGCCCTGCTCACATAGTCCCCGGTCCTGGTGTCCACGATGACCGTCTCGCCCTCGTCGATGAACAGCGGCACCTTGATCTCCGCGCCGGTCTCCAGGGTGGCGGGCTTGGTGACGTTGGTTGCCGTGTCGCCGCGGAAGCCGGGGTCGGTCTTGGTGATCTGTAAGGATACGGTGGTGGGGGGCTCCACGCCGAAGACGCTGCCCTTATAGGACAGGATCTTGCACACGATGTCCTCCTTGACAAACTTGAAGCTGTCGGGCAGGTCGCTCTGGTTGATGGGGACCATCTCATAGGATTCGCCGTCCAGGAAGTAGAACAGCCCGCCGTCGCTGTAGGAGTAGGCCATCTCGCGGCGCTCGATATAGGCTGCGGGGAACTTGTCGGAGGGGTTGAAGGTGCGCTCGGTCACGCCCCCGCCGATGACGTCGCGCAGCTTGGTGCGCACGAAGGCCGCGCCCTTGCCGGGCTTGACGTGCTGGAACTCGATGATCTGGTAGACCGCGCCGTCCATCTCGAAGGTGACGCCGTTCCTGAAATCGCCTGCTGATACCATAGAAAAAACCTTGCCTTTCTTATACTTTATCCGCAGCTAAGCCAATTGCAAATCCGATCGGGCATCCTACCCCCAGATGAAGCTGAACGTCATGCCGTCAACCGTACCGGTGATGCCGCTGACGCGGTTTTTCTCGAAGGAGGCCAGGAAGGCCTCGAGCATCGCGGGGTCCTCAAAGGTGATGGAGGCTCTCATGCTCAACCCACGGGGGAGGGCCTGGGCGTGCGGCGGGCCCAGGCGGAAGCCGCCCGCCCACCACGCGCGCTGTGTGCCGTAGTCGTAGAGCATGGCGCCGTCCCTGTACATCTGCATGGAGATGTACAACTCGGTGTCGGAGCTGTCATAGAAGATGGGGCGGCCGCTGGGTTTTTCGTAGATGCCGATATCGCCGCCGTTGGAGAACCAGGAGTAGATCCCCTTCCAGATCTGTATCATATAGTCCCTGCCGTTGTATTCGAAGGGGAAACGCAGGGTGTCCAACGTGTCGCCGATCAAGGGGGCGAGGGCGTCAAAGAAGATGTTGAAGCCGAACCACCGTTGCGAAGAGCTGTTCGCGTTGATGCGCACCATAAACTGGCCCAGCTCAAAGTCATAGCCAGACTCAAAAAGCCCATCGTCGCGCAAGCCGTGTATCAGGCCCGTTTTGGCGTTGTACGTGGCCGGTATGTCGTACCAGTGGGGGTTCCCCTTCGCGTCGTAGTAAAAAATAACGAACAGGTACTCGTCTGGCCGGTCCGTCTCCAGCACGGCCAGGGAGCCGCCGTTGAAATTGCCCAGGAGCAGGAGGGTGCCGAATTCGTCATTCCCATTGACATGCCGGGGAGCGTCGCCCTCCCTGATCAGGGGCGCCTGCCGCATGAGATCGAGGAGGATCTCCGGATCGACGTCGCCGAGGGTCATCTGCCTGATGATGCCGCCCAGGATTTTCAGGACCGCGTCGGTGGTTTCGCGCTGGAATATCCCGGATTCTTTCTCCGGCAGGACAAATTGGGCATCCGGGTTGCCAAGTGTGCGTTGGGCCGAGGCCGGGGGTGTGCAGACGATCAGCATGGCTGCCGCCAGCAGCAGTGAAGTCAGTCTTTTTAACATCAAGTTCCTTTCCACAAATTATTTTAATATGGAGTGCTCCTATTATAGCACGATTTTGGGCTGGAATGCAAGCCCTTCTTTGATTTTTTCTTGCTAAACATCCCTGCCTGTGATACAATGACAATGAGATTGGGGGAATTGCCATGTTCAACCTGTATTTTGGCGCGATGGCGCTGCTGGCGCTGGCGCTGCCGGCCTGGATGCTGCACCTCAACCGCCTGAACCTGCGGCATATGCGCTCCAGCTGCCCGGAGAGCCTGCGGGGGCTGTATACGCCGGAGGAGCAGCAAAAGGCCCTGGCCTTCCAGGCGGACCTGAACAGGCTCAGCGCGGTGAGCACCGCCGTGCACGTGGGCGTCCGGCTGGCGCTGCTGTTTCTGGGAGCCTACGGCTGGCTGGCGGGGTTGACGGCCAGGGTGCCCGGCGGCCTGATCGCCCAGGCCGCGGCGATGTTCACGGCGCTGCACCTCTGGAACGTGCTGCTGGGCCTGCCGTTCGGGTATCGCCTGCGGTTCGGCCTGCTGCAGAAGTACGGCTTCAACCGCTCCACGAAGAAACTGTTCGTGGCGGACACCCTGAAAAACCTGCTCCCGGGCCTGCTGGAATATATCTGGGAGCCGGTATTCGGCGCGGCGTTGTTTCTCCTGCTGGGAAAATATTTCTGGCTGGCGCTGTGGGGGCTCGGGTGCGCCCTTTCGCTGCTCGCGTCGTATCTGTACCCGGTCTTGATCCAACCCTTGTTCAACAAATATACCCCCCTGCCGGAGGGAGAATTGCGCGAGCGGGCCTTCGCCCTTGCCGAACAGACCGGGGTGCCGCTGAGGAATATCTTCGTCGAGGACTCCTCGAAGCGCAGCACCATGGGCAACGCGTTTTTCGTCGGCTTGGGGCGCAGCCGCCGCTGCGTGCTGTTCGACACCCTGCTGGACAAGTGCACGGACGACGAGATTCTGGGCATTCTGGCCCACGAGATCGGGCACTATAAGCAGAAGCGCCTACGCTTTTTGTACTATGCCGCCGACTTCCTCCGGAACGGCGCAGCCTTCTTTGTGCTTGCCCTGCTGGTCAACAGCGACGCCATCGCACGGGCGCTGGGCGGGGCGGAGGCGGCGTTCTGCCTGGGCTATATCGCGCTGCTGCGGCTTTGGCGCCCACTGACGGACTGGCTGCGGCCGCTGTATGTGGGGATCGGTCGGAAGATGGAATACGACGCCGACCGCCACGCCGCTGCCTGTAGACTGGGCGCGGCGAACGTCTCCGGGCTGAAGAAGCTCTACACGACCGGGCTGGGCAACTACAACCCGCACCCCCTGTGGGTGAAATGGAACGACCCCCACCCCACGCTGGCGGAGCGGGTCGCGTTCACGGAGGGGTGTCCGTCAAATTGACGAAGGCATTTTGAATTATCGAGAAACGATAATTCGGAAAAAAACGAAGTGTGCAAAACCCCCCTGTTTCCGGTCGAAAACAGGGGGGTTCCCTACAGGTTCGCGCAAGTTTTGCGGGCGAAAATTCTGTTGGAATTGCAACCGGCGAATTGCACAAAGGCGTTTATGCACCCCTGTACCAGTCGTCGATGATGGCGAGGATGAACGCGCGCTCCTCGTCGTCCTTGATGTTGACCTGGTAGGCCGCGATGACGGGCAGCCACGCCAGCACGCCCTCCCGCGGGACGCCCGCCGCCGCGCAGAAGGCCTGCAGGTAGGCCTCCGCATGGCGTGGCATGAACCGCAGCTGGTACAGATAGGTGTTGCAGGCGTCCGCCGCGGGGTCGCCCCCGGAGGAGCACGAGGGGCTCCAGTCGATGATCCAGTGCGTCTCGCCGTCGAACAGGACGTTGCCCGGGTGCATGTCCCCGTGGCACAGCTGCGCCTTCCCCGTATCCATGCCGCGCAGCAGGGCGAGCAGCTTCCCCTTCACCGGCGCGGCGAGGTGCGGGCTCCTCGTGATCTCCCGCGCGATATGTTCCGAAAACCGCGGCAATTCACTTGCATCGACAAAGCCGACCAGGCTGTGGAGCCTGGCCATCGCCTGTACGGCGGCCTGCGTTTCGGCCTCCCCCATGCCGTCGGTGAGAAAGGGCTTGCTCTCGATGTAGGCCATCTCCATCGCCAGCTTGGTCAGGCCGAGCCTGCGCACCCCGTATACGGCGGGGACGGGCAGGCCGGCGTCATGGGCAAAGGCCTGTATCCGCGCCCGCTCCGCCACTTTTTTATACGGGACGGAGGTGAATATTTTCAGCGCTTTGTCGCCGTCCCTGTATACGGAGCCCCATGTGGAGATCCGTTCATAGTTTTTCATCACAGCCTCCCTATTCCGCCGCCGGGATGTCCAGCGGCACGTTCTCGCCGTCCAGCCTTGCCGCCACCTTACCCTGTTCCAGATAGACCCTCTGCTGCGCAGGCCGCAGTTTGCGGAACACCCGCAGCAGGTCGTCCTCCATGTCGTTTGCGCCCTGCTTGGGGTGGTGGTCCAACAGATAGTCTATGCTCACGTGGAAATAGACGGCGATGCGCTTGAGGGTGTCGAAATCGGGCTCGCGCAGGTTGTTTACGTAGTTGCCAAGCGTGGATGCCGGGATGCTAAGTCCCTTAGAAAGCCGCCTTTGCGTCAAATCGTTTTCCTCGATAAGCCAGCGCAGGATATCCCCAAATTGCATTTACTATCACCTCTTGTGTTCATTGTACAAGAGGATATGCAGATTTGAAAAAATAATTCCCGATATGTGTTGACAATTGCAATAAGGGATACTATAATAGGAGCATAAAATTTGTGGAGGAGAGAAAAGATGTTTGGAAAGAAAAGCGAACAAAGTGATGGGCCGAAATTGCAGGTGCCGAAAAAGATTCCTATCTCGGAAAGCGATCATCGGATGGTAGCCCTAAAAAGAGAAGACGGCAGCATGTATGAAGAAGATTTTTATAGCTTGCTAGAATTATTGGATGATCTGGAGGAGTTAGATATGGTGGAGCCAATGGGAGATTATATGGCTGCAAAGGCGTTTTTGACCGGCGAGAGTGGAGTTCCTGTTAATATACAACGTGGATATTTTCATCTCGTTCGGGCGGCAAGATCAGAGCATACCGAATCGCAATATCTTTTGGGAGAAGCATACTTGTCGCCGGATTCCTATTTTGGTAGGCACCTTCCCACAGCTATTTTTTGGCTTCAGGAAGCCGCTAAGAAAAATCATACGCGGGCAAAACAGCAACTTGATAACATAAGGAGGAGGCGTTAAATATGGATAGCTGGCTTTTCTTGCTCATTTTTTCTGTCGTATACGGCTTTTTGACCTACAAGGGCTGGCGGTACATGCAAAACCGGGATTGGAGAATTTTCAAGAGCATGAACCCGCCGGGCATATTCGTCGGCGACAAAATCCAGAACCGTATCGCGCGGCTTGTATTTTCCATTCTCATCGGATGGATTTTTGGCTTTCTATACATAGTGATGTTTATACTCAAATACATAATCGGTTAATCGGCGGAAATGAGTGACAAGGAGGTGACACCATGGCATCCAACGAGCGCGACTGCTGCCGCTGCGTCTACGCCAAGCGTGACCCGGGCAGCAATTCCGGCTGGTACTGCGAGTACCACCGGACGCACATACGCCCTGGCCGGGACGAATGCGGCTACTTCAAGGACGCGGGCCGCTACAAGTAAAAACGTAGAGACGCACTGCTGTGCGTCTCAATCATTGCATATGCTTTTTTGCGGAGACGCACAGCAGTGCGCCTCTACATTATTCCGCCGCCGGGATGTCCAGCGGCACGTTCTCGCCGTCCAGCCTTGCCGCCACGCGCGCCAGGGCCTTCGTGACGATACTCTCCTGCAGCGGCGCGCCGTTGGCCGTCTGGGCGAACAGGCGGGTCTCCTGCGGCACCACGCCGATGAGCTGCGTCTCGGTCAGGTCGATCACGTCGTCGATCATGAGGTATTCCCCGCGCAGCACCTGCCTGCGGTCGAAGCGGTTGATCAGAAGGCGGATATCGCCGCACCCCAGGCGCGCCGCCTGCTTGGAGGCCGCCGCCACCGAGCGCACGCAGATGGGGTCGGGCGTGGTGACGATGACGCAGCGGGTGCAGGCCAGCACCGCCGTGCGGAAGCCGAAGCCGATGCCCGCCGGGGCGTCGATCACAATCACGTCGTACTCGGGGCAGGATTTCACGAGGCTTTGCAGCATCTCCTCCTGCAGGGCGCGCTCCGGCTGCAGCGGCGCGCACAGCAGGTGCAGCTTGCCGAAGACCATGACGGCCTGCTTGAGGGTGCAGCGGCCCAGGGCGACGTCGGCCCAGGTGAACAGCACGTGCTCGTCCACGCCCAGGATCAGATCCAGGCTGCGCAGGCCGATGTCGCAGTCGATGAGCAGCACGCGGTGCCCCCGCGCGGCCATCTGCTGGGCCAGGCCGGCGCTCACGGTGGATTTGCCCACCCCGCCCTTGCCGGATACGACGGCGATGCGCTGCTGCATGGTGTGACCTCCCGAGGATGTTTTTATTGTTGTAGCACGCTACAGCCTGACAGAGGCGGCAATCTCCTTGAATCGCGGCAGATCGACATCCGGGGTGTAGACAGAGTTCCAAAAATACATCTGTGCCGCGTGGGTTTCGTCCAGCATAACATAAAATACATAGTCATAACTGACAAAATCATAGGCGCACTTCGCAACCTGGTAAAAAATCCCATTGCCTCGGTTCCCGGTGAATTCTCCGGAATCCAGGAGTTCCCGCCAAACCTCGCCTTCTTCGTCAGGCTCAAGAAGCTCACGCGCAAGGTCCTCCAAGGTTTCTCCCGGACCTAATTCACGTCCCCCCCAGAACTCGCCGACCTTGTGCGGAAACGCATCATCGTGATTTGGAGCACCCGGAAAGCCCGCGAATTCCATATCCCAGATGATTGTATCCCCTATGCTCATGCTTTCAGGCAACCGGATGTAGAATTGGCATATGTCGTCCGTGTAGTAGTCATTGTAATATAAATACTCGCCTGTATCGGTCAGAATTCCTCCGGCCTGCGGGCGCTGCGTTGTTGGGGCTTCTGTTGATGTCGGCGCTTCAGTTGTTGTTATGACGGCAGTCGTTGTCTCCCCTGTGGTGGGCTCCTCCGGCGCTTGCGCCAACCTGCCGCAACCCGTGAGCAGGAGCAGCGATATGATGAGGGCAAGCAGGCGTTTCATATGCACACCTCCTTGGTGTAATTCTGAGGGGGCCTCTATTGTAACACATGTTGCGTGCTTTGAACAGCCCCCAATTTGCTTTTTTCTTTACCCCCTCTGTCGCTGCGCGACATCTCCCCCAAGGGGGCGATCCTGACGGCTATCGCGGGTTACGCTATGACTACGTATCCATTTGCGGGTACTGCCAAGGTCGCCCCCTTGGGGGAGATGCCCGAAGGGCAGAGGGGGTGAAATAAAGAAAAAACACAAAAACACTTGCTTTGCGGGCGGCCATAGGGTATAATTTTGAATAATAAGCATCGGAAAGGCAGAAACGCATTCAATGAGGAGAGCCATTGCCCTGGGGGCATTCGACGGCCTGCACGCGGCGCATATGGCCGTGCTGGAGGCCGCGGCCAGGCAGGCCGCGGCCGGGTTCATGCCCGCCGTGCTGCTGTTCGACGAGCACCCGCAGCGGGCGCTCACGGGCAGCGCGCCGCCCCGCCTGCTCACCGACGGGGACCGGGACGCGCGGCTGCGCGGGATGGGGCTGGAGATTCTCTACGCGCGCTTCGGTGAGATTATGGGCATGAGCCCGCGGGCCTTCTTTGAGGAGGTGCTGCTGGGGCGCTTCAACGCCGGGGCGCTGTGCTGCGGCTACGATTACAGCTTCGGGGCGGGGGCGCTGGGGCATGTGGAGGCGCTGCGGCGGCTCTGCGGCGAGCACGGGGTATTGCTTTGCGACACGCCGGAGATCGACTACGGGGGCGCGCCGGTGAGCTCCACGCGCATCCGGCAGGCGCTGCGGGAGGGCGACCTGGAGGGCGCCAACGCCATGCTGGGCAGGCCCTTCGGCTACGCCTTCCCGGTGGAGGAGGGCGAGCGCATCGGGAGGACCCTCGGCTCCCCCACCCTCAACCAGACATTTGCGCCCGGCTTCGCCGTGCCAAAGTACGGCGTCTATGCCTCGCAGGCTTTCGTGGAGGGCGAGTGGCGGACCAGCGTGACCAACATCGGCACGCGGCCCTGTTTTGAAAGCGATGCGCTGAGAAGCGAGACGCACATCCCGGGGTTTGCGGGGGATTTATACGGGCAGCGCGTGCCGGTGCGGCTGCTGCGCTTTTTGCGGCCGGAGCGGAAATTCGCGGACCTGGAGGAATTGAAGCGCCAGATTGCGGCGGATGTGCGGGAGGCACAGGACCTGAAATAACAGCCCTCCCCACACCCGGGGAGGGCCGCCTGTTTTATACCGATGCGTTACGGGCTCACAAAGTTGCGCGGGTTCTGCGTGGAGCCGTTGATGATCACCTCGAAGTGCAGGTGCGGCCCGGTGGAGTTGCCCGTGCTGCCCACGCGGGCGATGGGCTGGCCGGTGTCCACGTGCTCGCCCTGGCGCACGGAGATGGAGCCGGTCATGATGTGCGCGTAGCGGGTCTTCACGCCGTTGCCGTGGTTGATGAGGATCATGTTGCCGTAGCTGGAGCCGCCCAGTTGGATCAGTTCCACTGTGCCCTCCTTCGCGGCCACGATGATCTTGCCGTTGGTGTTGCCGTCGGCGATGTCGATGCCCTTGTGCAATTTCTTGTTGCGGTAGCCGTAGGACGAGGAGATGCGGTGGCAGTCCGGCACGGGCCACATGAAGCCCTGGGCGTTGACATTGACAGTGATGGTGTTGCCGTTCGGCAGCGTGACCTTGGTGCTCTTGCTGCCCAGCTCCCTGCGCTGCGTGACGGGCTCCTTCACCCGCTGGCGGTTGATGACCTCGGGCTGGCCGTGGGGCATGCCGTTGATGTAGGTCACGCGCTCGGTGATGCGGTCCTGCCCGGGCGCGCCCTTCACGCGGATACGGACCTCGCCCTTGTAGAGGCTGCTGTTGTAGGATTCCGTGGTCTCGAAGGGGACGTCCTCCAGGCGGGTCTCGGTCTGTACGACTTTGACCTCCAGGTTGGAGACCTCCGCGTCCACGATGACCTCCATGCCGCCGCGGAGCTTCCTCTCGCTGCCCTCCAGCCACGGGTTGAGGGCGTAAAGCGTGCCCAGGGACACCTTGTAGCGGCTTTGCAGGGTGTAGATGGTGTCGTCGTCCGTCAGGACCACGGTCACCTGCTCCCGCTGGGGCCGGGTGAGCATGCGCAGCAGGGTCTGGGCGTCCACCAGCTGGTCCGCTGGATAGAAGCCCTGCACCGGGTCCACCTTCTGCACGAAGCTCACGGTGGCGTTGTCGCCCATCTGCAGGCCCTTCGCTTTTTCATTTTTGATGGAATTGAGCACGCTGTCCGCGTCGGTGCTGTTCTTGATGGTGGCGAACAGCCGGCGGTTGCGGCCGTCCTCGTCGCTGATCCAGATGCCGCAGGCGCTGGTCACGTTCTGCTCGGCGTTCACCAGCAGCTGGTCGGTGAGGAGATCCAGGGAGGTGAACTGCTCGGGGTTGATCCGCGCGATTTCGAATCCGATTTTGTCGCTGGAGGCCGGCCTTGGCGCGGCGGACGCCTTGTCCGCGTCCTCCCGGATCTCGCCCGCATCCTCCTGCGCGGTCTCCGGCAGGGGGGTGATGTGGCGGCTGGCGGCAGCCCGCGCCTGCAGGAATACGCTCTCGCTGGCGACGTAGCCGAGGTCGTTGTCGTTGTAGCTGATCTGGAGGGCGTAGGTGAAGCCCGTGACCGCGTGGATCACGATGAGCAGCACCGCCAGGGCCGCCAGAGGCATGGCGGCGTTCGCCGCCGGGCGCCACACCGGGCGGTAGTCTATGAGGATGCCGCGCAGGGCGGTGCGCAGGTGCACACGCCCCTTGCGCACGGCCAGGCGCTTGGCGTGGGCCGTGTGCCCTTTCTGGAAGGCGCGCCGCGCCCGCCCCACGGTGACATGCTGCAGCGTGAGCGCCGCCGCCCGCAGCAGGTACCACAGGGTGAGCAGGGGCTTGGCGAGGTGCGGCAGCAGGAAGCCTGCGACCATGCGCAGCGGGCGCACGAAGCGCAGCCCGTAGTAATACAGGCTGCGGTAGGCCGCGCGGAGCATGCCCCCCACCGGGATATGGTACAGGGGGATGTCGTCGGACCAGAAATTGGGTTTGCCCGCCCACATATGCGGCAGCAGCCCCAATGTACGCACAATATCCGGCGGCCCGTCCGATTGCGCTTGCTCGGAAGGCTCCGGTTCCGCCTGTTCGGGTTGTTGTTCAGCGGGTTGCGCCGGTTCTATCGGTTGTTCGTCGTTTTCCTGCATTTTCGCCTTCCCCTTTTTGCGTCCCCTGGCCTTTTTTCCCTCCCCGCCTCCGGCTTTGCTGGGCTGGGGCAGGCTGCTCCTGGCCTGCATGGCCCGCAGTTCCGCTCTGGCGGCCTCGATCTCCTCCGGCGTGGGCGCCTCGGCGGCGGCCTCCGCTTTGACGGGGAAATCCGCTGCGGCGGGGAAATCCGCTGCGGCGGGGACAATCTCCTCCGGGGAGATCATGCCCCCCGGCGCGGGCTCCTTCCGCTGCTTTTTCTTCTCGGCCTGCTCCTCCAGCTGGCGCATCTGCTTGCGCATCATGTCGCGGATGAGCTCCAGCGGAATCTCGCCTGTCATGGCCATGTCCATGGCCACATCGTCAAATTCTGGGTCCTCCTCCCGCGCGGCCCGGGGCGTAAGGCCCGGCAGGCTCAGCGTCCCATCCTCCCACGCGCTGCGGGAGATATGCTTGACGCGGTACACGGCGTCGTCCTGCGGCTCCGGAACGGCGGACGGCTTCTTCTTGCCAGCCATATCGTGTCCTTTCTATGGTCCGCAACCCTTCACGAATATTATAGCACAGCGCCCGAAAAAAAACAACCCCCCAGAGGGGGTGAATTTTGCAAGCGCACCTCAAATATCGATTTTGTGCTTGACACATACAATATCTTGTGGTATACTGAAGACAGAAAACATAATTTGCCGCAAAAAAAGTTGAAAAGAATCACGAACAAATGTATTGACAAAACAGAATGTTTGTGCTACAATAGGAACACAAGAACATTTGTGTTAAACGAAGGGGTGCTCATCATGACATTCACGGCCGCTGTCCCCTATGCCCTGTTGGTACTGTTCGGCGCGGCGCTGGTTGTGGCCGCGTTCAACGCGAAGCGTCTCATCCGCTGGGAAAACCGCGCCCTGACCTCCCTGGCCGATGCCGTGCGGGACTACCGCGAGACCCTGGAGGAGGAGCAGCGCCTCCTGCAGGAGGAATTTGTTACTGTGGTCGAATCCGACCTTGTACAGGCGGCGCAGACAGGCGACATCCGGGCGGCCTAGAGCCCGGCGGCGATCTTCGCCGCGCCCCTTGCCGCCTCCTCCCCATAGGGGGGTACCGCAAGCGGCATGCCGAACAGGCGCTCCAGGGCCTGCCGTAGCGCGGCGTTCTTGCGCAGGCCGTTGCCCGCGCCCACGAGGAGGCCGCGCGACTCCCCGCTCTCGCGATAGAATTCGTACAGCTCCTCCGCCATGCCCTCCACCAGGCCCCACAGCAGGTGCGCCGGCGTGAAGTTGTCCGTGCCGATGCCTGTGATGTTTCCGCGCAGCAGGGGGTTCCGGCGCGTGCCCGCAAAACGTGGATCTACCCGCAGCCGTGCTTCCGACGGCGGCGGGTTTTCTTTTAAAAGGCTGTCCATGGCGGCGTAGACGGCGCCGTCATCCATATTCTCCATCCCCAGGAACCGCGCACAGCTGAGGAAGAAATCCTTCACCAGGGCAAAGGCCCGCCCGCCGCACAGCGCTGAACCGACGTACAGGTATTGCTCCCCGCACAGGGGGCGCAGCTCCGCGCCGGCGGGCAGCCGCTCCGGCGGCAGGTATCCGGCCGCGAGGGAGCACTGGCTGCCCGTGCCCACGTTCACCAGCACGGTGCGGCTGGGGTCCTCCGCCGCGCCGAGGAAGCTGGCCTGGTTGTCGCCCACGGCCACGACGACCGGGAGGCCTTTGTATGTGCCCAATATATCGAATGTGGGGGTCACTTGCGGGAACAGGCGCTCCGGCAGGCCGGCGGCGCGGATGGCGTCCATGTCGAATTGCAGCTTCCGCAGATCGAACAGGCCGAAGCTCGCGGCGTCGGATGCGTGCATGACGGGCCGCGCCAGGGCGCACAGGCGCATGGCGACCCAGTCGTGGATCGTGCAGATCTGTGCAGCGGCGGGAGGGGTGATACCCTTCTGTGCGCGTAAAAACAGCGTCGTGCAGCCGAAGCCGTTGGCCATCGCGTGGCCGGTGCGGGCGGAGAGGGCCTGCGCGTAGGTCATGCCATCAGGCATGATTTCATTGCCGCTCTCGTCCTGCCAGGTGTAGAGGGGGCTGACGGGCTGCCCGCGTGCGTCCAGGTAGAGCACGCCGTGCATCTGCCCGTCCACGCCGACGGCCGCGACATCCGGGCGGGCGGCAAAGGCGCGGTCAAGCAGGGCTGTGCAGATTTCCCAGATGCGCTCGGGATTTTGCACAGTGTCGCCGCTGTCGTTTTGTGCGGTCTCACAAAAAAGCGGCGAACCCGCGGCGTCCGTCACGACGGCGCAGATGCTGGTGGTGCCGATATCCAGGCCAAGAAACGTCATGCAGATTGGCTCCTTTTTGTCAATTTGGCGCAGATCGATTTGGAGAGCCGCTGGGCATGCCTCTCCACCAGGTGCCACGAGGACGCAGCCAGCAGCAGCGTGAGCGTGAAGGTGAGCACGGCCCCCACGCAGGGGTCGACGCCGTGCGCCAGCAGGGATGGGATCAGCAGCTGCTGCACGGGGAAGGCGTACAGGTACAGGCCGTAGGAGTAATCGTTTTTTGTGAACAGCCCGGCAAACACGGCGCGCCCCGGCAGGGCGAAGGAAAAGACGACATAGGGCAGGAGGAGGAGGAATGCGCATTCGCCCACAAACGTGGCGCCGGGCCGCGCCGCCAGCAATAGGAGCGCCGCAATTGCCACCTGCGTGTTCAGCAGGCGCCGGACGCGCGGGAAGGTGAAAAGGGTGCCGATAAAGAAATAATGCGCAAGTAGAAACACGTCGGGAGGCTGCCATTCCAGCAGGAAACATAGAAGCCGGAAAGCGCTTAAGGCCGCCGCCGCGCAGATCAGGCCAAGCTTTTGCGCGCGGGGTTTTCGCAGCACGCAGAGCAAAATAGGCAGCGCGGCATACATCACAGCCTCCACCGGCATCGTCCACAGCGAGCGGTTGACCATAAAGCTGTAGGGGTTTTCCGCAAAAACGCCGGGCAGGCGATATTCCATCCGCAGCAGGATGTTGTTCGCGATATATTTCCAGGTTCCGCTGTCGGCGAAGTATTGACGCGCGGGTAAGTTGGTGACGAGCGGGCCCATCACAAGCGCGGTCAGCAGGCAGAGCACGATCAAGGCCGGCCAGAGGCGCAGCACCCGCCGCACGGCATAGCGCAGGATATTGGGGTCGCGCTGCCAGCTTTCGTAGATCAGGAACCCGCTGATGAGGAAGAG